>Ga0065711_1026180_pt1 | contig 100663 bp, 49 predicted proteins | sample Hoacrofraction12_FD_59098 | JGI IMG/M metagenome (GOLD analysis project Ga0065711, IMG submission 59098) | Hoatzin crop microbial communities from Cojedes, Venezuela - Epithelial fraction 12 v2 (version 2) | ecosystem: Host-associated > Birds > Digestive system > Esophagus > Crop | place...
AAAAAAAAAGCAACATCCCCCCCCCCCAAAAAAAAAAAAAACCCAAACAAAATAACCAAGAGCACCTTAGAACCTTCCCAGGCCTTAGAATCTGCAATTTGGTAAATGAGATGAAAAATATCAGCACCCGCTTAAGGAAATTGTATTCTTCAAGTATTGCAGGAAAGTTATTAGAGAGCCATGATTTGATAGCCCCGTTTTGTTTTCAGAAGTGATATAACTAACATCTTTCTACTTGCATTATAGCTAATTAAAGCACAAAGATAAACAAGAGGGTTTTAATTTTTTAAATTAATAAGTCTTTACAAATATAATTATTTTTGTCGGCTATGACAAAAAAGGACAAAACATTTTGCATTTTACATTTCAGTGTCTTGCTGGAGTAATTACTTCTGAAAGTAAGAAGGTCTATTAGGAGAAGGGTATGCACTGCTCTATTGTGTATCTGCTTTTGTCAGTAATTCTCTGGGTACTAGAGTGCAGATCCTTTTGAAAACACACACGTAGTTTGTGATATTCTTAACAGTGATAACAACGTACAGTTTTATCGCTGTCACACTTTTAAAGTTCATGATATTAAGGTTGCGTTGAAGAGTTTGCTTATATTCAGCTAGCTTCAGCATGGCCAAGAGTTTTGCAGCAGGAATTCTGAGGTTTACTCTAAACGCGTTACCTTGTATTGTATCCCACTTTTCACCCCCACTCCAGGCCTCCTTGGTTCCTGGCTGCAGGGAAGATGGAGTGGTTGGAGGTTTCTGATCTTGGCCTGAAGAATCCTAAAAGTTTTGGCGGGTGCTCATGCAACAGTTCTGGGCAGATGAGCCCAGGGCCTTTGAGAAGCAGTGTGGAGCCAGACAAGCTCCAGAGGAGCTGAGGAGGGACTGTGACCCCTGAGGCACAATCCCTCATGCAGATCTCCAGCACACAGGTTTGTGCACGTAGGCTGCACCATCCCTCCTGTGCATACAGCCAGTTCTGCAGGCTGGTGCAAGGGTAGGTGGATTAATGGTCTGGCTCTTTTTCACTCCTCTGGGGTAACTTGGGAAGCCAGGAGAGAGCAAATCTGCTCTCATGACAGGACTTGTCCATTATCCACATTGCAGGAGGCAGCCACAGCCCACTTCTAGAGCTCCCTCAGCACAGACATCATTGCTCTTTGCTCAGCTGGAGGCACTGGTCACGCATAGGGCCAGACATGCTACAGGTCATGATTTCCGGAGATTCACTGTTCTTGGCCAGGGCTGATACCTGAGCCTCAGCTACAGCTAAACAGCTTACTGTAGGCTGACAGCCTTCATGTCATGGTGCTCAGCCTGTCTTAAACTGGTTCCACTGTGCAGTGCAGACGTAGATGTTTTATTTTCCAGAGGGAACATTTGCTTCTGTCTCATCTATGGGAAGAATGTACTAGGAAGGTGAGACCTCCAAACTTTTCTTGCTTCTCCATAGAATTCTAGTAGAATACTGTGACACGTTAATATTTAGTGACTTTTTCTTTTCTTTCCTACTCAGGTGACTGATGTAACATCTTGCCTAACAAAACTCTAGGCATAAAATATAAATCTTCATAATGTCTTTCCTGTACCTAATAAATATCCAAATGATTGAAGTTTTAAATAACCTAAGAAAAATAAATTCATTTCTTTAATTTGTGCTTCCAAGGGAAAGGAGTGCCTTTGGGTCCTTGGCAAACAGAACATTAGTCTCTCTTCTTTTTTTTTTTTTAAGTATGAAGATGATTTAATCTTGTTTTCAGGCTTAGGAAAGTAAGCTCCTACAAGTAGAGGTAGGAAGTTAACAGGGCAGTCAATCCAGGCTGTATTCTATGGCCCTGAAACATGCAGGCCTGGTAAACAGCAGATGACCAAGCAGTTAACTATGCAAATGTACAACAACAAGTTAAATATTAAATTATGCCTAAATTAGAACATAAATATAACTATGCATAATTCAACAGGAGGATGCCTTTGCAGTCAGAAAAGACAGGAGGTCAGTGAACCTTGATGATAGTCCTTTCAAGTATCAATATTAAGTCTATATAGTGAAGTCACTGCTTGCACAAAGTATATTCTCACCTTGGATGGGGAAATAGGAGCATCATCCATCTTGAACACATGTGCAGACCATGTGGTTTGAATCTCCCCTATGCGTAATTTGATGATTAACCTTCTGGACTTTCCACATTCATATTCAGCGTTTGCTAATGTTATGCCTTCCATTAGAAAGGCTATGACGTACGTATTTCACGCCTTGCTACAGCAATGCCAACTAATTCTAACCTAGGTAGAACTATCTTGTATCTTTAATATTTCTAACACTCCTTTCTAACAACAGTATCGAAGAGCTTCATCAGTTTTTCAGTTTGCTTATCCAGTCCATAAGCGTATCTTTTACTGCTGCTTTTGTTCTGTTATGAATAATCTGCCCTGAAGTCAGACATGTTGACACTATCTGGTCTGCAGTGCACAGAAAAGGTCTGTATTTTTATGGCTCAGAACTCAAACAGCTGAGAAGCGGTTAAACCATATTCCATTTTACAGTAATTCATTTCAGCCCTTGACAGATTGATTTCCATGGGGTTATTTGTTTCTTTCTGCACCCTACTTCATAACAACGCTTACTAGAATGATTTATTAACTCAGTGCCAAATTCTTTGATACCATAATAGTTAGATTATCTTCAGGACATGAGGCTAAGTTATTTTTTTCCCAGGTGCTTGGAGTGATGCTTTTCAATAATGAATGAATAAGGTCATGAACTAGTAGCACTTTTGTTCTTGTACGTGCCAAAAATGTGCTTTCTCTAGGAGCATTCAAAGCAGACATAAACAAACTGGATAATAGCTCCTATTGAAAATAATGTCATTTTTCTATACTTACCAATTTTTCTATACTTATCAATGAGCACTCAAACAGGGCATCTAGTTTGAAGAACTCCACCTTACCACTGTTTTTTTGCTTTCTCACTTATTAGAACAAAAAGAACTTGCCACGAAGTCAAAGTGTCCATGAAACTGGAATTAGTTAAAATTGAGCTGTGTGAATAATCACTTTTGCAGCTCACTGTTGAACTACAGAAAGAAAAGATTGTCTCACATAGACGTGAAATGAATATTTTTTATTCCTTTACTTAAACAAAAGATAATTTGTTTTTGGTTCAAGCAAAACTTGCCATTTACAATCACTTGGTTTAAGTCCTTAGTTAAATAAATGTAGACTAATTTCTTAATTAAGTGTCAAAATGAGAAATAAAAAGGTTGATTTTGGATGTTACAAAACAAAATATTTACATTTTTGAAAAACAGTCTTTTTTGAAATAAAAAATTGTGGCAAATTCAGGAGACTCATAAATCATTGAAGTTAACTCGAGTGAGTTTCTCACAAATGAAATATGCAAGCAGGAAAAAAAAAATCACGTAATGGTTAGGCTAGATGTCTATGCTCTACAAATGGAGAAGAAAACTAGTTACTTTACCAGAACATAACATTTATGCTCCTATCTCAGGCTAACAAGTTTTCTCTTACAATCTCCCAGAAGTCCCCATTTAAGGATGCTGACATATCACTTCAATTTCCAGATAACTGAGTGCAAAATCAAAGAGCATACCGTTGCCGAAGCCAGGGTTGTAACATATTGTGTGCTAGGTGCTTACAAAGAAAACTGTTTAGTAGCTGCTGCTGCACTATACTTTTGGATGCCCACATGACCTTGGTGAGTTTCCAGTATGTTCTAAGTGCCATTTTGTGCCTTGAGCAATGAATAGTGCAAGAAGAAGAACTGAAGGGTATTGATGAATAAAAATCTCAACCAAGATCATCAGGTTTATTGAGCCCAACAAAATTTAGCATAGTGGTAGATACTGATCCTGGGCCACACTCAAGCTAAGAGTGCTACTGAGAAAACAAGAGTTGGCAGGTGAGTGAGGTGGCCACAAAGTGTATAAAGATAAACAAACAGCTTTCGCAGTACAGTAGAAGTGCTCATGGGACCATGGAGGATGGAAAGGACTGTCTAGTTCAACCTCACGATCAAACCAGGTCCAACAACAGAGCTTCAGGAAACAGGTCACACACTTCACGAATGTCTCTAGCGATGGAAATGCAGTTGAAAGAGCAAAGAAAGAGGAAATGTGATAAATTTACCAGATTAAAAAAAATGTAATCTCTTTGATAACTTTCAAAACCTTATGCTAAGAATATTTGTCCTGTATCTTTGTTCACTGCAGCTGCCCCCTGCCCACTCATATCTTTCCCTTAGACTTTGTAAATGTTTGTATTCACCAAACTGTTATCAATTCTATAATGTTAATCAGAAAGAGAATAATCTGCTCCTTCTTCTTTAATTATAAAATCTGGTTGCTTGATTATGCCAATCCAAAATAGCACCTGAGACCAGGACTGGTGTCTGTGTGCAAAACCAGAATTTAATCATGAAAGGATTTCAGCTCTCAACTTTCATTTTCTCCCAGTATCACTGAAATTGTTTATGCTGCAGAAGGCTGACACTTCTTTCAGCCCTGGAGGGTAGTATGATCATGTCGTGGTTTAGCCCCAGCTGGCAACCCAGCACAGATGAAAAACCCCTATACCTAAAAAGATGAGTCTTAGACAAAGGAAGGTTGACCTGCAAATGGGCTACGGGGCCCTAACTTGAGCTTCAAAAGTTCAATCACAGTTGTAGCTACTTAACATTTGTAAAAATAAAATATGTGAAGATCAAGGCATCTGGGTTTCCAGTGAAGAGACATATGGTAAGGACATATTTTCAGGAAGGAAAGCAATGCCCAGTGTCCAAATATTCGTAAATGTGCAACATACCTCACGAACAGATAACTGAATTGAATTTAGTGGGTATATGGATATATTTTATTACCATTCCTTTGAAAACGACTGACATAATACAGTACTTCCCAATACTGACTAATTTTTTAGGTGAGAGAACCAGAGAATTATCTACCTTGGAGGAGTCCTCTGGAGGTTGTCTGGCTCAACCTCCTGCTCAGCACAGGGTCAGCTTATACTAGGTTGATGCTTCTTTAGTAATCTCTCTGTCTCTAGGGAGAAATATAAAACTAACATGAGAAAAACTGATGCAGTGCTTGCAAACAAGGTGAACCAACAGCCTCCTGCTCACTGCTGTGAGATCAATTTATGGGTTTTGTTATGGTGACATTTGATACGATTTCGTGTTTGCTGGATTGGATGGAAAACGAGCTGTGCCAGTTACTTTCCCTGTCTGTCACTTGTACATGCACACACAGTCACATACAATCAATAGTTCATGACTATGTTGGTCGTGAAAGACAACACTTGAATCTCTTCTAACACCTTGTGCCATGATCCATTTTCCTTTTAGCCTGTCCGGGGCATGGTACGAGTTTGCTTTCTTATGCAAATGATTTGGAGGAATGATGCCTTATAATTTTTCTCTGATCTTCCCTGCTCAGCTGAGTTTTCTCAAAACCTAAACTGCTGCCAGGATGGATTGTCTTTTTTGCCTTTTTAGCCACTACTTTACTGTTAATTGAAGAGAGGTCAGATTATCTCTAGGAGTGGTCATTTGCAAAACCTTGGTTCCAGAGTGCTTTTCTTTCCCCAGTAAATATTTCGTTGTTATGCACTAATTCCAAACAGCAACAGATACTCTAAAAGGCATTTACTGATTACCTACCTATTCCTTCTCTTGAGTAAAATCACTGTCTCAGTCAAGATCAACTAACAACCAAAGCTGCAATTTATTTGGGGTGGAATGAGAGAGTGTTGCCAACGTATCCTTGTCTTCAGATGACCTGATTATATTCTTTTCAAACATGGCACTGAAAATCAATCCCTGCCTTTGTATTAGAGACATACATATCCAACAGACTAACACACAATTAATAGACTTCACAGTAGGTATAATGCATGGTCAGGTTATTGGTATTATAATTCTCCAATTTCTTTTCAGTAGGCAGGCAATCATATTGACTAGATGAATAAATAAGCTCCAAAATGACTTCCCTTTTTCTCAGACATTCAACTGGTTTCATGCTTTGTACTGTTTGGATCATATTTGCACTTAGTATAAACACTCCAATTTCTTCAAAATTCCTGACTAAAAGTGGAAGGAATAGGACATAATTTAAAGACAGATGTTTCATAAACAGGTTTTCTGTTTTGTGGTATCTACTTTTTGACATTATGTCTTGTTTTTCAGAGACAAAAGTGACTTACCAGTTCTGCTGAATTTGAGTGGTTTTTTGGGCTCCTGCTTTGTTTCTGGTTTGGCATTTAAAGCCAGAGATACTGATAACTGGTAGCCACCTCTGAAAAAAACCTCTCTGGAGTAGCTGTCACTGAAGTCAATAGATACTTGTTCAGGAGTAAGCTTATATGCAAGCAAACCAACTGCCCTTGTGTTGTAGGTTGGACACAAATGCACTAATTGACTCTATTGAGTTGCATTTTATTAAACCCACTTGACTTCCATGCGTAGAACAGCTACAGAATCAGATGCTTTGTGCGTTTAATTAATTAAATGTGATTATTTTGATTCATAGAAAAAAAATGCCCGTCCATTGTTCTGGGTGCTTTCACGTTAAACAATAAAACATTCTAGGGCTTTTTTGTTCACCCTTCTTAACGGAGCTGTTAGCCATTAATGGGCATCGCAGACTGACTCACTCATGAGGGATCACTTTGTTAATGTAAAGTACAATCCTGTTCGAAAGGTCTGGTTTGTGGTTTTTATTTAATTGTAAAAAACTCTATCATAGTTCCAAAAGGAACTAAAGAAGTGAAAAAGGGGTGTGGATATGGGTGTTGGTATGCTTTTAAAGCAGGTTCAAGCAGACTGGGCAACTTTGATTTTCCCTTTCAGCATTTTAATTTACATTAGTTGCTTATAAAAGCATTTGATTAAATGAACCACTGCTCTATTCTTATGCTCATCAGTCAAGTTTGTCTTGCTGTGCTGCATTTATGTTGTGACTCAGGCAAAACTCTCCTTTTCAATGCAGACAGAAGGAAAAGAAAGCGCACTGCCTTAAAAGGCTGAACTATCTTGTGCTTCTTTGATCTTTTGTTTTCTGCGGTGGGTTTGACCACTGACTGAGACAGTTTGCAGATGATTTTGCTCTTCCTTCTCACCTAGCTGAGGCACTCCACTTCAGCTGGTGGTCTCATATCGAACAAAAATATTTTCAAAAGATTGCATGTAAAATCAGAATTGGCTTCTGCATGCTGGGCTCTTCTTAGCCCCTAGCTGAGCAGCCATAGGAGACCCCAGAAGGCACAGGGCACCTGGGAGAGTGGCAAGACAGCCCCATCCCCATAAGCACAGTCCTCGGTAGGCAAAAACTAGGTTGTGATCACTGTGGCAAAGATCCATTCAGACCTTTCAATCATAGCCCTGACGTAATTCAGATAGCCTAACAGCAATGGCTGGCTGCATACTGATGGCCTGGAAGTGAGGAAGAGAACTGGGCAAAACTATATGGTCGTTAGGCAAACAGATAGATATCCTGTTACTAATTCCAATAGATAGCAAGAATTTATAAATATTGTTTTATGTCCTGGGAATGTAATGATTTATGTGCTGAGGAGAAAAAATGTGCCTCTGTTCTTTTGTGTTTAGCTCTGAGCTGGTCTGAACACCATAGGGAGAAAAGTGAGCCCAGTGCTTAATCATGCTGGTATTAAATTGGTTGTACAGGTCAAGATCGTGTGTGTTGCAGCATTTTGCCTCAGAGTCATTAAGTGAGTATTTTATTAAGAATTGCCCTATGTGACACAAAAGTCTTATTGTTAGATGTATTACATTGAATAGTTAGAAAGGACTTAGCTTACTCAACAATTTTTTCAAATTAGGAATGTCCACCTCTCTTGAAAGCGCATAAATGTTATATTTTTAATGATCCTTTTAATAATTCCTAAAAGATTTCTTTGCCGTGACAGCATGGATTCCCAGATTTCATTTCAAGAAAACGTGGGCGTAATTTTAACATCCCCCTGTTAGAAATGGTTGTTATCTATTGCCTTGCACTGGCCAGAGCTTCTGCCTGGATTAGGGGCATCACCCTCCCAAGTGCTGCTGCAGGCCCATATCAAACAGGTTGAGGTTTTATTTTACAATACAGCAGTGAGATGGTACATAGGAGGGATAAGAAGAACGAGAGAAGTGTTGTTCAGTCTTAAAAAACAAGATTACTATAGCTGATTGCCAATATCACATGGGCCATTAGACTGGGGTTGGCTTGGAGGATTTCAAGGTTAAAACAGTTACCTGGCGCATATCATTTCTGTAAATGTTCAGTGAAAAATCACTTATACCTGAAGAACATCTTGACTCCAGCTAACCGGTGGACCTTTACTGCATCCCACAGAGAAAAAACACTCCGGGCTCATGACTTTGTAACAATCTCTATTTCAGACTCAAAATTCATGTTTATGCTCCTCCAGCAAAACAACTGGAACTTTCGTGGAAACTCTTGCCTCTTCAGCAGTTTAGCAGGTTGCTGTAGCAATCTGCAGGGGAAAGAAGGAGGCAGAAAGACACAATGTGATTTATTACCCTTGAAGCTATAACTGGAGTTCCAGAAACTGCCGCTTAAGATCATGCGAGGTAAAACGCTTTTGCAGAATGCAATTGAAAAATGGTTAACCATGTTTTCCTCCACAAAACAAGCTGTTGCAAAAAGTGTCTTTGCAGAATCGTGTTGTTGATCATTTCATGTTTATCTGGTTTGGGAAAAACTTTCTTCTGGCACAGGAAATTTTAAGCCGTGAAGCTTCTTTGTGAGGAGCAGCATAGATGTACTTTCACTCAGAAAAAGGCACCAAGTAAGGGAGACATTGACTTCCAGCAAAACTCTGCCTAGCACTGACCACAAAATTATACATCCTCTGCCAGGCTGTTTGCAGCAAGTAAGTCAATTTTAGGAACTAAAAGTAAAGTGAAATACATCACTTCTGCCTCATTCTATCGAGCGCTTGGCAAATTAGTTCTCACTGCAGACGGAAGCCACCTCATCTCTAAGTCAACAGTGCACTTGTCTGAGTTATTAATGTTTCTAGATAGAGGAACAGGACACAGTTATTTTGTTTGTGCAGAACAGATTTTAATGCTTTCCTTTATTTTTTGCCTAGTACAGATTTCCTTTAGTGGGAGGCTTTTTTTTATTCTGACTAGGTTGTAAATACTACAAAAATGGTCTCTACTGTGGTATCCCCAATTTACAGGGAGGCTAGGAAACAAAGTGCTGTTGCAAAATACTTCCTTAGAGAAATTAACTATGTTTTTACAGCCATATTTCATTTGCAAGTAAGTCCTGGCTTTTTATTAAGGGTTTCCTAGGTCTCAGAAAACAGATCACCTACCTAGATATGTGAGGAGTTTTTATACAAAATAAAAGTCATCTTACTCTCCATTTTCAACACAGTCGTATACAAAAGTCTCCCTTTTTTCTGCAGTTCTGGATGCTAACTCTAAATGAATAAGGATTTTTTAATGGCCAGACAGCAGTTGCAAATGATGGATGTAAATTCTCTGTATTAAAAAAAAAAAATTTTGTGTCCAAAAGCCTCTTTATTTTTCCCCAGTTAAATCAATTGATCTCACTGTCTATTGCTCTATGCTAACTTTGCTTTAGAAGATATTTGCAACCGTTTGCAAGAATTTGTAATTCTACACCTGTGATCTGGTTAGGCACTTTTAAGGACTGTCAGTTTCATTTTTTTGGGACTTGGAAAATTCAAATAAAATACTTATTCTAGACACAGTCAGCTGGCATTGCAATAGTTTCAATTTTATGACAGATCCTCAACACAGCAAAGTGTTCTGAGCTCTTTTCTCTTTTTCTGCTAAAGTACCGAAGAGTAGTTTTAGCAAACTAGAAAATTCTTGGCGAGTTGATTTCAGTGGGGTTACTCAGGGAAAACTGAGTATAAGCATAGGTGTTTCTAAGCTTTAGCTTTTACTTACAATTCCTTCAACACACTTGGGCAGAAATGTGATTATTAAGTTTGCAGTATACCTTTAGCTGGTAGCTTAAAGTATGTGCAAATGGTGACATTAGTCTATTGATAAAATAAGTACAAATGTGGAAATTAACAGATTAGAAAGAAAACTTGTCTCAAATCCAAGCAGCCCAGGCTTTGATGAAATTAAGACTGAATACATGTCCTAACTTTAGGACTCAGATGCAAAGACTTTAAACAAAATTTTGCCCACAGTTTTCTTAATTCATCCTTAACTATTTACTTTACTAGTAATGACAGACTTAGCAAATATGTTAAATTCTGTTTTGCTCTTAGAGAGGTGTATGCCTTCTTACTGAGAGATACAGACTCAGAAATGAAAATGTACCAGCACTGAATCTTCATGACATATAAATAAATATTCCTGTCTCTCTTAATCATTTCCAAAATTATTTTGCACCCAGCTTCCACAATACAGCAGGGAAATGGAGTGGGGACCTTTGCAGAATAACTGGTCATTAGTCTTCCTAGACTATTACAGCAAATGCAGGAGTTGTTAATAATGTTTTGAGGTTTGATTTTAGTTAGGCTGTGTTTGTTAAATTGACAAGAAGTCACTAGGAAACATTGGGAAGGATCCTAGGCAGAATGCTGTAGTGAGATATGCACAGGAACTTTGGAGTGAACGTGGCATTGGTTTTATTTTATAACAAAAGTGCTGCTTCTATGTTGGGAGAAATACACTCTCACAGGGATTTTTTTCAAGTTGTAGCTTGACAATCTTAATTTACACTGTCTTGGTTATATAAAATACTTATTCAGAAAAAAAAAGAATAAAATAAGACATACAACATCAGTCTTGATATTCTTGGACTTTCTTACCCATGTGTGGAAAAAAAACGGTAGTCAAATGAAAGTAGTGGTGTCTGGTAGCTAGGCACACTCACCCAAATAATCTGCCTGTGGATCAGATTCAACAGACAAAACTTAAATGTCTTATTCTGAAGACACATTTTCACTCCAAGGCTTTGTTGTCACTGGCCAAGCAGAGTAATTTAAATTGACTTTTTACTCAGCATCCAGCTTTAAATTGTAGCTTTACAACCCTACTGTTTGATGAGCTCACAAGACAGAAATATAACCTCTCAAGGAGATCTTTTCTTCGCAGATTGGAAACATCGTTTCTGAGATACAGTGTTTGTGAAAGAGGGTCCAGGGCCAAAAAAATCGTAGTGAGATAGGGTCAGACATCCTGTATCATAAATTCCAGGAAATGGATAGGAAGTCTAAAGGCATGATTGCAATGTACAGTAGCAATCACAGGAGTATGCTAGTGCTGTGTTTGCCACTGACTCTGCTTTCTTTTGAAGGAGGCAACAGAGCAGGTACCATGGGAGAGGAGGGACTGTCCCTGCTCTGCTCATTCAATCTGCGTATCTGCATGAAAGAAACTGCGTACCAAGCGACGTACCTTTGTCAGATCAGCCAGGAAAGCTGCTATCTTTGTGGTTTCTCATGGAATGATCATTTATTCTTTCATGGACTTAAATAGCTGTTCCTGAATTTTCATCAGTGACTATCTTAAGCCCAAAATCTTAAAAAATCATAAACATTTCATCAGAGTAGGCAGAGAAATATGTAGTTGCTGATGCTGAGAGCACGGGGTCCATGAAAGGTGGGAGATAACTCAGTGGGAGTAAAGCTGGTAAGACAGGTATCCTGTGGCTGCTTTATTGCCGCCTGTAGTCAGTCTGCATTTTGCTCAGCATGATAAAATATTCTGCAGTTAATGTCATTTTTTAATTTTTTTGTGGAACAGAAACATATTTATGGGTCACTTGGTCTGCTGCTGCTATTGTCTAGTGGGCATTTTTCATTGCTTCTCAGTGAAGAAAAGTTTAATATATTTCCTACACAGTTATGTTTTACCCTCCTTCATTTCAGTTTTGGTCCAGCCAGTGACTGGAGCATGAGTGCAGGCAAAGCTGTGTCACAGCCCTGCTATGGCAACTGGGCTGGCTGCAAACTGAGGTGCAGTAGGTTAACAGTGATGAGACAGCCCTTCACCCCTCCCTCCATGTGACTTTTCCTCCTTGCGTGTATTTTTCTCTGTATATATTGGCAATCTCCTGGAACAGTGACTCTCCTGACTGGTATGTAAAACCTTAAAGAAAGTCATTGTTTTTGCTGCAGTTCTGAATCCCAACCAGGGGTGATGGAAATTAAACTTGCAGTTTGTGAAAGTGTAGCAAGATCTAGGAGCCTAGCAACTGACTTTTCAAATAGATTTACCAGATTTGTATGATATTTAATAGCTTATGTCTTGAAAGCCATTAAATTTACATTATACTTTATCACATTACAAAGAGTCATGATTCAAATTTACAATTTTGCAAAAAAATCACAAACTTGGATTTGGATGCAATTTGTCATTTTCTTCTTTTACTTTTCATCAAAAATAATTTTTGGTATACTGGTGCTGTGATGTAAATGTAACTCAAACTGGTCTTCGTCTGAAAGAGTTATCTAAACAGCTGAGCAATGCTTTATTTGTAATAAGTTTTTTTTTGCATCAGTTTGTTCAGTGTACCCTATCTCATTTTCTGCAGCCCTTGGAAAATTACTGAAGCAACAACATAAGATTAGACCCTTAAACAATGTCACCAAGAACACTGTATTTCTAGTGGTGCAGTCCAATGTGCAAAAGCATGAGTATGAAAAAGATTCATGCCATCTATTAAAGGCTAATTTAAATACTGGAATACAGTTTTACCATTCAGATGCTATAAATTACTGCATCTACTGTAGTTTGAGACTAAGTAGAGACAGCTTTTCCAACCTGCCAACATCTTCCAACCTCAAAGGATTTTTAAAAAATTGTAATTGTCACAATAGACAGATCTTTTTTGTTATTTTACCTATATGGATAATAATTTTTCATAGATTTTTATACAATCCTAATGAAATCTAAAAAATAGATTTCATAGTGCATCTGCTGGTTTCCTGCAGAGACTTTAGAGCAGTATATTAAAAATGTATTTCTTTTTCACTATTTCTCTTTTTATATTATCAATCAAGTAAATCAAACTTGGAATTCTAACTTATTAGCATAAAATCTCACCCAGGCACAATCTGCTTGACGAACAGGCTTATAACTTTTTTTGTTATGGAGACATAAGTTATACCGATATTACCAAGAAAAAAAAATTGTAATACTTTTCTCAGTGCTTTTGATGAAATGATCTCTCAGGGTATGGCTGTTGGAGAAATACAATGTTTTGCTTGAAAAGCACAGATCTAAACTGATTAGTTTATTAGTTGTAATACCTGCTGCTCATGTTTCCTGCTTAAATATTCACCGACACAGAACAATTTAACATTCCCCTGTGCATGCAAATGCACACACACTCATGGGCGCATATATCTTTCATGCCACAGAAGTCTACCAGCTATGTATTTTCGTATGAAAGTCTCTGGATTGTTTAGTTCAGCTGCACAGAATATTCCACTTGACATAATTTAGAAAATCATTCTTTGAGCCCTATCCTGCATTTCTTGAACACCCACGTATTTCTGCAACTAAAATGATTTAAAAGGGGGTCAGCTTCTTGCCTGTTTGTACCCTGGTGTCTTTACATCTCTTACGTGCGTAGGGATCCTGTTAGATACCGAAAACATGCAGCAAGGTTTGGAGGTGAGCTTCGTTCGAGCTGTGATTACAGAGGCATTAAGGACCTGCTGAGAGTGGCCCTTACCAAATCTCCGTTGATTACCTGCCAGGCGTGTCACTGAGTGTCTTTACACAGCGGGGCTGCTGCATTGGTCTTGCAGAATTTTTAACATCTCATCTATACCTCTCATTAACCTGTACCATAAGTAGATATCTCTGCCTGTGGGTCATACAGAAACTGTTCTACTTACTGGGAATCTTCTTTTCTCATTGCTTTCTTTCCTTTTTTTTTGCCGCCCCACATGGTTGCCTTGGAGTTAATATATAAAATAATTATCGAAAGATGAGTACTTGTACAGATATCTTTCTTTTCTCCACAGTAAGTCATTCCTCTGTCTACACTCAGAATTATTTGGTCTACAAGAAAAGTGTTTTTTAAAGCACTTTTAAAGCAAAAGTTCTTGCACATGGGAAACATTTCACTTTGGGAAGAATTCAGCTTCCAGAATGATACACCTTACTGGCACAAGTGGTGGCACTGAGCCTGCTCGCCTGTGCCAAGGTGTCTCACTCTGAGCAGATGGAGTTCTCAGATCTGGTCCCAACAGAAGGCGCTGGGCACTTGTGCATCAGACCCTTGATATGCCCAGACACTTGACCATCTTCCTCTATATTCAAGGCATCGTTTATGGTGTGGTGTATGGGAATGCCACCACCAACCTTCTCAGAGACAGTGTGAGTTTCAGACTATCTGATCCCTTGTCTTTTAGAAGGATCCCTTCACCTTTCTTGTGAAAAACCACTGTGCCCTGAGAAGGATCACAGGCTCAGACGTTACATGCTAAACTTTATTTGAAGTACTTGAGAGGTATCAGCGTAGTCTTCCCTCATTCTTTGTGCTGAGGTACAGCACTCTCCATGAGCACGCGCTGTACCCTGTAATGGTAAATTCAAATAAGAAATGCGCTGCCTCCTGTCGGTACCTCCCAAGGAAGTTTCTATTCCTCCCCGCCGTATGGAGGGCTGACTCACAGCCTATCTCAGATGGCTGTCAGATTGTCAGTGACCGTGATAAGGCTTTCACTTATCCCAGCTGGGGAGGCTTAGAAGCAAATAGGAATTGCAGTGGGAACCAGCTGCTCACATGTCTGTGATGAGCAGGCTCACAGGAAGATTTTTACTCAATTTCTCTGCCTTGCATTATTTAACTTACCACCTGATGTTCCTGTCATGCAGTAAATCCAGAAAATTACTATTTGCTGAGATTTTCACTGTGTCAGTTTGTGCAGATACATAAGATAGTCTCCCTAGTCTCTTAAGCATTTAAGATTACATGAAGGAATATTAGTGTGACATTTTAGCTGGTTTCTTTTCCACGGCATTGTGCTCCAGCAGTGCCTAGAGCTTTAAATTCAGTTTTTGTTACTGCAGTCTCTAAGAATCTACCGTGCACTATCCCGGTCTATGCACAGACACGTTCCACAGGTTGATAATAATCAGGTACACATACAGAACAATGATCATGATAAAAATCAGTGTAACAAATGTAATTTACCTGATGATCACAAATGTTATTAATTGATTAGCACAGCAGCTTTACAATGAGATTTAAGACAAAGACAGGTTTTTATTTAAAAGACAGTGACTTTAAAAATCAAGCTCAGACAAAAAAAAGAAATGCCAAACTATGATTCAAATATAACTGTGATCTAACTACGCCAAATAATGTATTTGGCAATATTGCCATATTTCTACTGCATCTAGAACATTATAGTCACTCACAAAATATGAGGAAAAAAAGAGATTTTAAAGTCAGAATTTAATTATTAAGTAGTTCCATATTTTTCAAACAAGATGATTGAAATTCTTTTATATAAGTATACAGTAGAGTTTCAACAAAACTCTTGAATTTTGATCCAGGCTTTAATATTGGCTGTGTTGTGTTCCTAAGCCAGGCAGTGACACTTTTATTCAGAATGGATGGCATCTTTCTCTACACTTACAGCTGCTACTTCTGCAGTTGTTCAAATGTGCTACCACTGACAACATATAATTCTCTTTAATGTGAATGGGGTTATGAAAAATATTTCCCGCTCTACAAAACAGGCAAAGCAACAACTTCTTACTTCAGAGGATGTTCTGCAGACCAGTTATTTTACCATTTCTCTCCCAGAAGGCCATCTTTACCCTTTAGCACGTGGAATTAGGTGTATTACAGTTGGGTTTTTTTAAATAGCATTTTGAAAAGTAAGATTTTCCCATCTGGAAAAAGGGAAAAATGAGAGAAGTTAGTGCCTCTGTTGTAAACTGGCAGTATTGCTTAGGATTATTCTTCAGCACAAGTTTTTTGATGACACATTTTCAAATCCCCTCAATTCTGATGTCTGGTTTTATTTACTACCAATAAAAACATTTCTGACTGGTAGGTAAGTGAAGCCTTCTACACATTCAGATTATGTCCTCACCCTCCAGGGAATTTCTGATGTCTTGGAAGCCAGCTGCATGATCTGGTTCAGGGAGGGATTGATCACTGGAGGCTTAGAAAGTGTTATCTATCCTCTTGAAGGGAAGGGCTGGTAAATCAACCTTTCACCCTGCTGTGAGTCATCAAGCAAATAGTCCAGCAGATGGATCAAGAGGTTCCTTCAGACTTGTGAGTTCCTGACAATTCTCAATATGCTCATTAACCTTGTGCTTTTGAAAAGAAATCCAGTCTGATGTCTGAAGGCTTTCTATATTGACATGTCTGTTGCCAGTAGAATTGAAGGAAAATACCATTTATTTTTCATGGGAAAGGAGAAAAAAAAAAAGGATTGTTTTTAATTTATTATTTATGCTGACATTTCCCATAAATGAAAATAGGAAAATGGTCAGTTTTCAAATATTAATTATATTTTTCATAACTGGGTTTTCAGCATTAAAACCAAATATTTTCCAGAATTTAATTTTCAACCAGGAAATCCAATTTCTTTGAAAAATTCTTGGGGTGGGCATAGTAAGTATTTTCATTTGCAATGAGGGGCCATTCTCTGTGTGAATATGAGTTCAAACAACTAAATATCCTTATTTTAATGAATGTTTGTGCTTTGGTGATTTATGAAACTTCATCCTGTTTTCTTATCCAGCCAAGTAAAGTTTATTTTTCAATAAGAGAGGACTTGTGGGCAGCAGAAAGTTGGTGCTGAATTTGCCCCTTCTCTGCACACAACTGCCACAGAGTCCTTTGCAGAGTGTGGACGCTATAGGGAAGTCATGCTCCGAGTTCCCTTCCCTAATTCATCCAGCTGCCTGGATCAGGTATTTGGCACGCCACTGCTTATTGCAAATAGACGTGATACTGAATCTAATGTTACCTAGCTGTTAACCTCAGAATATGAAACACCTCTGATCAGTTGTGCCAAGAACACGTGCTCTCCCTCAAAATTGTGCAATCAGAAAAATTAGCAAGCTCTACATACAGAACTATACATTATTTAAGTATAAATGATGGTATCATAGGACAAAAACAGGAAAAAAGGAGAAAAACAAATGGGATGAACAATGCTGTGGAAATGCCTTCTTGGTACATGGGTCACCAAGAGTAGTGAATCACATCCTGCAAGAGCCTGTTCTCCTCCACCAACTATGGCTGAAACATGGATGCCGAATGCAGAAGCTGTAGATGGCTAACATTAGACCATACGAGGTCTGCATGGCAAGGCTGCCCTATCTCAGAGTCTCTGCCTAGGCTTGCTGAATCGGTGCCAACAGGGGCTGAGGGTTTGCCGAGGCTTGCTATGTCCCCTCATCCTTTTTGGCTGGGCTTGTTGCAACTGCTGTTTTCTGTTGGGCTTAATGTCTTTAATCTCTTCTTCCGTACAAAGCGCAGAAACTAAGACAAGCATCTATGGCCCCAGGAGGAGCTGTAGCCATGAACTAGGCCAATTTTTAATTCTGCTTTTCAAGACCATAGCTGTTTACAATATCTGGCTATGTTAACATCTAAGATGCATTTTGTTAGTAAAGATAGTGACTAGCACTGCAAAAATTGACAAAGTCTCCAAGTGATGTAGAGTAACACTGGATCGAAAAGCTAAAAATAAGAGTAGTGCTATTTATTCTTTCCAAGGGAACAAAAGAGACAATGAGAAACATCTTGGTATGGCCTACCAGAACACTGACTTGTATGAAATTAATTTGTTGATGGTACTGAATGAAGTGCAATGTGGAACAAGCAGAATAAAAGGTTGTTAACATCTCACTATATTTTTTCAGAACTTGTGGCTCTGCTACCAAAAAATCTTTGCTTAGGTTAATATTTCTAATAGCTCTTAGTAAGGTCTGTTTTATCCTGCAAAGCAGAGGTACTTTTTTACACAGAAGTACTTTTCACTTTTTTCCTGGTGAGGGGGCCAGCTTTTTAACAAACCGATAATAACTAGCAGCGTTCAGTGAAACTGTTCCTCTCTGCACATTAATCCCACAGTTTCTATGTTTGTAGCCAGGAGACTGAAGTACCTGTTGTGTAAGACAAGGATAGGAAGGGAAATGAAGCTGGAATCAAGAGAGAGCAGGATACTTAAACATCTCAAAGTATCTTTTAGGATTAACCTTACCATTCTGATTTCTAAATAGGATGCAAATTGTTCAGTCTCTATTCTCTTATTTTATGGAAGCATAAGTAAACATCAGAATAATGTAGCTCTGCTACACAGCTGCCTTTTCTATTCATCAACTTTACCTTGTCACGAGTCATTTTACACAGTGACACTATAAGCAAGAAAATGTAACTATAACGCTCTCGGTCTTTCTTAAGCTGTATGGATGTAAGCCCACTGTTCTCACCATGGCAGGCAGGCATTTGTCCTATTTGTTCTTTCTCTTTTTTTAACACTAGTGTATTTCTTAATTTCCCATTTCATCCACAGATATTTCATACTACAGTCAGCACAGTTTGTGTATTACCTGATAACAGGAAATGAATCAAGCTGTGCACTGCACTCTATGCCTTGCGGAGTATCATCATTACAAGATAATAGTGGAGATAGATCAGAGTGGCAGAACATATGTTTGATTAGTATCTCCCAACAAGGACCCAAATTTTATTAGTATTTAGTATCGGTAAGCATCAGAACAGAGATCATCAGTTTAGCAAGAATCTATGCTAGGCTTAGTATGATTATCACTACTCATAGCCTTGGGTATTGGGTGTTATTACAGTGGTAGTCATTTAGAGTTGTAATGTCACACAAGTAGTTTGATATCTATCTTTTCTGAATTTCATTCTGCTTTATATGTATTTTAAATATGTGTAATATGGAAAACAGAAGATACCTAAGTGCCCAGCAGGATGATGATCACAAAATACACTCCAAAGATGACATTCGCTGCAGATTTTCAAACAGCTGAAGTTTTACATCAAAATCCTGGATGACTCTCCGTGGTTTAGTTCAATGGTTTGATAAGATATATTAGTAATATTGTCATTAAAGTAAGTTACAGAATTCAGTTTAATTGCAGACTTCTTGTAGAAAGCTCCCACAGGAAAGGCAGATATAATCATGAAACACAAATTCAAACTGAATTTGAATTTTCAGTGTGTCTAATAAAACAGACCTTGAGCAAAAAATACTGCCTTTAAATGATTTTCTTTTCCACTGCAACATCTCACTGTTTCATCAGAAATTCATTAACACTTATCCTTTGACCAAAGTCTCACACCCCATGTGTGGTATCCTTGAAGAAATTTTGCTATTATTATTATTATTACTGTTAGTAGCACTTCCAGAGAATATATGTCTAACTATTCTACCCCTGGGCAAGATCTTGCTTTGCACCCAGTGCTGTATTAACTCAGAACAAAAAGATATCCCAGTCAAAAGCTTAGAAATCAAAGCACAAGAAAACATTGGTAGACAAGCCAGGTAAAAGAATGAGCAACAGTCTGGATCACCAGCACATTTTGTGAGGAAACCACTGAGAAACTGTTATTATGCATGGTTTAAAATGGTTAAAATACCACACAGACATAAAATACCATCACAGGCAAACAGAAGGAAAATGACAATTAAGTGATGTGAGAAAAGAAGGTTAATCTCTGAATGATGGTGGAATCAAACACATTATCCAGGGCTGCAGAAAGGGAGATCATGAGAGAAGAGAACAGAGACACGGGCCTGGATGCTCACGTCACCTATTGAGAGCTTGGCGCTAAGCTCAGAGGGATGCTGTGTGAAAAAGCTCTCCTGTAAGCAGCCCGGGGGTGTCTGTGCTGTAACATACGGGGAGTTTGCATGTAACGTGCAGGGAAAAGGCTGCAGGCAGATGAGACACTCTCCTGTGCGATGGACGGTGCTGGACCTGACCACTGTCCCACCCTTGCTGAAGACTCACCGCAGATGCAAATCAGTGGAACACAGGTTTTCTGTTTCTGCAGGGTCACTCGTTGAGAGGCCTCTGAAGAGGAGTCTGCTGGTGCCATCTGTATAAAGAAAATAGGAAGCGAGTTCCTTTGCATGTGCAGAGGGAAATGAAACAGTTTTGTGCATCATAGCTATTCCTCATTAAACTGTTTGTAAACAAGTTGTTTGTTTAATCTGCCCTGGAGTATGTGTTACAGGATAAAATGTTGCTAGTGAACTAGCCACTGCAATTACAAAGGGCCATGAGATGATGCTTCACAGCATAGATCTGATCATGGGCAATTTACCATGAGGAGAAATAATTTTCTTTATTTCTTGCCTAAGTCATCAGGAGGATTTGCTTTAGGGAGCTGGAGCATTTTCAGTGGAGAGCTTGACCAGTCAGAGTAATTGAAAGCAGTTCAAAGATATCCTGAGAGAGCAAAACCAGTCTTGGGAAATCATAATGTGGGGTGTTTGTGAGTTTTTTGGGCAAACTAGCCAAGGAAAAGTACTGGGTAATTTAGCTAGACAGCTTCTCAAAGTGACTTAGAGTCTTGTGAGAAATCTTCATTTGAAAAAAGTATGGGAGTCTTCTGTTACACTAAGAGTGACTCGAAGGACTCACTTTGAGGGATTTTGTGAACTGGGGAATGTTATGCTTTGGGAACTTCCTTCCCATCTTGGGTAAACTGATTTCAAAGTGATCAGGAATGTCAAGAACGTTCAATAATATTAGAAGGGTCAGTAAGTTTGCTGCGAGCCCCAAAAGTGAGTGCCATGGGCGCTCATAATGCACACGGGCATCTAATTTCATACTGGATTCATCCAAGAATGAACATAAAAGCAATAAGATAAAAAGGACCTTTAATCTCAGCACAGGATAAAAGGAATGAGTTAGTGAGAATGTCAGGTAGATTAATTAAAGGAGTCACAGTGAAAAATATTAGGCAGTAAATAACATTAGGGCATAACGTAATTAGCATTTCTAAGAGTTATTTATCACCAAGTAACCCTTTTTGGTCTAGGCCAGTCTTAATCCCCCTGGGCTCATGTGCTTTTCTGGAGCAGCCACACCTTTAATTATGTAAAACCTTAGCTTTCTTAGTTTTTAGGGCTGATCTGTGCTTGGACAAGTTATTGTTCCACTTTAGTTGGATCCTTCCAGCCCTCTGGCCCTAGTTCCTCATTTCTTTGCTGGATTTTTGAAAGGGAGCGTAGGGTAGCGCTCGCACAGAAGTATCGTCCCTTTATAACTCACTGAGCCTTCCAGCATGCTCGGGAACCACCGGCTGTGCATTTCTCAGGGACTTACTTGTGGCATTCATTTCCAGTTTGATTTGAAAACTTTCTTCTGCTTTCATACACCCCTTCTTCTCAAAGTGGCAGCACACGAGAGTCTCCAGTAAGGACAGGGATCTGTTTCCCTGAATATCTGCTCTTTGTAAGAAGTAGGACATCTTTCAATTCTGATGTAATACAGTTCTCTGCATAGTTTTGTAGAACCAGCCAAGCAAGTGCCAGGGGATAACCTGCACTTTTCCCCTCTACTCCCAGTGCCCAACTGACTTGTGTCTTTCAAGTTCTAATGAAAACCATTCCCTAGTGGAAAATGACTTTTGGGTTCAAGGCAAAATGTTTACAAATCTACTTTCTTTAAAACACTTTGTTTCATAAAAAAGATGAAAAAGGAAAAAGCATGTTGAGGTCGTCAGAAATGAGCAGGTATGTTTCAGTTTTGCATTTCAGAAGATCTTTTTTTGTAACAGAATTCATTGTCTTTGAATATATATAAAAGCTTATTAAAACATTTTGAAGGTCAAAATCAGACATGAATGGTCTGATATTACTGAAACTATATTCTTGGTTTAATCCCAAATGAAGTGTTTAAAACTACTTTAAAAAAATTAATTCCTTAACATATGTCAAAAACATTTTTTTCGTCATGTTGAATGGATGGAAAGAAGAAGCTATGTCTTTTCTTAGTGGAAAAGCCTCCTTGCTCTTTCCAGAGAACATCTCTGTAAGCTGTTATGTCAGTGCACCTACTTCACTTCCACTCCTTGGATTCTGAGGCTGCAGCTCGTCTGACTTAACTCTGATCTTTTAAAGGTTTAGTCAAGGTTTGTTGCTCAGTCTTCCTCTGCCGACACTGAAGCAAGCTGAGGAACCTGAGAGAGCCCACACAGTTGGAAGGAGGTACTATGTGGAGAAAGTATCATCTCCTCGTTTTATAGGAGCGAAACAGCCAGATGAAATCAACGGTTAAAGAAGGCTAGGAGATGAACTTTAACAGAAATCTGCTTTGTTGTAATGTTAACGGTAAGTACAAAAGAAGTAATAGCTGTCTTGCCTTTCCCCTCTCTGAAAAAAGAGAACAGAGAAGAGCCAGTGGAACTCAGAGAATTCTGTGGTGTTTGCCTTGTAACAGAAAATTCCTGAACTGAAGAAGATTACTTTTTCTTCTCTCTTCAACTTTTCCTTAGAGGTGTCTGTGGCTGTATAGGTACATATTGATACACATATATTCCATCTTCATATCGCAGATGACATAACCCTTCCTTAGTGAAGTGGAGTAGTTTGCTAAAAGTCAAAGATCAGTATTAATTAGTCCATTAATACAGGTGCCTAATTTATTAAGAATTTCTTGGACATCTGAATGAGAAGTGAAAGTTGGTTGAGGACGCTAAGCTGACAATGTGCCTGAAAATTTTAGTCTTACGTGTACAGTGATACTACTGTGCTGCTCAAACAACCTTGTTATAGTGTTCTGAGTCCTTGTCTCCACTAGACATAAAAGCTACATTTTTATCCTACGTTGGTGAAAATTATACTCATTAACGTGTAGTGAAGACTGAAGGTGTAATTTAACTAAATTCTGGTAAATCAGGGTAATCCCTAAACTGCTACCCAATGTTCTTAGTTTGTTTCAACATGTGAAACTGTATCCTCACTAGGATTCTGTATCTCTTTTTACCTGGCATGTGGTCAGAACACACTTTTTTTCTCCTAGCATGGGCATACTATTGTATGTGGCAAGTCTAAATACATAGTGGAGTTTGCCTTTCGTACTAGTTAAGCTAATGAGTAAATTGAGAGAAATTCATCTTGGTAAATTTAAGACACATTAGGAATATTCTGATCTACCTACACTATGCTTCTCGCATTCCTTAATTGAAGCTAGCAATATATTTAAAACATATTTAAATATTCAACTCCATGCAAGGGCTCCCAGTCCTTAAACATTATGGCTGGAATACTTAGTAATACTGTATAGCCTCTTTTCCATACAAAAGAGCTTGGAAATGGTTTTCAATGACTGAACGATGTGAAGAAGATTTCTTTTTCACAAATGAGTCAGTCCCTGTGGTTGCAAAAACACACAGGAACAAGGTTCTTAGGCATAAAGGTGTGAGTGACCTGGAAAAATTGACTTCCTGTATGAAACTAGCAGTGGAAATACTTTTTTAAAGATGGAGCAACTGAAATGAATACCATAAAAGCACTCCTTAATATACTGTTGTATTTATAATAATACTCCTCTTTTTTATTACAACACAGAACTGCTGTTACATCAGCTGTTTTAGTTTCAGATCTTATGCAAAATGACCAAGCCTTTGTATTACTTAGGTAAGAAAATACGTAATGCCTAGCCAATAATTCTGTTTACCTTTGACAAAAACTGTGGAGAAAGCCTGTGCTGAGGAAGGTGCTGGGAATCGGGCAAGATGACAAGCGTCTTCAGCTTCCACTGTGCACCAGGCACAATGAGCATCTGCCAGGACTGACCCTGGTAGAGAAAGGCAGAACTCAAGGTCAGCATGCAGGGCTGCTTCAAACTTCCTTTGATATTCTGAGTCCGCAACTGTAGACGTGGACATGTTGCTCTCTTCAGGGAGGTGTTTTTCCATCTATGAAAGAGGTGGTAACATGTCTAATGTTCTGCAAATATCTAACAATGGGCTTAATTCAACAAGAATTCTGAATATCTCTAAAGAGAAGTTGCTTGTGAGTTAAAAATATTCACTTTTCTGTCTTAACTGTTTCAGAGACCCTTGTGCAAGGCTTGCAGTTTGGAGCATCAGGCATCTCCTCCCATCCATCCCTATCATGAATTCTCATCACGCCATGGCAGCGAGAGGCACGTAGTCTGACTGACTTCAGTGGAAAGACTTCCTTCCCAGATCAGGCTAACTGTGAGCCATTCCTGGAGCAAGAGAATTTGAGGACAACATTTTGGCCCATAGGCCAAGTTCCTCAAGACAGAAACATTGGAGGAAAGGCAAAATGCCACTCACATTTGCAGTGTGGTATAAATAAATAACATTGGTGGAAAGTGAAACTGCACTAAAAGTCATCTTTGCTTTTAGTACAAACAAGGAGCTCGCTGTGCAGCGAGCGGAACAAATGAAACCTGGTTTCCTACGGATTTGTGCCTCACGCTTGGATTCTCTGGTGTCTAGTAAAGTGTAAGCCCCATTTAAAAGTTTTTCTTGCATTTCAGGCATTTAGGCCATTTCTCCCCCATGTTGTGAGCTCATGCACGCTAAGGAGTGCTTTTTCTTCTGGGCAGCAACGTCTTTTACTAAGCTTGTAGAATTTTATCACTGACACCCTTTTCTCACTGACTGAGGTTGGCAGCAGGTTCAAAAGTTATGGATACACACAGATAAACAGGAAGTCTGACAAACATAGGCACAAACAGACACCCATATATATGCAGATAATGTAATATTATATGAGATCAGTCGGACTAATCCGGGCTACCTGCTGGTTTTTCTCTAGCCCATAACTGGCCCACGTGTATGAAGTTCCCAGAGGACCAGGAGGGCTCTAGTGACCTCCCACAACAGATGTCTGTCCTGTGGCTGAATTCTTCACTTCTGGCACAAGTTGCCCTCATGAAACACCTCAAAATACAGGTGGGCCTGTCAATGCTGCCTTTTGCACACACTTTCTAAGGTGTCCCACTTCTGTGATGTTTCTCTGTAGAGGGGGACTCTGAATCTCTCCTCTCTACTTTGTGAAGACTCCCGTGGAAAGCCTGAAATATGTTAATGCTCACTAAAATCACAGAAGGTGAGTTTTATAGGGAGTTATTTAACTCTCTTATGATTAAGACCATTTTTTTCAAGCCATTACTACCTAGGAGTTTCTTTTGTGACATTTCTTGCCACATTTTTTACTGCTTAAAATGCGGCTTTGATAATGGCTTCTAATGATCTGTTCTGGAAATTTTAGTCTGCTTCAAATTGCAGGAAAAAAATGAAGTTCATGTGAAAAAGGAAGTTTTTTACCTAACAGAGATGGGGTCTCTGATCTGAAAATTCCTCTGAGGGTGTGGAGGCCTGTGCCGCCTTCTGCCAGTAAGATTATGCTGTGTAAGTGGATTGTGACCCCCAAAAATGACTCAATTGTGTAAGAAGATTGGATGTTGCTAGTTTACAAGTACTTTAAAAACAAAGCATCATTTGGTCACCGCCAGTCATTAGGCAAGGTAATACAACATCAAAAGAATCAAGCAGTTACCTGATTTCTTCCATATCTGCTGAATTAATTCAGTATCATTTCTGGCCAATCTTAAAACAGAATAAGAATAAATATTTCAGGAATAAATTAAAAGAGATCAGTGTGAAAGGATGTTAAATGCTTCTCATTAATCTGCCAGGGAAGCAAGATTAAAATAATTACTGTTTAAAATTTTACACAGGTTTCATTAAATTCCAACCAGACTTTTCAATAAAGGATTATTGCTCAATGGCAATTGTTAGAGATGCCATTTAAGAGGGTGGATGTATGCTCTGTATTTTATAGTCATGTAAAAATGTAATAACTTTTTGTCACAATTAACTAATATAATTTTGAGCTGGAGTATTGATTGGAAATTATACATTGCAACCCTAGGTGATTAAAAGGAGGCGTTGGGTTCTTCTAATGCTGCCTGGACGTGAATACTCCAGGTACTGAGTTATCAGCCACCTTGCTGACTTCGCCCTAGGAAGGAGATCAGGCTTTGCAGGCTATTTTCCTCTTCTGCTTGTGTTGAAGAACAGAGAAATGGAATATCAACTGTATGTATGCTCAACACAGGTGTACTGAGGTGAAGGAAGAGAAGATTGTGTGCTTTAAGATTTGACTGCCTTTCTGCCAGAATCAGTATGGGTGGAAGAGGACAAACAACTTTCTGTTCATAATTGGTGTTTGCAGACGACACAGCTGGCAGTGTGTGCCTAGTGCATTAATCATGCTACGTTATTCATCTGCTTAGTCCTTTTCTGATGAGCAAAGGAAGCCTGAAATGAAAATTTTGTTACTCTGAGAGTTAAGTATCACAGATGTGACATTGGCTTTTGCAGTCTATGCATACTGTGTGTGCTCTTACTTGGATGACGTGTAGCTTATAACAGGTAAAAGTTGTTTCTAGATCTAGAAGGGCTCCCCAAGCTCTGGGATAAAAAGAAATATATTGTTCTTCCAGACCCACTATGAAAAGACCATTTTCTTAGTCATTGACTGTAAAGATTCTGGCTTGTTTTGTTTTTTTGTGTGCAGCCAAGCTTAGGAAAATTCTAGCACAGAAGCTGAGAGTGAAAGCACATTTGAGGAGAAGAGATGATCACATTTCTAACTCTGAAAATTCTCTGAAATTCAACCTGTTTAAATTTTCAAAGCTAGGAGCAAGCAAAGTTGTAAGTCTTTATTCTCTTTGTGAGTTGACATGAATTTAGGATAAGAATTTGACCATAAAGCAATTTTTGCATCTATATTCAATGGTCAACCATGGTTTTCCCTTAAGCAGAAGAATGAATCAGGTTGGTAACACTTACAAGTATTTTCTTAAATCTCTTTACTATTGCTTATGTCATTTGTTTTTCATTTGAGTTTCATCTTGCCCTGCTTTATTCATGTTGACATAATTCTCCTAGAGAAATATCTCCTTCCTATAAAACTTGGCATTTAGAAGTTATTTGAAATGCAGAGTTCCTGCAAACAAGAATTAAAACCTTTCAGAAGTATGAAACAAATAATTGCATTATTAAAATAAATAGGGAGATTCAGCCACAAATTAATTTAGTTTTACCACAATATTGTAATGTAAACTAAACAATTCTTGCAAAGACAGAACTTGCTGCCCTGCTCACAAAATAGATGAGATGATACAATACATACTTGTTGGCATACTGTCATCCTTTTTTATTGTGTCTTATTGGAGATTCTCTTGTGTCTTTCTCCATTTTCATCATAATCTTTTACTTTATTTCTGTTTTGCTGCATTTCATTGTTACAATAAAATATAATTAAAAAGTTAAGGAGAACAAAAGCAAGAGTTAGAAAATCCGTATTAATGAACAGACTTATTTTTACTGCTAGTAATAATAACTTCTTTTCCTGCTAGTTGCCTGAAATAGCTTTTTTTTTCCAAGAACAATCCAAAATTTTGAAGTTTAGTCCTGCATCTCTTGAAAAAGGACAAAAAGTATTGTTGATATCTATACTATTTTTAATTTTTTTTATTTGTTACTGAGCACAAAATCAAATTTTATACAATAGTCAGAAAACACCTTTTTTTCTCTTTTGCTCAGACTTTAATGAAGTGGTATAGTTTTGTGTGTTATTCTGAAAGTACATGACAAAAACAGATAAATAACCTTTGATGAAACTCTTTGAAAAGTAAGTATATTAGAATTTATTTTTCAGCTCCTTACCAGACTGCAGACTTGACATTGAAGAACGACTGAATTTGGCATGTTTCTGATTTCTGAAACCTGCCATGCTATAGAATCCTGCTGAATTTGTTGCTATGTATTTGAAGCCACAATATAAAATGTATATCTTTGTTTAAAAGAAAATAAAAACATAATGTTACAAAAATGAGAGATGCCTTTTGAGGAATAATACCAAAAGGCAATACAAGATGAGACCTTTTCATACTTAGTGTCTAAGTTTAGTCACAGTAGCAAAATGCTGTATGGTAGTCAATTAATTAGGGTTTCTTTTTGTGAGTGTACAAAGTAAAAGATTTGACAACATGGAGTAATGAGGTGGTAAAGGGAAGATTCTCTTCTTTCACAAAGGCTGTTGAAGGATGATTTGGCCTACTCTGGTGCGCTGAAATCAGGTGCAGGTTCTATCCCTTCTAAGACCACACAGCTGAACCTAATTTTACCCTATTGCAAAGACCAGGATCTTCAGTTAGCTTGTACCACATCCAGGCCCCTTAATCTGTGTGTTAGATGCTGCCATCTCCCACAGTAAAAGTTCTAATACTCTCACAGAACTTCGAACTAACTGTTATTGCATGACAAACAAATGGAACCACAATTCATATTTACTAGTATTAGTTGATTGCACTGACTATATTTCATCTTGTTTTCACCACTTGATTTCGTTTTTAGTGAAACTTTCCCTGAAACAAACGCTCTGTAAATTTTATTTTAGGTGTACTGTAGTTTGTATTAAAGTATCCTTTCAAAAGCATACTTTTGAAAACAAAATATCTTTTGAAGGTATCTTACATTAAAAATAGCAATGATACAGCAATAAAATAAGTTAGTGAATTTCTGAAATTCTTCCACAGATACTTCTTCTACTTTCAGAAGGCGCCATATTCATAGCATCAAAGAGCTAATGTAATTGGCTTCTCTGCATTGTTTTCCTCAGACCTTCAGGCTGAACTATTCATACAATCAGTCCTAAGTGTATTTTACTCGTCATGAGTCAGACCGGTTTCAAAGTTTAAATAGGAGATCTTTGCTAGCTTAGTTCATTTAGATGGAAATAGTTGAGGAAAAACTCACCTGAAGAGCTGAGTAGGCAGATTTTAGCAAGGCGGTTACTGCCACTAGAATGGTGCCAAGCAGGATGGAGTAGCTTGGAAGGTGAGGCTGGGACCAGCGCAAGAGACTCAACAGCCAAGTTAGTAGGTTTGGTGCTGCGCAATGGAGCTTAGTCTTTTGTGTCAGCAAGGATCTGATAACATTCTTCTGGAACCAATACACTCTTTTGGGTGTTTGAGGAAAAGAACGAAGTTGAATAGTTCCTAATTTTGGTTCCGGTGTGGGATGGAAACACAAAGAGTGGTGTGGATTATTCCCCACTAATAGGAAGCCATCAAGTTTTGCATTCGAATCCTAAATAATAGGATTATCATTGATTAGGCTTATTGACAGCCAGACACTCTTGCTAAACCCTTAGAGTCTGGGAATGTTCAGGCTTGGAGTCTGGAGTTGTGGACATCTTTGATTTGATTCACGCTTGCTACTTGTGTACTTGCTGCCAACATTGTTTAGATAATGCAGCACATTTGACATACTCTGTAGGAAAAGCATGTCAAACAATGATGCTCTTTGTTGTGGCCTGGCTGGAATGTTAAACCAGGCTTTAGACTATAGTGGAGTCAATAAAAGATTAAAACATTTTTTAACAAAGGCTTCAAATGCAGAAATTAAGCAACTTAGTCGTTCCACACTGCAACCCTTGGATCACAGCCAGGGTAACATTTACAGTGTATTGAAGAGGCTCATTCATCTTGCAGATAAAGAAATTTTTTTGTTGTTTTCTTTTAAAAAGGGGAACATATTTTCAATGCAAAATCTTTATCTGCCCAAGTGTGCCAGGATCACACCACGTCTTAATTCTTAAAATGAATTTATTGTTCATAGGAATATAACAAGAAAGATATTGCACTCTTTTTTTATTATATGCTTTTACTCTGTACCATTAGATTCCTACATCTGAAGACCTATGACGTCACCAGTGTAACCCAGACCAAAGAACACCAGACAATATTTTACATTGTGTTTCAGGTAAAGTGCTTTTTTTTTAAGATGTCTTATACTAATTTTAAATCTTCAAACCAGATCCCACAAAGACATACAAGCATTTTTTGAAAAACAAAAAAACTCCAACTATACACAACTTGTTTTTAGAAGATTCTTTCAAAAACGATTCAAGAAAACAGCATCTTTCATGTAAGAATCCAGTGGTTACTGCACGCAGGAAGTGTGAATACTTGGATCACTTCAGAGTGAAGCAAGTTTCAAAACTCTGCTTTCTGCTTCTGAGGAGACTGTCTTAAGCATTAAACAAAAAGCCCATTGATGAATGGAGCTTCCTTCTGCTGAATGTGATTCCTTCCACCAAGAGAAGAGTGAGCGAAAATAGCACATAACTCTGTCCTAGCAGAAGTGAGGTATGGGATAGAATGAGGCTTGGGGAGGAATAATACTTTTATGGTAAGGATTTTTCTATAAGAAACACAAATTAAACTCTGAGTTTGTGATTGAACTACAACTCAGTCTTGACTTAGATGCCAAAAATAATTTCTCAAATGAAATGGAACATGAGAGAATTCATCACATGTCTAGATTCACTTAATACTAAGATGTAGGTACTTCGATGGACTTTAACTTAACCGAACATAAACTATTCTTGTTTGACTACATGGATAAAATTTCAAGAAAAAAATATTCTTCTTCTGTGAAGAGAAAAAGAAATACAAGAACAGTTAAAAAGAACATCAGTAATAAGATTATGAACATGTTTGTAGTGAAAGTGTCTTCTCCATTACAGGTTGCAGTAATATCAAAAGGATTCCTGAATGCTAAGTGATTTTAAGGTTGAATGAACAGGTACAAATTCATCACCACTTTCCAGTTATATGCACATGTCAATGGTTGATCCAACTAGCAGGAAAAATTCCCCAGTCCAAGGTATATACACACTGCCACTTGCCAGTCTCACAATGCCACCAGCAAGTGGAATGAACAAAGTGACTAAGAATGTATAAATGAAATTAAGCAGTTATATGCTGGTTGTTTCAAAGTGCCTTAAGAATATAGGTGAACAAATAATGTGATGTTTCAGTCTTGTGGTTCACATACCTGCCAAAATATAAGGGAAAAAAATCAGTTTTGATGAAAGCAGTTCTTTGTGGGGAGAGGAAAGAAACAACTCCTTCCCTAGTAGGATGTGATGAATTCAAAACATGTTTTTTCACCCAATTGTTTTTGTTTTGTTACATATTTCAAAATTATCTAAATCCTGTATTTTTCCTTCTTTCATTTCAATTTTTGTTGTTCTCTTTAGCAAAAATTTTGCCTGACACAAAAGCCCAGAAGTTTTACTTTAAAATGTTAAAGCAAAGTTTTTGGCATTTCAAAATATTCCCAGGTATAATGTTTTTATTATTTCAGTCAATTTTTTCACATAGTTTTGGTCTCCAAAGACTTTTTTGTCAAATTTCATATTCATTAAAAATGGTGTCCCATCTCATTTATAAATGTAAGCATATCCACATAACACCCTTTAAGGTAGCAAAACGTCATTGGCCTACTCCAGCAAAGCAAGATGCCAAATTATTTCTGGAGAAGGAAGGGAGAAATGAGTTTCATCCATTGAAATAATTCAACGAACTCAGCTTCCCACCAAAGGCACTTGGCATGCTGCAGACTTCAAGCTCTTACTTGTCTAGAAGCTTCTTGCTCTGAGGTTTGGTGTTCTCAGCAATATACCTACTGCTAGGTCTTGTCGCATGACAGCATACCACAGCTCCCTTCCAGCCTCCATTGCTGAACTTCCTTCCCATGTAAGCAGGACAGGGAGGATGGTAGATACCTAAATCTTATCATGGTATGAGGCTGGACAGCAGCTAGCCTCGGGTTCTGTAACCATTTGCAGGTTAAATACTAGGGACGTATAGTTGTGCCTGTCCATCTGACATAAGCTTCTCCAACACCTTCCTTCAACCCCGTCTCTGGCTTTTCGCCTGGAGGAATGAATGGCTGCATGGGATCAGACATCAGAGATCACAGCTTTGACAAGCCACCAGTTTCACACTTTGTCTTCACATAGGCCTGTTACAGACAGTTATGGGAGGAGAGAGGAAGGTAGAAATATATCTTCACCCAGACTGGAGAGTGGATTAAGTATGAGATGTGTATGCCTAGGATGGAGGAATTTGCTCCACCTGTGTACGTACCATCATGAGTTGTGTGCACATATAGGTCTTGGGTGGGAATGACAGTCTTGTCTTTATCTCCTCTTGGATAAACAGAGCACACTGTTGTTGAAGTCAAAGGTAGAGCAAGGAAACAAAAAAACATAGGTTTTCAAGTAGGGAACTCAATTTTGCTAGTAAATGCAGGTTTCTGCAGTGACAACTGCCAGGTGTTATTTCATGGTCTCCTGATGTATTGTGCCAAAGCTAAGAGACAGAAAAGAACTATCTATCCAGACAAATGGATATAAAACGTATGGGTCAAACTAATGAACAGAAAACAAAATGCTTTCTATTAAAAATAAGCTGACTCAAGCACTGTTTGACACAGTCAATGATAAGTAGGAACTTACTTTTATTAGTACTTGGTCTGACCTACCTGGCTTTAGAAAAGGGCCTCAATTATTTTCTTTAATTGGATGAGCTAGACTTATCAATTAGTTTACCCACATGAGATATTCTCGTAAATGATTAAACAACATGAAATGATTAGAAATTTTTTAGAAATATCAAGACAATCTACTTTTTTTACCAGCTTTCAAATGTTTCAGCTTTCAGCTATGGTGCAGGAAATCCATGTGGACTTTGTGACATTTAGCAAATATTCTAAATCTGTCTATTGCAAATGCAACTACATAATTTACAATGAAGCATGCTGTGGGATTAAACAGTACGAAAAACTTCAGCCATGCGCTGCCTCAGGACCAGCTCAAACACTTAATCACCTCTTTGCAAGAAGCAGCTGCCAATATGCTAAAGTAGGCTTTGTGCTTATGATGTATTTGCCTGTTGTCCTGTCAGGTAAATCACTGGTTTTAGCTTGGTTGTCCTGTGTGCTTCTTCCCAGGGGTCTGATGGCTCCAGTGATAGATGGTAGAATATGGAGTCTTTCACCTGTCAGGTCTTTGGTCTGTACGCAGAGTAAGATGAAAAGTGCAAATTCTTCCATATCTCTTTTTATGTTCCCAGTGCTTATATTGTTAAGAGCAGACAGAAGGAGCTCTTTGCAGTGTGCAACAAAATGTTTAATTACTCTGCAATTCTGTGTGCCATTTAGGGCCTTAGTCGTTTAGTGAAGCTCACACAAGCAATGAAACCTATCAACACTGGCACTAATTGGAACTCCTGTGAACAGTTTCAGCATTTGTCTTTCTCTACCTGCCACTTCAAAGTGGAATGTAGTTGTGCCAAAAAGATACCTCCTCCCAAGTGACAACAAAATAGAACGTAAGCACACCATGGAGAAATTCCTGTTGACTCCATCATATATCTGCTGAAGTTGAGTTCCAGTGCTGTCCATCTGGATCACTTGAAAAACAATTCCAATAAATTCTGTATGTTTTCTGTTGTTAAAGAAGGTCATCTTCATGTGTAAGACTACATCTTACCTGAAGGCTTATGCCCTGTTTTATTAAAAAAGAGAACAGAAATAGGAGGAGATACCACCTTAGAATTCATAGGGTTATGACAGAGGCTTTTAAGTGCTCTGAATAAACCAAAAACTGTAAGAGGATTTTTACTGAAAAACAAGCAAGGAAAAGATGAGATGAGATGAATCAGTATTCTCTCTGTATTAGTTTAACAGTTGCACCAGTGGAAAGAAAAGGACCAAAGAGGTCAAATAGCTTTAAAATATTTCTTTGCTTTCCATAGTAACTGCATGTATCCCAACTGTAAATAATCATTGATGCTGGTGCAGATCACAAGGTGGTGTGGAAGAAAGAGTGGACAGTTTAACAGAAAATTATAGTAACAATGAGTAATATAAACAATGAAATCAATTTCTACTGAGATAGTAAAAGAACATACATGATATCTTACAGACCTGGCTTCTTCCTATAGATTTTTCTAGTTGTTCTTGTGGAGTTTAGTAGACAGTTATATTTATGCTGCAGAATTCCTGATATGGACTTAAAAATACAGTAGTCTACTAAACTCTACAGCATTTCTTCCACGACAAGAAGAGATCAGATACTACCTCTGCTCGCTGAACATCTTCCTCTAACACACAGTTTAGTCTTTTCTTTGTTGGAAATCCAGCATGATCTTTCCTTCCATGGGCTCTAAGTCAAGGTCTTTGCTTAATAGGGAAGACTTAGCAGTCCTTCTTCAGTCAGTGCTCCTTCTAAACCTCTACCTTGATTAAGAGCTGAAAAATTTTCCAGGTAGAAAATGATGGATTCTGTCAACACAATTGCTTTTCAGAGATGTTCAAAGTATTTGACTGTAATGGCAGACAGGGATGCCCAGACCCTACCAAAAAGCCATGTAAATAGTTAAAGATGGATACCAGCAGAAGCAACAGTGTTTTCCTACTAATATGAAAAAGTGTGCTTTAAAAAAACTCTTTGAACAGCCAAGTACCAAGAAATAAAAATAGCACTGTAGACAGCATTGGTCTACAGGAGTTTCAAAGCACTTGTTGTTGGCTCAGATTGACCTGTGAATAGTTACCAGTTCACTTACAAGGGAGTATGCTGTGGGATTAAAAAGAACACAATACCTAAACCATGCTCTGTCTCAGAACTATCTATCTCAGCCACTTCATCACCCCTTTGTAATAAATGGCTGTCTATATCCTAAAGGAGATTTTGCTTGTTATGATAAAAGTCAAGCACACTGTCCGTGACAATAGCATCACAGCAAAAGAATTTGTTTTTCTGTAAATCTTTAATTTCTCATTCTCAAAAACCTAATCCAGGTAAGCTTTTCCATAGCTAACTGGGGAAAAAAAAATGTTCCCTGTTACTAATGTATCTGGTGCCTTATAATACACTGTAACTGGGGACATGGGTATCTGAAGCACTTTTTAAAATATACAGTTGGCTGTATATGGCAGGGCTCCCAGCTGGTCCCATCCATATAATTGTCATCTATTTCACTGAACTAAGAGCTCCAGACTAGGAGCATAGGTAAAGTTATAAAAACCTAGACTATCACCCATATAGAGCCAAAGCTTTCAGGTTTTGCTCATGGAAACCTCCCTCACATTTCTGGTGATACCTTATCAGCACCTTGCATAACCAAGCGTCTGTTTTCTGTCCAACTGCTTCAAAAAGAAAAAGGCTTTTGGAACCCACTGAAACATGAAGGGCATTTTTAGTGGTAACTGTACACTGTGTTTTTTTTCTATAGATCAAACTTCAGTTCTGGTGTGCAGGGTTAACTTGCATACTAGCAAGTGTTGGAAAAGATCTGACAACTCGAATAGGGAAACCACAGGCAGTGTTCCTGCTTTCCTTTTAATTCCTACAAAGAAGAAACTAATCCTTGTTTTTAATGGACAAGATTTTTGTACTTGTTACAATAGGTTTCCCATTCAAGAAATCTTGCCTTGCTGAAGCAGAAGCAGATGCTTCCCCAAGCAATAACCGAGGCACTCATACCATTGACTGTTGGTGGAAGCGGCATCTTGGAGTGGAAGTGGGGAGAGATGGAGACTGTGGTACAACAGAGAGTACTGAAATGTCTGTTTCTTGCCCCTCAAAGATAAGCTAGGAATACAATTTGAGATGAATAAGCCATCAGATGATCCTCAGTGAATTTGAATTTGAACCTGTCTGTGGGACTGGATGGCTGCATTAAAAAAGAGTACAGGTCTTGTTGTCCAAGCTTCAGTCCTTTGCAAAATACATGTTGCAACACAAGCACGTACAGAGATGCTGGCCTTGCTGCAGAATCCTCATATGCTTTTATTCAGCTTGGGCCTGATCCTATGAGGAACCAAGTCATAACAAAACTTCCTTCAAGTTCATGGAAACTGAGGGGCTGAAATTGTTTTAAATATTGTGCTTTATTGCAATTTTTTTTTTAGCCTTTTATTTTCAAGTAATCTTTGAAGCCTTGGTGCTGCTATGGCTTTAGCTTTAAGGAATGGTTCTGCTCCATTTTAACCTTTCACATTTTATTAACAAAATCAAAACCAGGACAATTAGATACCTCCTGATTTTCATTTATTTTAATATTAAGGGAATGTTTGAAATGACACAAGTCTTGGGGAAAGTACTTCAAGCCGTGGCTGCAGCAGCACTGGAATTCTGGTCACGGACATCAAAGATAACTTGAAAAGAAGAAAAAAAAAGTTGAAGCCGATAATTCTTTACATTTGGGGATACTTTTGAATAATTTTGTTACATATATCAAAAAAAAAAGACTAAGAAAAGAGAGTTAACTACTGTTGAAAACCAAAATATTTCAAATTTACAACTAAGCTATTTTCCTGTTCTGTCTTCTTTGGGGAAGACATGAGAAATAAATCTTTCTGGCAACTGCGGAAGGTTGAGTAAGCAGGTATTCAGGAGAATAGCTGCTGGAGAATCTCTGCCACTGGCTTCCTGTATGGCCATCAGAGAATTGTTTAGTACTTTGTCTTGTTCTTAGACTCTGAATCTTCCACCTCAAATGTCTGTGCACTAACAATTACAGGTTGATGAGTAGGGTTGGTAGTCCTGCTTGTATTTAATATAGATGTGAATATTCCATGTCTTAAATGGTTAAACCAAAGAGTGTTTACACTTTGCTACCTTGATAATGGCACATTAAAGTAAAACATCGCAATAAATGTATATATATGATACCTGAAATCTCTCTTCTGTTCATATTCTTTCCCCTTATGTTGGACCTGAATATGAATAATACAGCCCCATATAGATCAAAGAAAACATTAAAAGATTGTTATAAATTGTCTCTTCACTCCTTTTGCTTGCTGTGTGTCTCCTAAACTCAATTTGCAGACTCCTTAGGATTGAGATCATGGTTGAAATTATGACACTTTTGGGTTACGGGAATTTTGCATTTGTGTTTGTAAGTGCTCCATGTCCTTTATGGTAAGGCTTAGAGACTATTAAGGAAAATTCCCATTTTCAATGTTCCCTGACTGTGCTGGGGTTTTGAAGGAGAATGTTTTGAGGAGTTTGCGGGTGTGAAAAATTAAAACATTATTCATTGATAACTAAAACCAACATTTGCCTCAGTGTTAGGGCTGCCCTCTGTGCAGAAGGCAAATGTATGACCTATTAGTGACTAATGGGATGTTGAAGAAGGTGAAAAATAAGCAAGTAGACTAGTCAAACACTAGTACAGGATCAGACTTTAAGGTATTTTATTAAAATGCCTCTTTCAAAGATTAGAACTAGCAATAATTTAGAATTTTAAGAAGTTATTTTCATTATTATTCTTGTATTTACGTATGTAAACATTTTTACTTTAACAACAAGGTCTTTTCTTCTATTACAGTACCAAGAAAAGAACTGAAGTGTATTAATATATCACAGTTTCTGCTTTGAAGGAATTTAATGTAATTTTAAAAGTGTCTGAACTGAATTACTATGATTATCAAAAACTTCACATACCTCCCAGTAAGTCACAAAAAAGTGTGATTTAGATGTTTGAACAGTGTCACTCACCATTTCTTTTCGGATCATATTGAAGGAGCAATCCTCAAAGATGTCCATGGCCTAGCAGAGACTTCACCTGAGATTTATATTTTAAATGGAGGCTTCAAAAGACCGGTGAATACCAATGTGCTTAGCAGCTATGTTTTGTTGATTTTCATTTAAATCGAAATCTTATTTTTGGGGGCTTGTTATACTACTAATATGTCATTATAAATTCCATTATCAACTATTAATAGTAACAGGGACTGTAATCATCAAACGCAAGGTTCACCAGTGCAGGCCAAGACATGCACATCACAGGATCATCGATAATGGGCCTCTGGTCCTGAGCACTGAGCTTCTCTTTTTTCAAAGCTCTGTCTATAATAACTTCAAAATCTCTCTGGTCACCATTTAAAACATGTAAAATTAGGAGTGTGTCTCCCTGTGTATATCAGTTTACCCTTACCTACACTGGATTTCATCTACCATTCAATCATCCAATCTCTCTCTCATTCTTTGTAGACCACCCTCGTCTTTATTCCCCCAAATAATTAAGGTGTTTATTTAGGAAATTGTCACGGGAGCTTAGGTTCAATCCCTTCCTGTCTGAGCAGAGTCTGTAGAAAAGCACAAGTGATTCTGCCCAGAAATAAAACAATTGAAAGGAAAACAATGTGAAAGAAAGCCCACCATATTTCTCACAGAGGCCTTACGTTCCCATGGCTTTCTGCTCTACTCTATAGCCATTACCAAATAGTTCCTTTTCTCCCCTCACTTGTTCCACTCAAGTTCATGATTCAGCTTGAAGTGGCTTCCCACTAAGCTTGTTCCTTCTTGTGCTCCTGCTCCAAATGCCTGCCTGCGTACCTCAGTCTTGTGGATGTCAGCCTCCATTGGACCAGGAGGAGGCCTGTGTGCTGAGAGGGGCTGTCTGGTCATGACAGGGAAAGACAGTAGGGCAATGAAAGAGTTCAATCCCTGCAAGTTTGTAACCACAGGTCTGGTGACCCTTGTGACACCAGCAGTCTCTGGCATCTCCTAACAAGGCACCGCAGTTCCCAGGCAGGTAGGTCCATTCATTCACTCTTTCTCCAGAAATGACCTCTTGAAATTGTCCCTGTGCTCTGCAGCAACCAGGATGATGCTGGGTGCTTCAGGGGCAGTGGGTTTTTTGCTGGTTACTGCTTGGCCGGAGGAGCAGAGGGAGATGGTGTGGATGTCCTGGATCCCAGCTCTCCCTTTGCATATGTTCTGCAAAGAAACCAAGGAGAAGCTGTCCCACTGTAAGCTTGTATCTGGGGCTACGTTGTCCAGTCTTGACATCCTGCACAGAACCTGTACTCCATCTACTCAGATGAAGTGGTTAAGAAATAAACTTACCAGAACTTCCCTCCTGTTCCCTGGGCTCTCTTGCAAGAGCTCCCACAGATAAGTCTTGGACTAGTTCAAGAAGCAGTTTCCAGAGAAGGCATGTGGAGTAACAGAGTCAGTAGGGTCTGACTAGGAACTTGCAGTCTATCACAGTTGCCAAGCTTGGCAACTGGAATAGGCTAAATGCTAGCAGCGTTTACTCAAGGAGTAAACTCATTGCTACTTGGTCATGACCCTGTTTGGGTTTAGGGTAGATTTTAGGACAGCTAAAGTAATTTTTAAGCTGCTCTGCTGCTAATGACAGAGGCTGGTACTTAATGTGAACATAACAGATGTTTCATTATTGCCTTCTCCAGGTATTTTCAGGGGTGATTTCTCTGCCCCATCTTCCCTGTCAGATGATGGGGTCTTCTGCCATGGCAGTACTTTTACTGATAACAACAAGTTGTTTTTGGATGTTTTTACTTGGATGGAATTGCCACCTTTGGCAACTCTCTCCCCCTCCTCTGTCCCTGGTTTCCCATCTTTGTAGCCCCAGGTTTCCCATCTTTGTAACCCTTACAGTGCTCAGGAAAGCAGTCCAAGTGCTAAGGTAAGCAGGTTTGGTGATGAGGGAAGTTAGCCTCAGGTGTTAAAAAAGAAATCCTCAGTAGCTTTAGGTACGTCTGAAGAGGAGGTTTGATGAGTTACATTTTGTCCTCATTCAGCAGACCATGAAGATTTTAGATGCCTAGTACGTTCTTTAAATGACAGAGATTTCCCAACAAAAACCCTGCCATTGACACAACTAGAAAGATATGAGTTTTCAGGTTTTGGCACTCCTAGACGTCACATAGATTTCTTAGAAAGAGTCCTGACAGCCAGTCCTGTGCTGGGCCTGTCTGCTCACCAAGGTGCAGGTATAGCCATAGTAGGAGCGACTTCTTAGTGTAGGAAAGACACCAATGTTTTTGTGATTCTAACTCCTCCTCCAATGTGTGTCTCACTTCCTTACTTCTGTCATGAATATAATAGTGGTCTAATACTGCCTGTGTTGAGAATAACATCTGGTAATGATAGGCGTTTCTGTGACATGGTAGTAGGGATCATACAGTTCTATGTAGATAGACAGACATGCAACAGCTATATAGAAACAAGGACATTTGTCGTAGATGTCAAATAAGAAAGAACACATGCCTAGAAGAATCATAGAATGATAGAATCATAGGTTGGAAAAGACCTCTAAGATCATCAAGTCCAACCATCCACCGAACACCACCATGCCTACTAAACCATATCCCGAAGGGCCACATGTACATGTTTTTTGAAAACCTCCAGGGATGGTGACTCCACCACTTCCCTGGGCAGCCTGTTCCAATGTCTGACCACTCTTTCAGTACAGAAATTTTTCCTAATACCCAGTGTGAATCTCCCCTGATGCAACTTGAGGCCATTGCCTCTCGTCCTATCACTAGTTACCTGGGAGAAGAGACCAACACCTGCCTCACTACAAACTCCTTTCAGGTAGTTGTAGAGAACGATAAGGTTCCCCCTCAGCCTCCTCTTTTCCAGATTAAACAACCCCAGTTCCCTCAGCTGCTCCTCACAAGATGTGTTCTCTAGACTATTCATCCTGGTTGAGTGGTCTATAACAGACCCCCAGCAGGAAAGCCATTTCTGTTTCAGCTGCCTTTAATGGAAGATCATCTTAGAGGAGGATTTCTTAACCATGAGAAGTTCATTTGCTTATCATATAGTCTAGTAGCTGTGAAGTTATGTGTAACGGCTTGAGCAATTCACAGCTGGGTCTGAAATTATTTGCTGATTTTCCACATTTTTCCATTTGTTCCACAAACACACAGATGGGGTGACTTTCGCGTAACAGTTCAGGACTGGCCTTTACAACTACGTCAACCTTCCATAATGCATTTCACTGTCTCCTAGCCACATCAGGAATAAAGACAACTTTCTCTTTTCTTTTATTGGTGGTAACATATGATGTCTGTGATACTTCAAAAAATGTGTCTGAAAAAATATAATTCTGCAGCACTCATTAGTGAGAGGAATTTGCAACAGTAGTGGTAACAAATGAGATGTATGACATAAGATCTGTGAGCATTCACTTTCCCAGCTTCTGCAGATCCTCCTAATTTACCACCAGCTCCTCTTTGAGACATCTTCAAAAGCTGAATATTGTTTCAGCTTATCAGCGTTCATCTCTCCTTCTTTGAACAAGAAGCAAACACTTGAATCCCACTTACTCTACACTATTGTAAGTTTTGAAAAGTAATTAGAAGTTATTTTCTTACAGGCAAGTATGATTTTGGAAAATCTGTCAATAGCTGTAGGTCTTGGTGTGATGCTCCACCTAATGAAGTGTGATGTTTGATACTCTCTGGCAAAATACAGTGGTTGATTTCTTATTTTTTGTGATTACACTGGGTCTGCTTGGGATGGAGTTAATTTTATTTGTAGCAGCCTGTATGATGCTGTGTTTCAGATTTGTGACTAAAACAGGATTGATAACACACAAATCTTTTAGTTATTGCTGAATAGTCCTTGCACAGAATCAAGGTTTTCACCAATTAGTAGGCTGGGGGTGGGCAAGACACAGAGGGGACACAACCACAACAGCTGATGTGAATTGACCGAAGAGGTATTCCACATAATAGAATCATAGATTCGTTAAGGTTGGAAAAGACCTCTAAGATCATTAAGTCCGGCTGTCAACCCAAAACCACCATGCCTGCTAAACTATGTCCCGAAGTGTAATATCTACACATTTTTTGAACACCTCCAGGGATGGTGACTCCACCACTTCCCTGGGCAGCCTGTACCAGTGTCTGACCACTATTTCAGTACAGAAATTTTTTCCTAATATCCAATCTAAATCTCCCCTAACGCAACTTGAGGCCATTTCCTCTTGTCCTATCAGGAACTGGTTGGGCTTTGGTCTGCTGCTGGGAGGCGGTGAGTGATTACTTTTGCATCACTTGTTTTTTTTCCTTTGTTCTTCACTTCTTAAACTTTATCTCAACCCACCAGTATTTCTCACTTTTGTCCTTATGATTGTCTCCCTCATCCTGCTGAAGGGAGCAAGCAAGTGGCTAGGGACTTACCTATTGAAGGTCTGGCTGGGGTAAGCCCACCACAACGATCCAAAAGAAATGTTAAAAATTTTCGGTACCACAGCTCCTGCTTTTCAGCTGTGGTAAGAATAATATTTTGATATTCCCAAACAATGTAACAATGCACCTAATTTACTAAAGTCTCTGACGTAATGCTTACACTCTGTCTGATTTGTAGGTTTTTATTCTTTTTCATGGCAGGTGAGCCGCATAGGACAAATGCATGGAGCTCCCTGCCACAGTGACTTCCTCTTCCATCTCTACTCCTCCACAGTGACTGACTGCACCAGTACAGGCTCGGGGAAAACCTGCTGGAGAGAAGGTCTGTGGAGAGGGACCTGGGTATCCTGGTGGATGACAGGTTAACCATGAGCCAGCAGTGTGCCCTCTTTACTAAGAAGGCCGATGGGATTCCGGGGTGCATTTGCATTAAGAAGAGTGTGGCCAGCAGGTCGAGAGAAGTTCTCCTTCCCCTCTACACTGCCCTAGTGAGGCCCCATCTGGAGTACTGCATCCGGTTCTGGGGTCCCCAGTTCAAGAAAGATGAGGAGGTAGTGGAGAGAGTCCAACAGAGGGCTACAAGGATGATGAGGGGACTGAAGCATCTCTCCTGTGAGGAAAGGCTGAGGAAGCTGGGCTTGTTTAGCCTGAAGAAGAGAGGGCTGAGAGGAGACCTAATAAATGCTTATAAATGTCTCAAGGGTGGGTGTCAAGAGGATGGGGCCAGACTCTTTTCAGTGGTGCCCAGTGACAGGACAAAGGGCAGTGGGCACAAACTGAAGCACAGGAAGTTCCAGCTGAACAGGAGGAAGAACTTGTTCACTCTGAGTGTGACGGAGCACTGGAACATGTTGCCCAGAGGGGTTGTGGATTCTCCTTCTCTGGAGATATATAAATTGTGCCTGGACGAGGTCCTGTGCAGTCTGCTGCAGGTGATCCTGCTTTGGGAGGGGGATTGGATTAGATGACCCACAGAGGTCCCTTCCAACCCCTAACCTTCTGTGATTCTGCGGTTGTTTTCCAGATCTGTTAGAACTTTGGTGGTGTCCTCTTGCAGAAGTGTTTCAATGTGATTCCTCCCTCTCCTCCTGCTGAAGAAATGCTTGCCAATTAACACGTCATGTAGATAGTCACTTAAAAAGGAAAAGGGCACAGAAAAACCCCCGTCCTTTCTCTCTTTCTCTCTGTTCTTTCACTTTTGTCCACAGGATCAACACTGCATTGCCAGTGAAAGGAGTCTGTGTGGAGAAGGAACTGAGCAGCCAAGAAAGATGGCAGGTGTTACAGTCCTAACTAATAGATTCCATTCTACATAGAACACATGGAAAACAGTGGTCAGGTCTGTGTGGACAAAATAATTACTATAGATAACTTATATAGAGTAAATAACACTTCTTTCTTGACCATAAATAAGGACGAAACACTATGGATTTTACTTCACACTGTGAAGAAAAACAGTCACATAGATTCATTTAGTAAGTGGATGTATTTCTATGGTCTTTCTTCTGCAAGAAGTTACAGTAGATGTTCCAAATGATCTCTTCCAATCCTTAGCTCCAGCAATACAGTTCTGTGCAAGCCCTATTGTTTGTATCCATGCCCAAGACAATTTTTCTTTCTAATATTTTTTACTCTCCTTTTAACCAGAATCCTACTCTTGCTGATTGGCCAGGAACTATTTCACTTTCTCAAGTAGTTTTTCCCAAAGGACTCCATCACTTCCACCAATGGTTCCTTGCCCTGCCTCCTGAATGACAGGGGTTGCATGTGGATTAAAAGAACCAATAAATCAAATGACATGGCGGGGAAAGGGATACTCTGGCTTAAAACTGAATTTCTTTGGTCTGTGTTCCACCTCCAACCATAATTCATTGCCTCTCTTCTCTGCAGCACACAGGGTGTTCCAGACTGTAACGGGGTAATGAGATACACACAGGCTCTGCAGTTCTCAAAATGCAACTCTAGGAAGCAAAATGGTCCCACTGCTCTAATGCAGGTAGGGCATGAGGCCAGTCTGGTAGAGAACTCATTGTGTTTTCCAAATTATGCCTGAAAGTTAGAACTTTTAAAAATATTAGAAAGTGGAGTGGAATCTCTAGAAAGATTTATTGTTTTACTAAATCTGCAAATGGAGCCAATAATCTCTTGGCATTTAAAAAAGAAACAAGAGTCAGGAAAGCACTGAATCCACTAGACACATAGTTTTCTACTGAGGTGTGAATGAATGACTATGGCAGTGAGTTTCTACCTGCAAAGTAGGCTGCTTTCTGTTTAATTCCCAAGTCATGTACGCATGCTTAGACAAAGATGGTTGGTGCATCACTGACCAAATCTGCCAATATACTTTAGCCCTGACCTGTAAAGTAAATTGCACTTTATATTTATTTAGTCACTGGATTTGGTCTCCTCTGAATTATAAAAATACATCTTGGGCAAAATGGTGTGAGATTGTGCTGTGAATTTAGTCCACAAATTCACATCAATATTTGTTTTTATCTGTATTAGATCAGTTCTGAAAGTTCTCCTTACAAATATAATCCCTGTGACTCAATAACTGCAATCCACTGAAAATAACTCAGAAAATTTTCAGTAAGAGATGGCCCTGGACTAGAGTGCAGGTTCCAATAATTTCTGTGTGCCTTCTTGCCCTACTTCAACTGAAAAAGAATATTTCCTTTGCTTTAGTTTAACAGTCAAATTTAAAGTGATCTACAAAGGAGAGAAATGGTTTCAGCAGAGTTCATTTTGTGGTTTATATAAGGAGATTTTTAAAATATTGTGTTAGAGTATTTTTAGGATTTTTGTGCAGTCTACTTTTTCTGATACTCTATGGAAAAGGGAAAGCAATATACCATACAGTGAATGTAATTATATGCAAGGAAAAAGTATATGTTTAATTGTGGCTTAAATAACAGGCTTTTCCATTTGTTAACACTTAGAAAGAAAAGATGACTTTGGGAAGGACTGAACATTCTCTTTTTTCAATTAAAATCAATAGTCATCTATAATTACACCTTAGGTGCCTAAGAAGTCTTCTAGAAAACAATCCAAACGTAAACAAACAAAGCCTTAGAGCTCTGACTGGTCGTATTTTCATTGTGCAAGCGGGGTTCTGAATTAAACGAAAAAACATAGAAATATTTCCGGCAATCTGGAAGGGTAAGGTTTCACAGATCCAAGCAGTGGGTTCAGGACTAGGCGTTCAGATTTCTGTAGCAGCCAGCCAGTTTGTTGTGCAGGTTAGGAACAGGAAATCTTGATCCCTCAGTAGCAAGGGCTCAGTGAAGCCACATTCAATATGTCTCATAGATCTAAGGATGACACTACTTGTGTTTACAAGTGCTGACTGGGCACAGTTTTCATTAAAGTTTAAGGACCTCTTGGATTCGAGCTGCCTTTCTTTAGGAAACTGAGACTACGCCTTTGCCTGTATTTCATCATGTACTTGTTTTCGGAGGAGGACTTACACCATCTGCTTCGCGACAGAGCTCATGTATCTTCCAAATGTTGAAGGTTTTGCTCCCCACTCAGGTTTCCAACAGAATGTTGTATTTTCAGCTAGTTCTTCCTTGTTGGCAGCAGGAGGCTCCGAGGTGCATAGCAAATTGCTTGTGCAGTCTACTGCCCTTCTTTCACTGTGCCATGGGATGGCTTCAATGGCACAGTCCTCATTCTTGTTACTGGCAGTTGCTCATGCATTCCCTGTGGTCATTGCTGTCAGTAGCAGAGCAGGCCTTCTAGATGGAAACACGGATGAAGAGTTACATTACAACCCTAGATTCTCCTGAGAATTTAATTTTAAACCTAGATTAGCCAAGTCATATACAGTGAAAATTAAAATCCAAGCTGATACTTTTGTCATAAATTTGAGTAGGAAGATTATATGTATAAAAGATTTTAAGCATACATATTTCCCTTCTTCTCAGAATGTAGATGCCAAAATGTAATCCAAGATTTTCACCACTAATTGAGTTTGTGTTCTTTGTCTGTTGAGGTCAGACTTGTAGAATGTCTTAAAGACACTGTCTGGAGTTCTGGTTTTTGCTTTCTTGGACAGGGGCATAGTTTGTTTTGCACAAAATCTGTTAATAAGAAATTAAATCTTATTGGGGTGAATCCTGTGACCTTCTGATAGACTATTTTAGCAATAGAAAAGGGGTTTATATTCAGATTTGTTTTCTCATATCATATATATGTCTTTGTTCTTGTCTGATATTGAAGAGAAAATACATTTCTTATTCCGAAGGCTGAGTGTGTTGTTAAAGCTGATTTGCACAAAATCTCAGCAGCATTCAACAGGTATATGATATACAGCTGGAGCTCACAAGGCTTGGCCTCCTTCACACCTTCATGAAGACTGCTGGTAAACCTTTTTAATGTTCTTGTGCCTCAGTTTCCCTGTTTCTAAAACAAAGATTGGTAAATTCCATTCCTTAGTAAACTGAATTGTGTCTACCAGTCTAAAAAGAGTGTATTACCACGCAAAGATGGAGAACATTCATTTTTCAAGGCATTGTTTGGCGTTTGTTTTGATATTACTCTAGTTCTATAAATCACGCATGAAAAAAAAAAAAAGCCAAACATTTAGAATTTTCTTTTTTCAGATCCCCATATTGACCTCAATCCGAATTTCATCAATTAAGGGACTATTGAGAGTCTAAAATTTGTCCTGGTATGCTACTTTTTACGAATATAACAAAAAAAAGCACAATGAAATATATATCCAGAGCCTCCCATAATTTTATACTCGCTTGAGTAAATAACAGTATTTATTACCTGATTTGAATAATTAAATTATTATCCTTCTTTCCATAGCAGAGAAAATGTGGAAGAATCATTTTACAGAGCCAGCTTTAGCTTGGCTAGTGTTCAAATTAAGGCTATTTTCCTGTATCTGGATGTTTCTGACACTAGAACTATGTATTTGTTTCTTTTCTCGAAGAAATGAGAGATGAGAGGTACACTCCAATTGCAACATTTAGTAGAAAGATTTTTTACTTGTAGATGTGGGTACTCAGTGAAAAATCTCACAAAAGAGATTGTTCTCTTGCTACTGAAGCAGTGAAGAAGAGGGTTTCTTTTCACCTATGGTGTAAACTGCCCATACAACTTTTTCACTGAGCTTGGCAAAAGCAGGTTCATTTATCACTTTGACTCTTTTGGCTTTGAAGTCAGCAAGGTGGAATTTGAACACCTCTTACATCTTTTTTCCCCTTCCTATTTTTGAAAGACAGCCACAAGCACTACTCTGAGCACCAAGAAAGACAGACTTTCTCCTGAAGATCTTTACAGGTAAACACTTGAAAGACTAGACACGCTAGGAAATTCAGATATTTGGAAGGACTTGAATGAAGAAATGGTGATGTCTTGACTGAAGCTAAGCATGAATGCTTTTACCAAAATATGGTACTAAATCTAGCCTGGGTAGCTCAACAAATTTCCCTTTGTTGCTGAGAGATTTCTCACTGTGATTTTTTAGGGACTCATTTGGCTCATAAAAGGGACCACATGAACAGCTCTGGAGACCAACAGCTCAGCTTATTCACCAAGTGAGGTTCAAAGAACTGGAATATCAGTGTTTCTTGCCTCTAACTAGGGGTGGAACACTTCTTACAGTGTAAGAATAATGTCTATATCCATCCATTTTTTAATGTCTTCCTGAAAACACTTAAGTTAGTGACAGTTCTGTTGAGAATCTCTTTTGTGTTAGTCTACAGTCAACTTGTCTTTGGACAATCTTATTCCATGCAGTGGTTGTGTGTAGCTACTGCAGTCAGGGAAACTCCTGTATTCCCAAATCCATCAGACTGCACCACTATTTGGTTGCTTTTAAAATGAAGCAGCACTTGATGATTCTTACTTTTTCTTCTGTAAAAATTCCCATTACTGGTCAAGTGCATGGTAACAATGTCAGGATTTGGGCACTGCTCTGGATTTGAACTAACCTTATGTCTTGATGTAAATCTCCTGAAGTTCATACATATTACTGCTGTATTTGTGCTGTGTTATGGAGGTGTTTGGAGTCTAATTCACCCCTTTCTTCACTGTAATTTTGTGCCGGTGCAATCTCAGTTCAACTCTGTGACTTCAATGTAGGCAATTTTGAGGATGTCGTCTGGGAAGCCAGCTCTCCCCCTGAAATGTAGCTACTTGGGAGCTGTATAAGCACACTTAGAGAAGAATATACTCTACATTCACACTACATCAAATGTGACAAAAAAGAAATACACCCTTCTGAATTTTTGAAGTATCTCTGCATTAATATCAGTGTGAGAATAAAATTTGGATCTTTGATTGTTAAAATTTGTTTTTATTCCATGAATTGTTTTAAATCAATTAACACATATTTAGAGAAGTACCATTATTAATGATGAAAAATCTGCCTGAAACAAAGGAGCAACTAATTGTTTGTAAGTTCTAAAACACTTTTTAGGGTTGTGTTATGGAATGAAAAACCCTTACATACAGAGGTCTCAGGGGAGCTGCCATTCATTAATGTTTTAAACAGATGCTTCACTGAGCAACATATTTAATTAAATCCACAACTGTTGTGCTTAACAAGACAGATTTTTACTAGAGCAAGCATAAAGTTGAACTCACCGCAACAATTAAGCAGACTTGTTTGTACGGTGTGTTTTATCAAACAGGTAGAGTGGCTTTTCAAAGACATTAATTTAAGTGTTGATTGTCATTAAAAACCCCAAAACAAAGCTCAAGATCATCGTGTGCTTGCAGCCATGGCATAAAAAAAGTAGGTGGCTATTCTTCCTACAAGATCTGATGCTATGTCTGTGGGACTTAATGGGAGCAAGACTGAGCTTTTGTAGGTGTTGTTGATATATGTATATGTGCATATATATGTATATGTAAGATCATATTTATGTATGTATATATATAATTTATATATATACAAAAAATATTTTGTGAAGATCATAAAAAAGTGTATGGCACAACTGCTTATGTTATAAACAAGCAAGTAGGAACCACTTGCTCTTGGTTTCAACATGCAACCCATAGGAATGTTAAAAGAATCATTGACTACAGACAAATCCCAAAGCCACAAACCTAATTACGCCAAATATCATACAAGTATGGCCAGGACTAGAGTACACAATGACATCTTCACTTCCCTCAGCTCTCTGCCACAGGAACCTCATCACATTCAGAGAAATTGCTCTAGATTAACACAGGAGCTGCGCTGATGTTGTATCTGGGCTAGTCTACGAACCTCAGCAGAGTTCCTCTAGTATAACCAGTAGCTAAATAATGTTAAGATCTTTGTGTGGAAAGTTTCCTGTGAGAATATCATGTAAGACTGCACACAGTCTTATATTCCTCTGTGTTTTGAATAGAGTGCCTTGGAAGAAGTTATCTTTCCTCAAGTGGCACAAGGTCCTTAACTTGTGCTATAATGATGGACATTGAAGGACTCTGAGTGGAGACTGTGCAATTTAGTGAGAAGACTGTGCTTTGTCTGCTGTAGCATCATGTGCAGCACTCTACAAACCACATGAACCCATCAGAGGCATATGAGGATTTCTTTATTGCAAGACAGGTTAGAAACAATTGCAGCCACTATCCTTTTATGCAGTCATCATTCCTTTGTGTTAATGCATGTGTGGTGTAAAACACACTGCAATGAACACTTGTGTTTTTGAGGAAAGCTTAATGTTAGTTTATAGAAACTAAAACTGTCTAGTCTGAAGGGCACTAAATAAAGACTTTGGAGATTCTGTCCCTTGCTCTGCCACAGACTCCTCGTGTCAGCAGAGGGCAAATGTCTTAAGCCTTCTTGATTTTCCTAGTGCCTTCTAATGTCTCTTTGCCTCTGCATAATTTGGCCAGCACACGTTTGATGAAAGAATATTTTGTGTGCTGTGCAAACAGGACATCATTTTTGTTGAGACAACTAAGTAGCATTGTAATGCAAATGATAACATTCTCTATTTCATTAATAACACAGTGTGCATGATTTAATTTATTCTTACTGTGGTAGAAATAAATGACGATATACTCCTGTAGTTCTGATAAAAGGGATTTATATCAAAGCACTTGTTGCTACACAGCCTGATAATGCTGCACATCATAGAACAAAAAAATCTTATGTTTAACTTACATATTTATTTTTTTAAGCACCAAAGAAAACCAGCTTTTCTCCATTCCAGAGCAATGGCCTATCAGATTTTGCCACAAAATAATTGCATTGTCTGGTAAAATGACTGAGTTGTTGCCCAGGACAAAAATCTTTGTTCTTTTGGGAACTTGTGGAGAAATTTTGCCCTGGGTGAAATTCTCAGTTCTGCTTAATCATTTGTTGTTGTTGATATTATCTGTTTCTATAAGAAAAATTCAGAATGAGAATGGTAGAGTAGTTTCACAGTCTCCACAGCTCAATAAATGTCTGAAACATGGAATATTTTGATAGCTTGTGGTCCTAACAATGGAGAAACTAAGATTTATAATTTGATATTTTCTCAAATTGTTTACAAAGTTCTAGAGAAAGGTAAGGATGTTATTTTGCAGTTTTGACAGCTTTCCTTTTGATTGTTAGGCTATAATTATGAAATAGCACATATTCCAAAGGAGAGTGAAAACGAGCTACCTTTGAACAAGCAGAAACACGGGATCAAGTTCTCCTTTCGTCTTTCTCTCCATCATTTACTTTCTCTGTGAAATAACATTAGAGTTAAAAAGGAGAATAATGAAAGGTGTGAAGACTGCCAAGAGAGTTGCCGTGGTTTTGAAAGCAGCTGCAGCCAACAAAGACAGAAAAAACTCAACAGAGGAGCAACACTGAGAGGTCTAAAGAATGGTCAATAATATTATACATTATATGGGACATATGTCAGTATTCTGAACCACTGAAAAATACAGGGCCCAGTCCCAGTCTCCTTCAGATTTGATGGCAAAAATCCCATTTACTTCAGTAACACAGGACTGGAACTTCTATTTGGAACAGGATTATCATAATTATTTTTGTTGGCTGAAGTTCTTGTTTTCATATTTCCCATAACTTGGATGTTAGATGACTTTTCAACAATAGATACAGTATATTATAGCAGCAGTACTCTTGTTAATAGTAGGAGGTGTCAAAGAATTCGCAGTCTACAGATAATTACTCTTTTCTACCTGCAATTATTACATTTAATTTTGTGAAGCAACACTGTGTTTTCAAGCTATGTTGTGTTTCACTGTGCCATACTGGTTGCCTGTGCATATAACTGGAAGTTCATAGGTATTTAAGTGTAGACTCTATGTTATTTGTAAACTCAAGATATACATTACTCCTGTGTTAAAGATACTCCAACAGTTATCCAGTAAACTGTATTTCACTGAGCTAGCTGAGAGGCCAGAGCACAGTACAGGAAGAAAAGCAAAAGGTGTATTAGAGAGCAGTTCAGGAACAGAAAGATGTCACAGATAGAAAAGGTTAAAGTTGCAACCTGGCTTGTGATCAGGGTTCACTAAAATTGAATTAATAATTAATATATAAAATATTAAAGTTCTCTTTGACGCTGGAAATATTATTCATAATAAAGTAATGAATGGACTGAGGTACCTAAAGAACCATTTGGTTTTTTGAACCTGTTGCCTGTAGAATTAGTTGCCACAGAGATTATTGTCATTATTATTATTTGTATTATAACCGTTAAAGTTATTGTATTGCTCTTCTACACTGTCTTTAAACAAAATTTCTATTTCCAGCTTTTTTCCAGGTTATCATAAAATCATAGAATGCTTTGGGTTGGAAGGGACCTTTAGAGGTCATCTAGTCCAACCCCCATGCTGCATAGTTCTGTGAATCAATTGATCTGTTTTAAAGAAATGAACATTTCACAAAGTAATAACAATAGTGTCTACAAGTATGGTCAGTCATGCACTGCTTCCTACATTAAATCCAAATGGGAAGGTTTGATAGACATAGCTATTTGGAATAAAACTTTGTTTTAATGCCAAGTTTTTGCTGACCTGGTAATTAAAGGGTCAATTGAATTTATTGGATTTAATTTTTTACTAGGGAAGCAATTTTGATAATTTTTAGTTTTAGTAAAATAATTGTGCATAACAGCTCTGGTTATGTATACTTAAGCATCATATTTTTAGACATATAGAGAAAATTCAAAACATATGAGCTCTGAAGAGTGCCTTTGTACACAACCTTTTCATAACAGGTTTCATCAGTTCCACGGTATTTACACTGCACTTTCCTAAGCCACAGCAGGCTGAGGTGAGTGATTGAGGTAACTGACATGACAGGGTTCCTGCAGGCTGTTGCGTCCCGTGGATGACTGAGGTGGCCAGGGATCCTCAACAAGACCAAGGAGTCCTGCTAACTTGGGCAAACCAGGCAGTTCAAACATTGCAAGACCTGTGGGACCTGGATGCCTTGAGTCACTGGGCTGACTGCACCAACCCAGACACCTGACCTACCTCAGGCAATCCACACTCTTCTGGTTGTTATGACAGAAACAGCTAAATACAGACACTCCTATTTTCCGTCCATGGACATAAGCTACAGCGCAGAGATTACTAAAAAGGTTTCATACTTGTTAAACTTACTTCAGAGCTCTAAAAATCCTATCCTTGAGCTGCCTAACGCAATTTGGTGTGGTCTCACAGCATAAATGTCCCTAAGAATAATTGAAATAATTAGTGAGAGACAGACTTTGTTAATTTCTCTGCTAAAGGGCCACTGCTTTGAATCCCACAGTAGGGTGATACCACCACAGACACAGAGACCTTATGCAGGAGAAGGTGGGGGGGGTAACCAGGAGACAGTGAACGCTGCTGACAGTAGGCACAGTCCAAATGAGACCTTGGAGACAGCGTGACTCCACTCTGCTGATGGGGCTAGTGCAGAAGCATTTTTGGTGGTAATAGTGGAGAAAGACGTGATGAGTGGATGCAATTAAAAATCCAACGCACTACTTTACTCTTGATTTCTAGTTATTTTAATTCTGGCTTTTCCGTGACCAAAATGTAAGAGGGCCTAGGAAAGAGGTCCAAATGGTGTCCTGAATGAAATATAATAATTTTTCTTTCCTCAAGCCAGAAGCATTTTTAGCCTTGGTACAATAAATCTATCATTGTATTTATGGGAGCAGTGAATAGATACTATAATCAGAGCACATATTTACGAAGTGATAAAGCAACTACCTCCAGAGGCTTGTGCCTCCAGCTCTGTGGGACTTCTTTGAAGTTACTAGGGCTCTGGAGACCGGACTGCTCCTGAGTTTATTTCTCTTTTTTTCCAACCAGTACAGCAGAATGGGCTGTGATCATGAAAAGGTGTAGTAGTGAAAAAACAGAGCAGTTTGAGTAAAGTCTGCCCTCTAGTTTACCCTTTCAGATTGCACCATGCTCTGCACTTCATACTCAGTGCTCTGGGCATTTAACATTCCTTGGATCACAGAATCACAGAATCACAGAATGGTAGGGTTTAGAAGGGACCTCTGTGGGTCACCCAGTCCAGCCCTCCCGCTGAAGCAGGGTCACCTACAGCAGGCCGCAGAGGACCTTGTCCAGGCAGGTCTTGAATATCTCCAGAGAAGGAGACTCCACCACCTCCCTGGGCAGCCTGTTCCAGTGCTCCGTCACCCTCAGAAGGAAGAAGTTCTTCCTCATCTTCAGACGGAACTTCCTGTGCTTCAGTTTGTGCCCATTGCCCCTTGGAAATACATTGTAGTATTATTTGTTCCATAGCTTCCTTTTATCTTCATGTTGCATTAAGATGATAAAAATAGTAATGATATACTGTATATTTAGCCATCTACTTAATATAAAAAAGCAGTTTTCAAGTAAAATATTTAAGCAATTTTTTTTTTCCAGTATGGAGGAGACATTTTAGACTGAACTCATTGAGTCTTACTAGTATTAAATCATTCAGGGTAAGTTTCCTCTATTACACTGTGGGATGTGTAGTAACACGGCAGCCAGTCTTAAGTGGTGCTGAACATCTCCAGGGAGACGCCAAACAGCCTCCACTCTCACTGAAACCATTGATTTGTTTTGGGTTGGTTTGGATTTTTTTACATCTGTTCAGGTTGTAGATTGCAGTTAAAGGACGTGAGGATAATACCGGTGCAGCATGCGAAGATCAGTTTTCCACATGGCACTGTCAAGAATGGAAGGTTTTGTTCATGTGTGCAAAACCTTTCATACTACAAATCATGCATTTATCTTATTATTCAGTCACAACTGAGACCTGGCTTTGTCTACTCCTCCTTCAAGTTTGATAAGAGTGTCTCATATGAAAATTACACAAGCTTTCTCTCAGAATGGTCTGATGATATAACTGTAAGATGAATTTTTAGTGTCTCAACTCCTGGAACCATGAATGTACTGAACTTTTTATTAAATATCTTCTTTCCCAGCTCGGATGATCTCTGTACTGAAAACCGTAATGAAATTCAAGATGTTCATGCAGGGCTGAGCAGCCTGAAGTTAATTTTGTTGTGCAAGAAAGGTTTATGACAAGGGAGGATGAAAATGAATTAACACCAAAATTGTATTATATCATTCTCAGTAGGAGGAGTACAGTTTAATTGACCTGTGTTTGAAAAACAAAGAAATGTTAATAGCCGTATTTACTGAAAGGTATAAGCTGTATAATATCTTTGTCTGCCTCTAACATGGACATATACATTATATTCAAACACTTATGGTTACAGTCTTCTTTATTCCTTCCCTCTTAACATAACAGAATCAATCAGGTCTCAAACCACACTGGCTGATACTGTGATAAGCATCAGGGTGTACCCACACACTTCAGCAAACATTAAAGGGGATGAAGAGAAGAGTCTGGGACAACTTTTACACCCTGTGCAATCTGCCGATTCCTCCAGGGTGTGAGTGTGTCAGGAATATGGGAACTGGGAATCAAGTCTTTTAAAAAGCAAACGCAGAAGGAAGTGTGCATATATATGAGTGTTACAACGACAACTGCTCTTTCAGCAATTCAGAGGCAAGGAAAGATATTGATGACATGCAGTATTTTACTTATTTATTTGTCAATATATTCCATTCTGTTTCTGATTTATTTGCAACACTCACATCATCCAGCTCAGAGTAACTTTTCCAAACATCTGTATATGAATCGTAACTTGTACAGTTATTTCAACACTAGCCTCTCTCACTTTTCCATTTCTTATTCATGCAGCCCTGTTACTTTGCTGGGATGTCCCCTCTTTTTTCTGTTTCACTTGTGGCTCTGAGCTCGTCATGTTGTTCTTGCTCTGGCTCCTCTTGTGCCACCCCTGGGCTCTGCAGATTTTCCGTTTCAGCGGCTCCAGAGAGGTTCCAGTTGCCCCCTCACAATGGCTACAGTTGTATTACTCCACATGGAGACACTGGAGGCAGTTTTTACTATGGATTTACCCAGATGACAAACAAATGTTGTGACCATAGACTAGAAGGACTTTAATGATAGCAGGAGCTTCTGTAGCCCAGACAAAGTCATAATGAAGTACAGTAGATGCAAGCTGAAGGCAGAGAAACTGAAAAAAATTAAAAGCCTTTTATTGTGTTTCTTAATCCTGTGGATAACTAAGCATGGAGAGAACTAGCCTGAAGTTCTGGCAGGTTTTTTTCTCACATCAGATCTTTCAATGAAAAATCAACACAGTTCAAAAGATACTGTAGCTTTAAAAGAAACTAATTTTCTGCAGTAATTTCTTAGAGCAATGGCTTGTGTTATTGAGGAGGTAGCCTAGATGTTCACAAGGGTCCTTATAGCTTCAGCTATCAATTCATCATCAGGAATAGCCTAGTCACTATTTAACCACTCTACATTTTTGTTGTAGCCCATTCTCCTGTCCTACATTTATCTGCAGGCCATATTGAATGTTGCTAGAAACGAAAGTCATAATAGGAAGCATTTTTCAGTGGACTTAGCTATTCCAAACAATACGGCACAAGCAGGAAAAGCAAAGCTATCAGTATCATGGTTTGTGCTCAGTTTTCATGACTTTGTCTTTAATATCACAACCATGAAATTACAGATAACCCAGGGACAGCTTATCTACACTTCATGTTATGATATTTCATGACCTACACCTGTGCACCAAATAAGAAAAAAAAGTCCCCCCAAAACATCCTCCCCAATCGTTTCTCACAAGGATGAAACTTACTTTCCTTACAAATAAAAAAACCACAAACCCCTAAATCCCTTTAGAATAATTAATCAATAAAAGCTTATAATACATGTCAAAATGTTTGCTTTCCACCACGTCACAACTGCATATAGCCAGTATCTTCTGTTTGATTAAAGTATATGCTTCAGAAAGGCATCAACTGGAAGACACCAACATGGATCAAAGACGCTGACTGTAAGAAATGAGACATGTAGATGTTTTCCCTCATTTACTCTTTTCAGTAACTAATCAACTAAAAGTATGCGTTTTGCTTGTATTGTGAGTCTCTTCTAACCACTGGTTTTATAGTCCAGCCATTATTTCTTGTTAGTTTTATTCCTGTTCTGGTATCCTCAAACATACTGGTCTCTAATCTAATGTCTTTGCTACCTCATGACAGTATAAACCATGATGTGATTTATGGGCAGGCTCAGAAAGTACTTGAAATTTGCATTTTGCTTTTGAATCTTGTGATAGCTGACTGCAAAAACTTTTAATTCCCCTACAAAACCCCCCAGAAATCATAGGATTTGGGATCTGCTTACGCTAGTAACTTCTGGGAATAGAACTTTATGCAGAGACTGCATTTAACTCCCCTGGAGATAGATTTGGTCAGTAAGGGTTATGAATCTTTTCAAGCATGTCTACTTTTGACGTTTTCCTTTCCTTGTTCCACCTGCACCAAGTAGAGAAGTAACGACAGTCCTTCCTCTTAGGTAAGTGCAAGACTGAGTGAGACTCATGTTTCTAATGACCCCAGAGCTCTGCAGCAGCTGAGGGAGCAGTGACCCCAGAAAGGGATTCACGGTGTCACATTTCTCTTCTGTGATTGCTGCCGCAATATTGCTGTACACTGGACTAATAGTGCTTTAGTTATATGGTACAGCTTTTAATCTATTATCAGGACAAAATAGCTATCTAATGTAATTTTATTGCAATCATTTACCGTAAAACAGGTTGCTCCACTTAAGAGGAATATTGTATCATGTTCATGAAATTCAGTGGCATACTGTAGATTTAATCAATCTTTCTTTAATCAGAATATGAGGAGATATGTAGAAGTGTTTTTTGATCTATTGTGATCATTTGTACAACTGGTTGTTATAGAGTTTATCAATATTCTTATATATATTTCCTGATATTTTCCTTTCCCCTCGTCCTATGCTTTACTTCCGCTTTAATATTTTCATGAATAAATTCCATGATGGAGTAATTCACTGAACATGTGAGAAAAACATTGGTAATGGAAAGTAAATGCATGAATATTGCATTAATTCTGAATATTTGCCTCGTGCCCTAAGGGCACCTTTATTTGTACTAGACAGTGTCTCATCAACAGTTCTAGTTCCTGAAGTATGTTTGTTGTTTGGTTGAGCAGCTGTATCCCAGGGTAGTCACAGATGAAACCAAGCAAAATACATAATAACAAATCCTCAGGGCACCATAAACTATTAAGGCCCAAATCCTAATGTCAGCTATTCATGTACAACTCCCAGTGATGTCAATGGAAGTTTAACGAACATATCTGAAAACTGATTATGTCCTTTATCATAGCAAGGGAAAACATGAACCAACAAAGTTTTGATGAAACCAGAAGCTTGAGCTCATGAGAGGAGCAAGCCGAGGACTGTTATTTCCACATCAGGAAAGTTGCCATCATTATTCTGCTGCTTAGTAGTCGGAGTAGCTTTCCAAAAAAATCTCTGCGTTTGTATAGTTTCAGTGTATAGCTTGGCGGGTATAAGAATCACGTCTGAAATACTCTGGCTGTCCTGGCTTCCAGCTGGGCCAGCTTCATTCATTATTGTTATAGGGATACACAGTGAAGTCCAGAGGGTTTGCAGACATGGAGTCCTGTCAGCACATGTTTCGTAAATTGACGTCCATGGAAATCTACATGGAGATTCATGAGCCATATCTCTGTTTTCCTCCCCACGTTTCAGTGAGCTACCTGTGGGTGCAGACAGCATGAGCTGCACAAGCAGGCTGTCTGGATCCACCCTACGAGCTTTTGGCGTCCATCTAGGACTTGGTGGTCAGTGTTCTCAGGCAATTGCTTCTGCAGGTAATTCATCTTATATTTGAGCTGAACCCCTTTCTCGAGGCACCTGTTCCTTTTCATCTGCTCTAGAGAGGGACAACGGAGCTGGATTCCTAACGGAGGCACCACGGTTTGAACCTTAAAACTTGGCAGAGTGAATCTAGAACTGAATTTTTGCCACACAATGGTTTTCTACCCCAGCATCAGCTACAAAGTGGTGATATTATGCAGATGTACTGCAGCATACGGATATCTGAGTTGAAAATGTATTAACTATACATAAATTGCTGAAACCAGTTTTAAAGCTTATTTGAGCACCAGAGAGTGACAATCTTTCTGTTAGTCTGGGCTTGTATTTTCTCTTGATGACTCGACTAGTTGAACTGAATTCCCTATTTGGTTCCCTCTTTGACAGAAGGGAAACTCTAGTCCTACATGTTAATAGAGCAATTGGAGAAATTACACTAGGATCTGTGGGTGAGAAAACGGCTTTAGTGCTGGCAACAATTGCTTACTCAGCAGTGCATGCAGTCAATGCATTTTACTAATTGTCTATTTATTTCTGCACTCTGGCTGTTGAGACTTTGTCATGAGACAGGCCAGATGGCAGAGGCATCGGCACCTGTAATTAAGAGAGAAATAACTGCTGTAGCTTCATGGCTTACCCCTGCCCCTGTTTTTTTTTTTGAATCTTGCTGGCTGTGCTTATGGGCTTTGCACTTAGTGACACCAAGCTGTATTTTGAATGCTGAATTTCTTAAAAGAATTCATAACTTTTGTAACATGGCTCCCAGGAATCCATTTTCATCTCCTAATTTAGCTGATGACTGACTTGGGAAGGCTTCTTCTGAGATTCCCTTCCTATTGCACATAAGGAAGAGAATGTATTTAATGTAACCAGCCAACAGCAAGATTTAAACAGGAGAGTTTAAAGGCAGTCAGTGATGAAATTCTGTAGACTCAGCCCCAGCTGATATGTGACACCAAAGAATCAATTACGAGATTGAATTTTTCACCAAAATTCTTCTTTCTTTTTAGGTAAATTGCAAATATCTTATGAGGCACTTTATTTTATTTAGTTTTCTAAGAAAGCAGGGAATGACCTTGCCTCTGTCATGAACCTTAAGTACTCATGTTTCGATGCATAATGGGGGAGAAAAACTGCACTATCACTATTTCTAGTCACCTCCTGATGAAAAAAAATAAAGGCTTTTACCAATCAAGTACAACTTTCTGAAACTGACTGATAGCACTGAGAAAAGTATTTGTAAGATCAAGGGAGAAAATATTCCCAGTCCCTGCGTATATTTATTTTTGATAGAAAAGCCTGAATATACACATGCTCTTTTCAGTTCTGAAGTCTGTAACTAGCAATCTGCTATAGCACCATCACATTAAAACACCTAAGCCGTTTACATTAGTATGCAAACTGTTTATTCTACTGAATGTACTGCACATAGGATGTTTATATACCTCGCTCTGTTTATATAGGGCATTATTTGGTTTAAGCAGAGAAAAAACAGTTAAAACTTACATGACACACTATGTTGACAGTCTGGGTTTTCTTTTCCCTTTAAATCTTCCTTAAATAGGTGTTCCTCTAGTCTCTGTAGATGACTTAAAGCAGCAAAAGCACAAAAGAAAGGATTTCTTTTCCTGTCAGCCAATGCCTACAGGACCTATATGTCCTAGACTCAGGATTTTACTTTCCTCAAGCGTCTCTCTCTTAGTGTGGTAATGCTGTGTCAGTCCAACATATGCCTTTGGCTGCTGACCACTTTTCATTGCTTATCACTTCAGCTGCTCATCCATGACACGAAAACTCCCATCATACTGAATTCCATTATCCAAATGAGATGGGGCAGGGAGAGATATCTTAGTTTCTCCTTTTGTGTATGCAGCTTGTACGCAGTAATGCGGACAAAATGAACTTATTGATGTTGGGAGTAATGGTGTGAGATTGCTCACACCATTACTTTAGATGGAAAATGAGTCTGTGCTGTCTGCGCTGAAGTCTTCTTGAGGCTCTCTTCTGCTTTATTTTAATTCTCTTTGCCTCAAGGATAACGAATATGAAACTTTGCAAAGACCTTTCAAGCCAGCAGTCATTCCTAAGCATCAGTTATGTAATGCTGGGATATTTGCCTTTGAGTAAGTTGTTTATTTATTTGCATTATTTTTCTAGTGTACTAATTATGAGCTACCCTGTCTACCCTTACCCTCTGGAGCAACCCTTACAAAGCCAAAACCTAGTAACAGGAGCTTTCATTTAATCAGATTTTCATTGTGCATGCATTACAAATTAAGAACTTGATTCTCTCCTATTCACTTATTACACATTATAACTCCAGGCTTTTCTTTGTCAGTGAGCTTCGGAGTTAATTTCAGCTCTGATCACTGGCAGTTGGGACTTTTCAGTGGTACCATTTCACTATTGTCACTTGTGTTATGATACCACCTGGGAAAGCCAGACTCCATTACACTAGGTGCTGTGCTAACGCAGACCGCATAGGTGGTCCCAGGCCCCGTCAGCTTGAAATGGTGTAGCATGTTTCTTTAAAAGCTAATGATAAAGCAATGTACCTAGCAGATAATAATATTTAATTCATTAGTTTTACTGTCTGTGAGAACACAGCCACAGATGAGGATCCCATTACTGGAAGAAAGAAGTCAAGTACACTAATGAACCACAATTAAAGTACAGTAAATGTAACGTTGTTATCAGGTTGTGGCTTAAATTCAGAAAATATGCACAATACAAGAGGTAAGTATCTGACAAAGGAGAGATAAATATGTGTAAAAATAATTCTTTATCTAATGCCCACAAATAGGTATTGTCTTTGGTACAAAATGCAGACAACCAACCTGCTTAAGAAAACAGGTCTTGCTCCTTGACCACCATATCATCCAGTTCATCTTCCTGATACTCACAGCATTTTGTGTCCCAAACAAGAAAATTAATTGCATCAAGAGACAAAAAAGACCACAGCCCTATCACTTTCACAATCAGATCTGTGATTCACCTTGAGTTAACATTGGTTGAGCCTTTGTAAGTCACACCACACCCGCTTATAAATAAAGCAATCCAATAAGTAACCCATAAATTATTCAGTTTGTCTCTGCTACAAGGAGAGTATGAGTTATTATTCCTGCCCATATTCTTGAATGATATCCTGGGTAGGCAACAGGTGTGTGTTTGTGTGTGTGGTGGGGAGATGGCAAAGAGGGGGAAGGCACATTAGCATGCAAGAGTCACTTTAGATACTAGAAACAAATGTGGCTCTGACAATTTGCAATTTTGTCTTGGATGATATTTGAACTTTTTTTAAGAAATTGTATTTGTTGTATATGATGGCGAGCTGTACATTCAAACAGAAGCCTATTGTGGTGTTGTATAGGGCTGTATTAAATGTGTGGCAAATCTTGATGCACAGAAGTGAAATCTTGAACTGCTAACATGTTGTGTCCTTGCATCATCTCCTTGAAATCCATTCTGAAGATGTATATGGTTTAACAGACTGGTAATCCAGTTCAGCTGATGGAGATGGTGTAAAATTAACCTTTGTCTGATTTTGTGGAAGATAAATAAGTTTAGATATGCTGAACAGTCAATGGTTTTTATCAAGATGGCTTCAAACTCCTTTACTGTTTTGCCTGAATTCGACGTGACTCATGAATTCAGAGTTTGATTCGAACGGCTGGAAACCTTCCCTCATTTCAGATTAAGGCCACAGAAGAACAAGGTTGGAGCCGAGCAGAAAGTATATAAAGTGCAAAATCCATAACTTGCACCAACAGCTCAGTGATTTAAATACCCCAGGCCCTAAACCACTGAATTTCTCTTCTGCTGATTGCAGACTTGTATCATCTGATGATCTGGACTACTTGTCTGGCCGTCAGGGCACTGATAGCAGAGAATGGAGGCAAAAGTACATAGAATACGTAAGATGAAGTAAGCAAAAAAGAGAAGAAAAGCTGAGTACACACCAGCTGACGTGGTCTTGTGGAAAGAAGAGTTCTGCTCTTGTCAGTTTCTGAGATTTTGAGAATTGTGATAGAGGAGTGTAATGGATTCACTGCAAGATTGTAAGTCTGGGGCTATGTCCTCATGAGAGTGGAAGCAAGCAGTCACGGAGGCACAGACCAATGGCATAGCAAAGCAGTAACAGAAGTGCTGCAGTGTTTAATTCCCAAACCAAGTGATCTAGAAGAGAATTCATCTTGGCTGTGGTCCTCATTACAGGCAGACTGAAAGCAAAGGAGTACAGCACCTCGACAACTGAAATCCCTTCATTGTCAACAGATGTGAGCCCAGCTGCTCATACAAAACTGGTGTTGAAATGAGCACTCAAGCATGGGCTGACATGTGTTTAGGGCAGAACAGGGCTTCGCAAGTGTAGAAATCAAACTGGGGGTTGGGAGAACAACACTTTCTGTTTGCAGAAGGACTGATCATATGTTTAACAGGTTCAATCTGTTCTCATCCTGATATAGCAGCATAACCACATGGCTTTGTTATCCCGGTGCAGCCTAGTCAAATAAAAGAGATTTTTCAAATTAGAACCTTATTTCAACTGTTGCCTACAATCCATAACTCCATATTCCCCCATACTGTGATGCTTCAGGGTTGTATCCTCTCTGTGATGCCCAGTGTAGCTCAGGTTAGAGGCAGAGGAACACCAGGTTGCCCTGGTTGTCGGGGGACTCTCCCTCAGATCCTCTTTTCCTCTCTTATGACAGATTTGTTTTTTTGCATTTAGTCCAGACATTGCTCCTTTGTAAGGTCTGGCTAATAGAGTGGTTCTGCCCATTCCTTTGCTGTAACGCAAAGGGAAAACAAGAACTCGTGTTCTTGTTTGTTTGTTTTTTTTTCATTTAGGGGTTAAATGTTTTTAGGCATTAAATATACGTAGATCTTTTTCTGAGTCTTCCTTCTGTCCCAGTCCTACTCCTGGTGTTTCCTTTTCTCCAGCCCCTACCAACAACTGCTCACCTTTCCTGTACTTCCATGTCATCTCTCTAATTTAGGAGCTATTTTCCAAAGCAAAGTTTCATGCACGATCTTCTCTTCAGTTAACTTCCCAGTTTCTAGTTTACTGAGAACTGCTTCATCCTGCTGTGGATGGAAATGCTTCACAAAGAAAGCATCATTGAAATGCTCATATGTAGTAATAATGACGGTGAACTTTTCCTACTTGTCACAGATGTTCTGTGAAGATCTGAAAACGTATCAAAAACGTCCTTCATGAAAGGATGTGCCTTGCTTTACAGTGACCCCTCCCCAGTAGATAAGAACTTACCTTATTCCCTTTGCAGATGACATAAAAGTTCAAGATAAGTCTTTGAAATGTGAAAGCCTGACGTTGCGTACCAAATTTCATATTAAGATATCAATAGCCTGACTCTCTGCATAGTTTAACTCCGTCATTCATAAATATCTGCATATTTAGGTGCTTGAATATGAATTTGGACATGTAATTTGAAGCATTTAAAGTTGACTTTGTTAGAGGGACTTTGTTCAAGGTGATATAACGATTAAGTGGCAGAATTGGAAACAGACCCAGGTCTTCTTGTTCCCACAACTCAGAAAAATCACTGGCTCATGCTACTTCCTCCCAGGGTCAATCTATATTTAATGTGAGCATTGTATCATTCAAAGAAAAAATAAATGGTTCCAAAACTTAACACGCATGATTTAGTTTATGCAAAATTGACACTTTTTCTCAACAGACTATAAAATCTTTTCTGCACAAGTGTTCAGCAGTCCCACAAAAGCTACAAAAAATTAAAAGCTAAAAGGTGCTTGGATTCCAGAGGACAATAATGTTGGAGCACATTTCATGCTCAGTTATATTAGCTCAAAATTTAGGGCTGATTTTTCAACAGAGTTAATCACGAGGACAACTTGATCTGATATAATTTTGGCACAATTTTTTCCCTACTTTATTCTATTCAAGCAATTCTTCTAAAGGAATCAAATCAATGATCAAAGTAAAAAAATAATTAAAATTGTACTTTTAAAATAAAAGTAGTCCATCATAATATTTTGGATAAAAAAGCATTTTTGTAGTTTTTGTAAAAGAATTTTTCCAAAATTATTTAATATTGCCTGACATTCTTATCACATATCTAATTCAACCTTTTGAAATTTGTTCTACTGTCCAAAATTATAGAAAGAAGTATTCATAAAACAGTAGTAAGGGAATAGCATAACCTGTGTGCTAAATTTCTCACATGCAAGAGGTTTTTTCTGAATCTGAGTTTTTTTACCAAACTATGCCTTTCTGTGAATCCCAAACATGAATATTAAATAGAAAGTGACTGCAGTTTATTCTAAGATACTTTGAATATTTCCTTCTAGCTCTGGAAAAGTGATGTCATACTGCTACAATACAGCTTGTGATTGCCTAGGTTAATATTTTTATTTCAGAAGATTTTTTAATTTTCTGGTTTTGGTATGTTTATTTAAAAAAGAAAAGTTAGAAAAATTAAAAAAAAAATGGGATTGTCATTATTCATAATGGAATGAAAATAACTTTGAACTTCTTGAAGAATCTGCTGAGCTTTTCTCCACTTTTAGTCATTCTACTAAAACCCAATGTTATCACACCAGTTGAGCTTGAGAGAACAAAACAAGCTAGTAACAAAATGATGCCCAAACATTTACACTTCAAAGGAGCTTTGCAAAGAGCAAACTTCTCATACTTAATGCTACTGATTTATTACTCCTTAAGAAGTCATCTTATGCCCCAGTCCTTATTATTCACGGACTTGTGAGGAAACCTGATGTATGCAAAATGGCTCCAAGTACATGAAGTAAATTGTAGCATCAAAGCTCTGAACTCTGAAATTGCTCTATGCACGAAGGCATCATGTTTTTTCAGGGCAGTGATCTTTAAGAGCATAGAGGACACTGTGATCTTGCCTTTGATTTCTCCAAAGGCCTTGCTAATTTGCACCAATATGCCACAGGATTAGGAGGATCAATTGCTCGTGTTAAGTTTGCAGGATCTGCAACAGAATGTGCCACTGAAGGAAAGCAGGGAATTAAAGGAATCAGGTAGTAGCAAATTCAAGAATCAAGCAGGGAATTTAAAAATATTATGGGCACAACATTTTGTATATTCAAAAAAGAGTGAGAGAAGACCAAATAATGGAATATGAAATAGTGTCTTTAGGTTTCGGTCTGCCCAGAGTGCTACCAATGGGGAATTTTGCTCTTGATTTTAATGGGAGCAGGAGCAAGTTCTTTAAACTTTGGAAATTATCTGATCTAAATTGTGTTTGACAGTAGAATAAAGATCTTGAAGATATCTGACCCAATTATTTAATGCCTGTGGTGTTCCATTTACGTGTCAAAGCACCTGGGATACCACAATTGAGTGCTCTCTGGGGAGTATCTTTCCACTCCGAGGATTAACTCATGCTTTGCTCAAACTACCTTTCTCAGAAAGTGATATGCAAGAGTCAGTTTAATATGACCTTTGCTTTTTAAACAGAAAATAAGGGAAGATCTGTAGGAGCTCAAGGCTGAGTTTAGTAAAAAAATGGTAACTATGGGAAGGTAATACCTAACTAGCATAGTGATAAAACAGAAAAGAAGAACATCCAAGAAGAACATCCATATATTTCATGTATTCAGTGTGCAGCAGAATGAAAGGTGTTGATATTAAATGGAAAGGCAGTCACTATTTAAACATGTGAGAAAAAAAAACTTGGGAGTTTCCATATGCCTTTCCAATAGACTTCTCTCAAAAGTTAACTGCTTTTCAAGTGCGTCATTGAAACCATACCTAAGAAATCATGAGACAAAATTATTTAAAATAGAGAGATTTGCATTTTAATAATTGTGTCTCATTATTTCCTGACTATGGATTCAGTGATGCCTCCAAGTATGTATTTAGTTTTAAACACAATGTTTAAGCACATGCTAAGTTAAGACGCTTTGACTTTCGAAAGTTATGAAGTTGGTTTTCCTCTGCCTGGCTGTATGAGATATTTCGAAACTTGGTGTTACAGTCATGCTGGAGAAAGCTGACTATCAGAAGCAGAGTTTTGATTCTTTGTTGCATCACATCTTCTTCACATCCATTCATTAGCATTTGTAAGAGTCATATACATGAGGATGTAAAATACAGTCCTCTCTTTACACTGGCATGAGTAACTTGTACACCATTTTTGCATATGCTTGGTTAAAACTGAATGTATGATTCAAAATGCAAGGCACTGGAGGATCAGGATTTGGGATTGTAAGATTTACTGGGACAAAGATCTTTGGATGCAAATTAGTAAGACACTTCCATAAAAAATTCTCATAAAAGACACATCATGGGTTTCTAGCAAGTCCTCAACTCCTTGACGTGCTGGCCAGATGGGCAAAACACACTTCTGATGCCCTGCACAAAGCAACAAAGCTGTTAATGAGCTAGTTCTAATTTTTCTCTCACAAATCAAAAGACAAGAAGTTTAGAGAAACATCTTCTAAACTTTCTGAACCTGAAAAATGCTCCAGGCAGTTCTGATCCAAGCTATTAAACAAAAGTTCCTGCAGTAAATTAGTCGCAGAAAAAAATCTTCAGTAATTCTTCAGGTTTTACTTCAAAATTCTTCTCTAGCTTCAGTTGAATTTTTAGCTTATAATTTATTCTGACAATTACTAGTTATCTTATGGAAGTCAAAGGTACATATTTATGTGTGTTTACCCTTTATGCAGGTACAGTGAGCTATAAAGATACTGAGAGACTGAGCTATAAAGATATAGAGGGATAGATTCCAAGTTGATTTCAGTGTAGCTACATTGATTTACATCTGCTGAGGATCTTTTTCCCCCACAGGTTTTAGTTCTGAGTGCTTTGCAAAACCCTGCATATCATAAACCACCTGCAATACATTGTACATGAAAAGATAATCTTTCTTATCAGAGGCAATAAAGATATCCATAGAATATAATTGTTCTGCTTAAGATAAAGAAAAGATCCATTTGTAATTGTACGATTAGCAGGAGGCCATGTCTTTGCTGCTCCTACATACCAGGTCTAGGGATGAGGCAGAATTCAACTGCAGTTTTTGCAGCCCCTTCAAAGAAGTCTGAGCGTGAGAAAGTGAAAACGACTCCTTTCCTGCAGACCCAAGCAATGATCCCAGCGTCTGCAACTCTCACTTCATGCGCGGATCTGCTGAGCTCTTAGGAAATCCCAACCGAGCCTTCTACAAAACACCTGCTCGGCGCTGGGGGAATTAACCTTACAGCGAGTAACGTGAACACAGGGAGGTGTTGTGCCTGCCAGCTGGCAGCTCCGCGTGGCAGCGGACTCGTCCAATTAGTGGTGTCCACCCGCTGGCTGCGCGCTGGGGACACCACGCTCGCACAGCTGAGATTCCAGCCCTGGTCTCTGCTGTCTGTAGCCAACAGCTAGTACAAGGTGTGCTGAAAGGGAGCTTCTCCTGCGACCCAGCCACAGAAGCGGAGCTACGTGCGGGTCAGCGGGGAGATGGGATCGCTGCTCTGAACATGCCAAGCCCCTCCCGGAGGGGACAAGTGCCCTGATCAAACCGCTACTCTCAACAAGGAGCGTGTCTGTCTGCCTTAGCAACATCAGCAATCCAGAAAAATAGCAATTCCACCTGAGGCTGTCCCTTGCAATTGTTCAAACACCAACATCACGCATAAAAAAAAAATGCTGGAGTTACACTCAGTTTTGTTGTGATGGAACTCATGTTTCTCGCTGTTTTCTCAAAAATGGAAAGATAAATTTACACAATTATTCCTGGCTATTAAGAAAATGACAGATTTGTAGGTAATACAACAGTCTGCTTTAGCAATGTCTTTCACAGTTACGGCATGATTAGAGCAAGAGATGGCAGGCCTGCCCTTACCACAAAGATGGATATATGGTGGATTGTTACAAATAGCTAAGTGCCTTCTGATGCCTTATTAATATGCTAGCGCAAGAAGAAAACAGAGAATAGACAAAAGAGCTGAGTCTGTTCCCTTTCATGAGAAACATGGGAAACCACCAGGCAGAAAACAAAGGACACCTCGAGCTCCCTCCCTGTAAAATATTTCCCAATTAAAATGTTAAGCAAATACCATTGGGCTCAGACTGTTTACACAAGGCTGGTCTTGTCAAAGAATAAATGCTGGCAGGGCAGGCAAGCAAATGCCAAACTCTCTCATCTTCTGTATACCTGTAAAAAACTGCATAATTAATAGAACAGCAACTTTAGACAGGCCCCAAGGGCTAGAACCACAAAATCATTTGGACCCCTTGCTGCCATGCCTACCTACAAAACGCAGAACCTCCCATTTCCTTGCCACTTGCTCCTTAATCCCACAGTGCCTAAATAGCCGAACTGCCACAATTTCATCAGTTACATTGCCCTAGTGCTTAACTCTGCTGTGCCATGCTCAGAAGCCCCCAGCTGCCAATGCCCCAAGCAGCGGAGTCATCTCCCTGTGCCCACCGTGCCCACTGTGCTACGGCACTCCTGAGTCCACCTTCCCACGAAACACAAGCAGCCGCCGCAGCGGTCATTCGGTGCCCACCGTTCCCTAGCCATGTGCGTGGTCTCAGGGCTTCCGTGGATGCTGCAGAGACATTTTCCCATGCTCATGTGAGGGCAATGGGTTTCACCCGACGGCAACTTCTCTGTTCTCAGGAGCCCAGCCTGAGCTCTATCTTTGCTTGCTTTCTCTGGACACGTTGGACCTGCTGGACACCATCAGGACGTGAGAAGCAGCCTCCAGTCTCATAGGCAAAAAATTAATTTCAGGAATATAGACAAAAGAGGGGCTTAAAGGGACCATGATGCTGAGGCAGAAATGAGGTCCAGCAGGAACACAGGAGAATGGCACAACTGCATTTATTTGCCCTTGAGAGGACCACGCATGATAGCAGGTGGGCTGTCTTCCTACAGTCCTGCTGCTGCCATCCCAGTGCATATTACAGCCTGCTCTCCATATTTCAGGGAAAATTGGTGCATTTCAAAGGAATTTTCTGCTGGTTGTACAGTAATCATTAATAAGCATATCAATCAGCGCATAAATCTATATATATGTGAATTCTCTGTACAGACGGGCATCCACCTGTAGTTGATAGTTCAAAACAAATCATTGTAAACTAATAATAGTTGAAGGGATTTCTTTAGATTTAGTGTTGTGCTCTACCAACCCAGCGAATCAGAAATGCTGACAAACCTTAAAACTCAGGGACTGGTAGAGCAGTTACAAGAGATAATCAGAATTTAAATACCTTGGCTTCTGAATATTCATACAGCTCAGTAAATATTATGCATTTATTAAAAATCTATTGCCATCCTTCCCAGAGGCAGAGGACATACAATGCCTGGCTGGTTTAATCAGCTTGCCTACAAATAAATGGCTTCTTAAAAATGCAGTCAGTATCTCCTCTCAAGACATCACTGGGCAAGCTGACCTCTTTAAGCACACTGTTTATTATAGTAAGTTTGTACTGGCCCAGTAGCCTAACGCTCTCCTTAGCCAATTAAACTGTGCGTATAATAGGTTTCCCTTCAAGGCTCTGTGAAAGGCTGAGAATTGTACGTGGAGATTTTAACAGCACCTTTTAGCCATATTCTGTCTCATTCCTGATTCTTTTTTTTTTTTCCCCAAGATGTGTTCCCATGTCTCTCTCGCTGTCTCAGGTACGAAAAGAATCTAATGACTTGGTGATATGTTGGTCTCAGCTGTTCAGCTACTTTCGTTAGTGCTAACATTGAGAGGTATTTGCTGTTGAAATATTTAAGGGAAAATGCCAGATGTTTCAAGCTGGTTTTCCAAATTTGGAATGCTTGCATCAAAAAAAATATTCCTGTTTTCCTCAGAAGTGTAGTTCATGTATTTTACCTCAGCAATAAACCAAAAACAATTGCCTGAAAGTCTCATTAAAAACATATAAAAAAAGGTAAACAAAACCAAGAATTGGGTATTTCCTTTTAGTACCATGTTTTACTTCAGTATGAAAGCAGGATATTTTCATCAGGGGAGCACTAGCTTGTATCCACAGAGTTAGATTTTCGTATTTGATGGCCTCAAGGTCTGACGTCTTACATTTTTTAAAAAATTTCAACTTTGATTTTCTGGGTATGGTTAACACGAATTCAGGGAGATATTTCAGTGGTATATATTATTAATAATAACATTTTAAAACACTTGTCTGCAAGTCTAAAGGACAATTGGTAGCTTACAAGTTTTAGTGTTCATCGTCAAGGAAGATACTTTTTTTAAAAGCAGTTATTAATTTCAGAAGATGCCTTCATTTCTTAGTCAATGGGGTTATGATTCTTAGCAGTCACCAAGGTATTTCGATGGTCCATTTCTTAATGTGACCCTGTAATTCTCCTTCTTAAATTGTCTTGCTTAATTCTATTTTACATCATTACCTTTACACCCGTTTGCCTTAAACATGTCTTCTTCAGAGAACTACATTGGAATCTAGGCTACTTAAATAAAATGGTTTCTTTAGAAATAATACCTACTAGATATTAAAGCTGAGAACAAATATTTATTTGGGTTTTCTCTCAGATTTGTCCTGGCTTGTTAGAAAGCATCCGAGAATGAGTCAGAGGGAAGATCAGGGTAATTTAAAGTAATTTTCTTTTATTATGTCTGGTTCTTTTATGGGAAATCCTTTCTTTGGCGAGATCTGCAGCAGAACCTTGCTCTTCTGATTAAAACATTAGCTTAGACTGGTCAGTTCAGAGCTCAGTGCAAGATTTGATTTTAATCCTTTTTGCTTTATGTTGTTCAGTGAAAATAATAAAGTTAGTTACTGCATTTTTCAACTACATATGTAGAAAAAAGCTTAATGTGAAAGAAACGTCTTAAACGAGTGCATAATTATTTTTAGTGATATCAGAGTATTGTTAGAATTTATGGTTTTTTTTCCTCTTACATTTAACTTCTGTTTAAATTTCATTTTTCTTATTAATATATTTTATTTTATTTTATTTTATTTTATTTTTGGAACATTCAGTCACAAGATTGGCGTTCTGACGATTTTTACAGTCTTGACTATGATGATAAAAGCCTTTTTGTCTGTTTTTCCAAAGATGAAGTTATTTTTTCCATTGCAATTTTTTAGAAAAGCTGCTTAAGAAGCTCTTCAAGAAAGGTGGCTCTGCAAGTAATGTGTAAAGCTAGCTAAAATTCTTACTGTATCCATTTAGAGCAGCAGAGAAGAACAAAGGAATCAGAACTACATATCTTTTTATGGAAAAGGTTCTGGAACAATGTAAGCTAAAAAATAGGTGCCATTTATCATACCTATTATTTTTCTGTAACTAAAATCTGAAACACATTTTATTTGGAAAAAAGAACACTTTTATAAAACATTTTACCCAAACCACAACCATCGCCTGACGTATCCTACATACATTTTTTCTTTCAACAATTTGCAAAAATACTGGCACGGTATGTGCAAAAAATTTTTCACAGATTCAAATATAAAGGTAGAATATAGGCTCAAATTATCACTGGAATTACGTGTTCTGTTTCAAACAACACACTGTGAGGACCCAAATATACGACCTTCAGAAAACAGAAATACAGCAAATATTGTTTAAACTTATAAGCACTGACTTCCGTAGAGCCTGGATTTTACCCACAACTTGTAGCAAAATATATTTTTTAGAGCTTTAAAGAATCTTGTTGTAGAATGTACTTAAAAACTCTACAAAGAACAACTATTAATCTTTCTCAGTCTTCCTTGTGTGGATGTCCCAGCCGTTTGGCTGTGCACTTAACATGTCAAAATTGGGATCCTTGAAACATTGTACCATTTGCCCTGCTACCCCCAGGAACCTTTGGAGCCTACCATATTATCATGTTTACTTTCTTTTTTTTTTTTTTTTAATTGTTGTTGGTATATCAGCCTCCTAAGTCTTTCTGAAGCCTCTTTTCTTTAAAAAAATTGTTGAACTGATTTCTCGTTTGCTTTCTGACTTTTTTCCATCTTCTGTTTGCAGATAGCTTATATTTTCACATAGTGTTATAAAGGACTCAGGGGGTTGCATCTTACTCATTTGTTTTGTCCTCTAACAGCATGTGGCTTTCAAAACCTATCTAAACAGGACACACTTGACCTACTTAATACATCTGAATAGGCAGATGATTATAGACATAACTTTTTTGATCACTTCATGTTTTTCTTTTTAACTTACTTTTGTTAATTTAAAAAAACATGTTTTCTGAAACATGAGGACATTGTAGGGCAGGGTTTTGATTTATCTATTGATTTTGCTGTTAGCATCATTGACAACAAATTATTGTTAGTCTTAAAATGATCTGTTTACATAAAATATCTGCATACAATGCACTGTTACTGCTGTTTGTCCTGTACCAATCTAAAAGCATCCTGGAAAAAGCAGTGATTTATATTTGTGTTGAAGATGTTACAGTCTGTACACCGGACTTGAATATTTAATGTAGCTGTGCTATAAGATAGGAAAGAGGTAGGAAAGGCCACAAATTCATGCCCCATGTAATAATGTGGTCAGTGTTTTATATGCACTAATGATGTAAGACTTATTCTTTCTTAATTGTGAAAATATTGCTGTTTGTATGTGATAATGTAGAAATCGGAATTTTGGAGCAATCTGAACAAGAAAAAGGAGGAAGATTGACAAAGTTATATTGTGAGAGCTCTTTCAGCCTATGTGTTGAGTGGAAGAAAAGGTGGAAGCATTTGTGAACAGAGAAGGGGATTTGGAGATAAAAACTGGAACTATCAGCAGAGCAGGGAAGCTTGTAATGAATAAGTGTGAAAAGGAATTAGTTCAGAGCATAAGCAGAGACTGTGTGGCTTATAGCCTTAAAAACAATCACAAGAAAAATGAACATGAGATGAAACTAATAAGAGATTGAATTAAGTGACTCAGAGACTATAAAAAGAGATGACATAGTCAGAGGAACAGGTAGGAAAGATCATCTTGATGACAACAGTCTGGACTAATTGAAGAGACAGAAATTAATATTTAAAAAAATGTTTGGGTCTGTCACAATGAGACTATTTGTTCAGTTTAATTATAAGGTTCCTCACAGAAGGAAGATCTTCCTACAAAACAATATGTAAAACAACGTAACACTTCTGTTGTCTTCTCTGTTACTTTTTTAGATCCATAAAATATCATGTTTTAGAAAAACTCAATACAGGGGAAGTACAGGACTGAAAGTTAATATTGGCAATTTCTAACAAATTAGGCATTATAGCAGAGTTTTAAAAATATAATTGTGACTTTTTTTAAAAAAAGTTTTGATCAATTCAGTCCAATCTGATATTTTCTGTTTCCTAGAGTATCAAGTTATTTTAGTCCTCGAAGACTTCTACATAACACTGTTAAAACCAAATTGAGGTAAATATTTCTTCTCTATCTGCAAACACCAAGCAAAGGAATTAACATCAGTGAAACACACATTCCCAAGGACTAATTGTCCAAGTGCAAAATACCCTCCCTAATTCCTGGAAACTACAGAATATTGTATTCCCCGAATGGACACATCTCCCACAGTGGCAGTCTCCACCCCAAGACCGTCTCTCCACCTCAGCCTCTTCTCCCATCCTTAGAGAGATTCTCAGGCTCCTTCTAACAGCCCCCACCCCAGGTCTGGACTTTCTCCTACTCCTTGAGCCCTTGATGTTCTTGCCAAGTCTGCAGCCCAGCCTAAGCCAGCAGGCTGGTTGGCACCTGCTGGGCCACGCTGTCTGCTTCTTTGCCTTTCAGTCATGGCTGTGTCCAGATTCTCCCTGACCACAAAGATTTGATTTCATTTCCAGGCTTTAATCTTTTCCTGAAGTAGCAGGAACCCCATTCTTTTTGGCTGGATAAGTAATTTCTCCTTTCTGCCTGGACCCAAATTATCTTTAGCATCAGTAAAATGGTTACCAATTCCCACGGTATTAGTGATGGGTGAAGTGAAGTCATCACTATCATATCCTCATGAAAGGCAGGTTGTAAACCAATACAGAATAATAACACTGGGTACAATGTGTAGTTTACACTTATTGGAACCACTGTTTGCCTTTTGTATTTTTAGCTTACGGGTAAAACCACACCCTGTCCTCCCTCCCCCGCCCCTTGATGGGCAAACCCAACAGAAACTCTGCAAGTTGAAACTCATGGAGCTTCCTAACCCTTCCATAATTATTTTTATCCCCAGTGTAAAGAATGATTCAGCCTTCAGTTCTCTGAGGAGAGACAGAGATAAAGAGAGAAAGAAAGAGAAGAGTGTGCTAAATTGCTGTTGAAGATAATCTCTTCCACATGAAGAAGGAGTGGGTATTAGAGTACAGATGACCAGTGGAAGCTGGAAAGGGGATGCTATGCGGAAAGCACCAAGGAAATTAGGGCACTCCATTGTCTGTGGCAGAACAGAGATAAACACGGTCATGTAACCACTTAACCAATGCTAGGAGGAGGATGCACATGAGGAAGAGAAAAGAAATCAGTGCTGTGTTGTTTATATTTTTGTTTTCCCTCTTTACAAAGGCAGGAGGTGGTACTAATGGTATATATGGTTTAGACTGACCACAAAGACACTCTCTGCCTCAAATACTTTTGAGTGGAAGGAGGGAGAGGAGGATGAATTAATGAGTAAGGTGCAACTCAGTACAGGTCTGGAGAAGGCTGATGTGTCCCAGAACTGATGCACTCTGTTTAGAAGGAAGCAGGAGAATCTCCTTATTCAGGACACTTCTGTCGAAGAGTGGAACAAATGTCAGCCACCTCCTCCTGAATTACCTGTGGCAGAAAAGAAATGCAAAAGACAAAGCAAATGAAAACTTTGATAGTGAACAAAGAAAAACAGAGTTAGAGATCTTGGTTTTGGTATAAAGAAAAGCCAGAACAATATGGGGTCTAAAGCATGAACTCTAGATACTGTACTCTAGGATGTCTGAGCTATCTGACAGGGATTGTCAAAAGTGACTAAGAAGCATTAATCCTACTGGCAGTTGCGTGGGTGGTTTCTGCTTTGGAAGTGTAATACTGAGACTGAAAGAGAAACGTGGTGGAACTTTAACAATTTTACATGGTTTGAAACCCACTGCAACATTCCCACACTGCTCTCCAGTCCCGCAGGCTCAGCCATTGCTGCCCACACTCCAGAGATTGTGAGCCACAGTTGGGTGTCAAAAGGCTGCCTCACGTGGACACCCCATTCTTAATAACAGTTCAGTACAACCAACAAATTTATATATTGTGCAAAAGAGGGAGGAGGTAGATATATTTATTCTAATTCTTTTTTTTCTTGATTAAGATAGTCCTCAATGGCAAAGTTTTCATTGATCCAGGAACTAAGTGTAATGGACAGTATGCACATAAATGAGAAGTTCAGGACAAAACAGCAAACAGAGACTTAAAAAAAAAAAAAGTTGGTTTGGTAAACTTGGAGATGTCTGTAAAAAATTAATGTCTTGATCAGCTTTTTACAGTTTATGCAGCTTTCGTATGTGGTGTTAAAAGGCTATTCAGTTAGGCAAGGGTAGCCTTTATGGAAATAACTTCTAACTTTGGGATCTGACTAATAGGATTTGTCCCAGAAGGCAGGACAGTTTGTATGTAAATCTTCATTTGGATTATTTCTTGTTGTTCTTTTAATCTTGCAATGTGGCAGACAGTCCCTTGAGTGCTATTAGATGTGGAGTCCTTCCTGGCTTTACATTATGCCAACAGTCTTTCTTCTTTGAGGACAATAAATTCTATTTATACTGTATATCTCAGTGTCTACTGATTTCGACTGAAAGCAAATTAAGTTTTGGTTTCACAATGAGGGTCTGGTCTCCTGACTCCGTATTCTCTGAGAAAAGCCATACTAATTCCTCAAAAAGTTGCAAGTGTACCCTCCTATGTTCTGCCCCTGGTGTGGGAAAACATGTACTGAACTTGGGACATGCCTCTCTTTAAAAGACAGGTCATTCCCACATGACACATTTGCGACATACTGTAGAGATCTGGACCAAAATGTCACTGAATTCAGACCAGTGTTTCATCAGTGGCCTTGGCCCAGCTGGGCAAACCATTGCCTCTGAATGGTGTCAGCATGTCTGAGACATCACCAGTAAAAAACATACTGGATAGATTAGCCAGCAGATGGCCTTGCATGAGCTCTATGATGGTAGTATCCTCAGTTGACCTATTAGCTCTATGTTACTAATGTAATTGTCAGAATAGCAATGGCAACTAGCATGGAGCTCTGTACTGAAATATGAGTATGACCATGCATGTCTCCACACTGGTAGCAAAAGGACTTGACAACACTGAATGTCTGTGCCATGAACCTGGAATAGCCATTTCCTATGAGATGTTGGCCATTGTTTGGAGTGTGGGACAGAGAGGATGGTGGGGAAATATTGAAACAAGTATGCTAATTTTCCGAGCCAGTGCCAGCTTGTCACATGGAAGACGAAGGTGGTTATGCATATCCTGAAACTCATAGCTCACTATTGGTCATCTCTTATCTGGAGGAAAAGGGGTTCTGTGATTGCATGAGAGGGATGGAAGACTAGGGATGGTAAGAGGAAAAAATGGACCAGAGGTTGACAGTGGCAGCCATTAGTAGCTTGATCATGTTCCCAGTATGTGGGAGAATGTCTGAGACATACCAGGTGTTGATAACCAGCATGGGATCCTGAGTGTCACTATGATACAGAAAGGAGGTGAACCTGAGTCTATTGAGGTGCAGTCTAACATGGCAGTAGGCCATGGCTGTAACCTCTGCTCATCACACCCTTGTGGTGACCTCTGCTGAGCTTCCTATGCCTTTCTCACCCAGTTTCATGAGTACAAGCTTGTCTAATTAAGCTGATGCAGCAGGACCAGTGTGGATGCTGAAGGGCAGTGAAAGGTAGGTCACCAACATGAAGTCATTACATGACTACAGTGCACAGAGGTCAGGCTTTAAATGCCTACTCAAAGGGAATGGGCAGAGGGACCTCAGGTGCTCTTTGGGAGGAGGCAGAGTTGCATCAGTGACGTAGCAGTGGGGACCACTCAAGGCACCCCAGTGAGGATGGGGGTGGGAAGCTGCCATGAGGTTGCCTGCACTATGGGAACCTGCAGATACAGCCTTGCTGGGCAGCGTCAGAGTACAGCCTTCTCCAGCCCCAGAGCCATATTGAAGAGCAGAAGACTCTGATGATGCAAGGCTTAAGGCCTGCTTTCACAAGAGACACTGAATCGCGGTTTTTGCTTGGTATCTGTAGTGGTAACGTTGATTAGTGTGACCCCACATGGCCTCTTATGTTCTGAGCATCTTAATCATTGCTCTTCTTCATCTACTTCGCACATTTAGCAATAAACTGTATTTTAACATATTCTCAGTGACCACAGAAAACCTCCTTTTTATTTTCTCCATGTGTGTGCAGATTCCAGGGAAACTAGCTCTGACACAGAGAAATGCTTTAGGTGAAATTTTTGCAGAAATATCTCATTTATTCTCCAGTTATACTATCTTATTAATCAAAATTATCTGTCTGTTTCAGTATACTTTAATTTTACATGAACTATTTGTTTCATCAGCAAATTAGCATATTATAGTTTCTCTTTTATAGTCATAACTAATAAGAGAGATGAACCAGTGAAAAAACTGAAGCTAAAACCAAACCCAAACTGAGTACCAGGTTAATGATGCACCAGTTGGCTAAGGCAGAATACAGCAGACAAATGACTGCATCAACAAAATAAAGCTGTTTCTTCATCTATATTTTTAATTGTTGTTAATATTTTCAGTGTGTCTGCAATTGACTCTGTCCAGAGGCTAGAAACATAAGACTTGATGGTTGCAATGCTCTGATTCACTTTTAAGTGCTCAGCCACCCTTGGATATACTCAGCTTTTAGTGAGGTGCAGAAGTTCCCTCTAGGCTTTCTAAATGGACCTAAACCAGACATCATTAGGGGATCCACAAAATCCAGCAGAGAGGGTGCGACCTTAGCTGGTTTCACTCCTTTAGCCAAACAAGACTAAAGACTATCTTGTAATCTATGTTGTGGCCATTACTATTCTACTACTGATATTTTTTGCTGTTTCCAGGAGTCTCCTTTGTTGTTGCTTTCAATTCTCCATGTTCCCTTGTCCTAATTTTCTTATTCCTATTACAGTATTGTGTTTTGTTTTAAGCATTGTGTCAAAAATTTTCTAAAAGGTACCACCGGTACCATGAAATTAAAATGTCAGTAAATCAATTAATTACTGCTACATATCCCATAACAGTTTCAGGATTCTAGGTGAAACTGGACAACCACACCTTAGTATTGGTTTCAGGTTCAGAGTTTTTCTACCTGAATGTCAAAATGCAACTTAAAGAAGTGAAAATAAAGGTAAGGAAAATATTCACTGCAGCTCTGAGAGCATTTGATAGTTCGTAATGCCACAGACTTACCACTGCCTCCTTCCCACATACACACATACATGGCTTCTTAAAACTATAACCTTTCCAAACTTGCTGTCTGCACTGAACAAAATTGTAGTCTATTGCCTTTGGCTGGTGCAAGGAAACATTTTTGCCTTTCTGGATGGAGCTAGAACAAAAATAGTGTATAGTAGTAATCGGATACTGGAGGAGATCCAAATTATATTAGCTCACTTGCTTGGAATAAAAAATTAAGGAATATATATTTGAAGAATGCATACTGGACAAGTCTATTAAGTATACCCTTATATTTCATTGTGTCCAGGTACATTTGAATAGAGCGAACTACCTGTCCGTATCAGTAAAGGCTATCTCTTTCTAATGTTGAAGTTGAACTGTAATCAACAAAGCGGTGCTTTCAAATCGGATCAGCTCAGAACAACTATTTTCATGATTTCCCTGTTCTTAATTGCTTTTGTTGTGTTTTAGGGAAGGCCCTGCTAGATTATAAGCTGACTGAATCACAGTCTACTGCATTGCACATAAGTTGTAATTTCTATTTTTTTCCTCATTAAATGTAAATCTTGCAGTTGGCATCATTAAGCTATTGACATATTCTGCTCCAGTGTAATTACCTTTATGACTTTGCTTGTAGTGCTCCTTTTACTTAGAATGGGAAATACCTCAAATAGTCTGGTAAATTTTACTACTGCAGGTGGGGAATGTCCAGTTTAATGGCCCCACTGTATTAGTCTTTGTTATTCGTGTGCGCCAAAAAATGCACAGGATATAGATGGGGCTGAGTCAACATTGCTGGAATTTCCTGACTTTTTAAATACTTGCTCTTGCATCCTTAATACTATCACTGAACTGGCAGAGGTGGGAGGACTGGGATGACATATTTCCATTCTGGCCCTGAACAAGAGGCGGGTAAGCAGCTGGAGAATTAGAAGTAATTTAACCCGATAGATAAGATGACAGACATCCATAACTCAGCCACACGTGTAAACATACTCTGCCTTGTTTGTTTCACAGTCCACAAAATGTGACTCAGAAATGCGGTTTAAATGGCACAAAATGGCATTTGAGAATCTGATGGAGGTCTGTGTTTGTCAATAATTCATGTTTCATGCAAAGAGGAATCAATAAAGCACATTTTATGAGGCTGGCATGTAGGTTGTAACCATGTTCAGCAGACAAGATAAAGGTTTGAATTTGTTTCCAAAGAAAAGAATAATTGTCCAAATGAACAACTGATACCTGGCCTTTATCTAATGAGAAGAATATTACTGGGGCTTTGACTGGTTCGGAAGGCTAAAGAAGGCTCTGAGATGCAATTAGGAGGCATTAGTTACATTGGTTTCCCTTTTAATAGGGTACAACTCTTCATTCAGGTGTTTAAAAAAACCTCACCCTAATATGTTTTTTGACTCCAAGTGCCCAGAGGTGCGTGGCCAGCCAGGGGTGGCATGCCAGGGCAAGCTCACTGACTCAAAGGAGAGGACTTGCAAAACAACCTGGGAACACAAGAAGGGAAAATATCTAGGCAGGAAGCTATAGTAATGGTTTGGTCAGAAAGAGAGCTATTTTCAAGAGATTTTCATGTAAACTATTCCCTCTTTTTTCTTTTCTTTTCCTTTTTCTTTTTTTTTTATTTTATTTTAACACCTTCTCTGGCATTTGAAAAGCATAAGCCATTTCTTTGGTATTGTTTTATTTTCATCCATGTTTCAATAAATCTTGGGCTTGAGGAAGTTACTGGTGTATTGGTAATTTGTCAACAGTATCCCCAAAGGATTTGTGAATGTCACTGAGAAATGCTGAGGCTTAACAGTTTCCTTAACCTACATGTCAGAGTTATTCCTTATTCACGGGTGTACGCACAGGAGGAATATTGTATCTAGCTGGCTGTATCCTAATGGGAGATGCAGAGACATGCAGGGTTTTCTCTCAGTTTCCCAAGCCAGCTGACTGAGGTCGGATCCGCGGTCCTGTGCTGGAGCTAACGAGGCCCAGCGAGAGCACCGATGGCACTGCCACTGCAATGCCCTATCTCTATATATTTGTCAAGAGCTCGCTATAGAGAAAGATTTAAATGTACATTTTGTTTCATTGCAAAACTAGATTTTGCTGGAGCATGCAAGATGCTTATTTAAACAGTCACTCCAACAAGCCTGTTAGAATCAGTGCCTTTGGTTAGCATTTGTGGGTGAGCAGCGGTGATAACAGTTGAAACTACATGCTCGCTAGTTGGCTTTTCTCACCGTTGCCTCACTGGCAAAGTAATGAATCCGCACTTTTGTTCATGTATGTACTGTTCTCCGAGTTGGATTTTCAGCTCCCTCTCTGTACATCTGTTGACTCCGTGCAAGTATATGTTCTAGTGCCCTTTCATATGTTCTTGGCACAGATACATTTTGTTGGCATGAGCACTAGGCTGAGTTTGCTGGCATTTGAGGAAGTGAATCTAAATTAAAATGCAAACAAAAGAACAAATATAACAAAACAAACAAACACACACACCAGGAGAATGTTCCCACAGCGGAAGCTGTGCATGGCTCACAGTTTACACATACAGGCTTACCCTTTCTGCCCCTCTGTCTCCCAGGTTTACTCATCCCATCGGGGAGCGAATATGGAGTTTCAAGTGAGCAGCATTTCACTGCTTAGATGACAGATGCTTTCTGTCAAGAGGAATTCTGGCTGATGAGGCACTGGAGGATGTGTCTTCCGCACTTCCCCCAGCATGCCCAAGGACTTAAACAGCCCAGAGAAAGCCAGCAGTCAAAAAGAGCTTTCCAAAGTCTGAGGCAAATGCATTTTCTCTAGGTGATCCACTAAACAGATTTTCTTACACACTTTTTTTTTTTGTGAATCATTGAATATACAAAAATGCAAAATTATGGATGTGCTTAGAAACAAACAACTGCCCACCTCAAAAGCTTTCAGAATAAGTTTCTTACCTACTACTGAAATTTATTTTCCTATGTGGGAAAACTTTGACATACTGTTTGAGATGTTTGCCTTGATGATGTGGGCTTAGCAGGATTGCCTGAGTCCCATACTTAACCATCAGAATGGCAGCATGCTGAAATGACTAATGCAGCTAGCATAGGATTTCGTGAGATTACTTGCCAGACAAGTACTATTAAACATATGGGAGGTGCTCTAGGGTGCTGTTGTCTTGCAACTCAGTAATGACAGTAGCTCAAACACAACTGTAGATGGGATCTTGAGTAAGAATACCTTGAGGAGAAGAAAGTTTTCTGTGTTAAAAAAAAACACCAGCAAAGAAGTTCTGCTACACAAAGGGACAATAGGTCATGTTCAAATGTCAGAATATATCAGGTGAGAGAAAAACCCACAGTAGGGAGGCCATGATATTCTGAAATATCAGTCTTTTCTGAAATCACTAAGTCCATTGGTCACCTTAACAGAGATCAAATAGTCAAACTTGAAACGCGTACTTATATTCACACACTCATTGTTTATTTGCTATCTTGATGATCAATTGCTCATACAGGGATGGGTTTTACAAGAAAGAGGTTTTGTGGCAACATTTTGATACAGAAAGGAATAGTAAATGCCCAAAGAAATTGTAATTAAAAGTTTTATCACTTCTTACCATTCCTATTTTTTTTTCCAGTCTTGATTACGGTAAAGAAAGTATAGTAACACTGTTCATGGCAGAGTAAAGAAAAACTGCCTGTGAGAAAAGTTAAAAACCCCAAAATACAATATTTGGAACCTGACTGGGGCCTCTGATTTTTTCCTATTGACTTCAATTAATTTTAATTTTAAGTTCTTTTTATTATGTTATTAAAATCAGAAGACACATAGAATAAAGTGTGCTGTCTGCTCTAGTTCAGAAAAAATGAAAGCACAGCCTGTACTGAATGATAGAGTTGTGCTTTAATGTCCAGCCATGTGGTTTCTCCATGGAAAACTAATGAGTTAAAGATGAAATTCCTCTTCTAGTTTGCATATATCTTCTTGCAAGGATTCTGCAGAGCAGAAGTATAATTGGAGACTCTATACAATTGACTCTTGTACTTTTAAATCCTAACATCATAAGCTACGAAACATCTTTCTTCCCACAAAAACGTGATTTTTTTTTGGTCCTAGACGTTTTCGGTCCTAGACGTGCTCAGTTATGGACATTTTTGAAATAAAGTAAACATTCTCAAAAATACCAGGACCATTCCCCTGAATTTTATTCAGCACCATCTGGAAATAGAGCTGGGTAAAAACCAGAGAAACAAAAAAGATGTAAAACTAAAATTTCAAAGATTTAAGAGCTGTCCTGAGTTTCTGCACTATGTGCTTGTTTGGCTCTTGTTGAATCAAAAGAAAAATTGAAGCAGAAAGCAGAGATGAGACTTCCATTCATGCTCCTCATGCTGTTTTCACTTCTTAAACTTCATTCTGGCTTCACAGGAGTGGGTTCACAACAGTCTTCCACATAAACTGCATCTGAAATTTTACAAACTGTATTCGGACATATGCTGAAGGTGGACAGAAGCATAGCTCTTGTATCAAGTATTTGAATGTTGTTTTAAAATCTATCATATGATACAGTAGCTTTATAATACCCATGATGTTTAAAAAAGTGTTGAAATCTTTGAAACTATGACCCTCTCTTGCCCTATTTTATTGCAGTTTAACCAAGGGGTCAGGGAAAATTCCCAGTCTCAAAATTTTTCTACACGGAAAGTGTAGAAATGTGTATCTGGAGCTTCTGATCCAAATTTAGCATAAGTCAATTTTTTTTTTGCTGTTACTATTTGTATGCACAAGGTAGAGCCAGAATCTCTGGGTTTAGGTCAGAAATCTTCAGAGAAGGGACATTTTGGCTGCAGTTGGACAGCACGCTGCACTACGACTCTTGGTTTCTGACGTGAGCTCCAGAGTGCTCCTGCAATACAAATGATAAATACGGTTTCCCACTGAGGCTGGGAACCTTGATCACATATAGATGTCATGGAAGAGGTAGTTCTTGCTAAAAGCTTGACACTTGTACAATCACAATAAACCGAGTCCAGAAAAGGGAAAGAATGTTGCAATTATCAAACTGTCTGAAGTGAAGAATAAAAAAATTAAGCTGGTATTTTTCCCTTTCCTTTTGACTAACTGAGTAAAGGCAGCCAGTGATGTTTTCCTTCTGTAGAAGAGCAACTGGCAACATACAGCCAGTTACTTCTGTTTCCGTAAGTAGCAGTCTCTAGTAGCTTACGTTTCAACGGCTCTTTTTACAAGGTTGTAAAGAAAAGGATGCCACTTTGATAATCTGTGACATGCAGCTAGTGTCCAGCCCTATAATTCGTGTAAATCCAAAATCTGTCCCAAAGGTTAGGAAGGCTTTTTTCTTTGAATTTTTAAATTGAACACTATTGTCCTATCATTCTTTTCCCAGAATAGGAATGCGTTTTCTCCCTTGTATATCTTTTTTGGCATATGGATTTCATCCCCAAGAATGGTCTTGTTTATGGTGATGATGACATAGTTACCCACATCTAAACATATTTGTCAGATATTCTGGTATAGACAAACCCTCTATGTTTGGAGAACATCTTTTAATATCAGTTGAATTATATGAAGGAGTGTCAAGATGCCAGCATCATTAGTGTGATCTAAGAAACAACTGGAATAGGGAACAAAACATAAATACACATTTTGTATTTTACAGAGAGGAAGAGAAAGTGTACAGTAGAGGCACTTTAGCTGGGGGGGGAGCTGTGTTGTAGGCCAAAGGGAAGGTAAGTGAGAAGCAGGTCTATTCAGGGTTAAGATGCTTACACGGAACACGAAAAACTGGATTACTGATGTGTCATGACATTCCTGTGTGACCTTAGCAATCCACAGGCCCAGTTTTGTAAAGAATGTGAGGCAGATAACTCCTAATTTTCATACATAATTAGTTATAAAACTAATATAGTGTGTGGCTACTGTTATATGCTTAATTATCTTCATTCATGACTGCTTTTCAAGTATGAGTTTCAAGTGCTAGCATTAAATATACCTTAATTTTAAGTCTGAATCCTGCAAATGCTTATTAGTGCTTGCTGTCAGAAGTAAGTTATTGCCTAGAAGAAAACATTAGCTTTAGTGGAATTACTCATGGGATTGAGTGCTATCATAGAAGGAAATGTTTTCAGATGTTTTACTTTAGTTATATACATATATAGGTCACTATACATGTATTTTTTTACACACACACACATATACATACTTTTAGAAGACGAATTTATAACAATATTTTTTTCTCTATATATTCCTTGATGCCTTTTTCCAAGTTTGCTTTTTTCTTATTAACGCATCATCTGAATTCTCACTGTCTTTAAGGTGCAACTAGCAAATGAAAATGCTATGTGTTCTCTTATCATAAGTTTGAGTCGATGAAGCAAGTAGCTCAGGTCTTATGTTTTTGGGACAAGCAGAGTATGAATACAGTAGTTCGTTGCTCGGTCTTCTTTTTTTCTCCCTTTTTTTTTTTTAAGTCTGCATTTTTAAATTCAGCAATGCCATTTTCCAGTGCTGAAATGCAACCCGGAGGCCAGTTCAGACACGGTGTGATGCAGGCCAGTTGAATTGGCTGGTGGTTCTACTGTGGATGAGTTAAAGAAGGAATTACCCGAAGCAATGGTAGCTCTCAGAAGGGGGCCTGCCCTTCAACAGTTTAAAGCCTTTGAAGAGAGATTTCCTTTCAGCAATGTGAAGTCTTTGTGGTGATGGGAAACATACATTTATAATTAGAGAAGAACACAGCGTACAGTAGGAATAGTATAAAAGCATGCGATTTACAGTGTCTAAGGAGAAGCTTTGATGTAGAGGGCCCCACTGACCTAGTTTGCTGCTAAAAGCCCTAGAAACATAAGGCTCACTGACTACAGTTACAGGGATGTAGACTGTGAACAACAACCGTCTGCCTCTGCACTGCCACCCCACATTAAATGAATATTCTGTTGCAATACAGACTGTATGGAAATACTATCTGGATACAAACTTTATTGAAAATTAATGAAGACATTAATAAAATTTGCTGTACTCCTCTGGGGAAAATGTGTTAAAAAAGAACCATCATGAATCAGCACGCAGGCTACGGATAAGATTTATCTGGGAAGGTTATTTATGGAAAAAAAATGTTGAAGACTTCACACCAGGACAGCCACTCATTGGGTGGGGGCAGTGTGGAGAAAAAAAAAAATGCTAATCTCTGTTAACAACAGACAGAACGTAAAACCCAAGAAGTGATATTGATTCAAAACGGTTATGATACCAGGGTCTGTAAGAAAGACTGTGCTCAAGAGCAGTCAACACACCACAGGAAGAGTGTACCACTACCTCCACGGTATGCACTGTTGCGAACAAATCTGATATAAGATCCAAGACTAAATACTCCTGTCCACAGGAAGAATAGGAAGGGTGAAAGAGAACTGAAGGAGACATTGGCTATCATGCTCCAACCATCCTCAAGCCAGTTATGTGGAGAGGGCAGTACCAAGGCTTCTGTAGCATCCACCAAGTGTTCGGTAAGAGGAGAGTTGCATGGCTTAATTGACACAGGTGGCAAAAAATCTGGGAAACAACACAGCTGAGAGGATGATAACAGTTTCATAGTAGTCTCTGTAGTACTTTGTGTATTAAAAATAAGGTATTGTTCATCCCATGGGTTCAGGCTTAGATTTTTGGTGAATTCACCTCCGATGTGGGTGCTAGTAGATTTGGATGACTACGTGCAGACCATTTAATGGTTAGTCCTCTTGAGCTTCAGAACTGAACTTGCATGCTGAGTTGAGCCGAGGTGGGTATCTGGGGGTTTGGCTAGTGACCACATCTGAATAATATTAAGCTGAGGTAACATGGTCTGCCTTATAATCAGTTTGCCTGTGGGAGAGGGCCAGGCTGACAGAGGTCACTGAAATTAAAATAGAAAACTTAATTACATAAAAATAATATGGGTGTTTTGGGTGCTTTGATGGACAACGATGATGTAGAAAAAGACAAATATAAAGTTCAGCAAGAGCTATTTATAAATCTTACCTAGTGGGGGTAAATGACAACAAAGGATAAATCAGTGACTATGAAGTAATGTTTGTGCCAGCACAGACACAAACTTTTCAAAGTTCATGCTGAGACCTAGTATGCATAAGGTACTCAGTAAGGGGTGGGAGATCCTTAGGATCTTGCTGCTAGTAATTCAGCTGCTGGCTAAGACTCCTGTGGTCACCTTCGACTCACCAGTCACTGACCTGATCCTAGAGCAGAGCAAGCCTTAGGCTTTTCTAGGTTTGTACGTGACATCCAAACATCACAGCGCCCCAACCACGCTCTGTGGCTGTAGTGCGGTGCCTTTGGTGCCTGCACATTATGCCTGCTGTGCAACTATAATAAGTTTTCAGCAATAAAATAAATAGTCAAATCAACTTTTCCAGGATTAGGCATTTCTTATTTCAAGTGTGGTGGCCCCTTGCATTTTGGCTTAACGTACTTTAAATTTGGGTCTGTTTCAGGGCAAGAAGTTACTCTCCTAATATAATTTCCAACCCATGGCCATTACCCAGCTGATTTGCCCACACCTTTTCCAACTGTTCTCCCCAGACCTGTCTCTGCCTCCGTTTACCTTCAACGAAGGTAAATTCTCCTATTGTCAACATCACCACTGTCACCATTCCCACCAATCATTTGCATTCATTCCTAGCTAACAGTCAAATGTTAACAGTTGATATCTGTCCTGCCTAGGTTAGACAGCATCCTCGACCCTTTCATTATTAGAAAATGTTTCAGTCTGAAGAAGTAGAGCCTAAAGTAACTTTAGTGAACATAAAAATAGACATAAACACATTTGCTCATCTGTCTCATTTTCCTCCTCTAGAAGACTGAGCAGGATCGGTTTAACTCAGAGTACATGGACGGCTGAGCTCTACTTCTGAACCAGTGCAAAGGTTGGTATGGAAGTCATCCACATTAAGTAAAATTTTTTGTTATGGTTCTTATTTTTAAATACACAAGATTTTTCCTTTCACAGGTAACTGGCAAAGCTGAGGGTTACAGTACTTGTGAGCTTTTGACAGGTATTGCCCCTGGGTGCTTTAGGTTTCTTACTCCTCTTTTTAAAGTTCTGTCCTGGTTAGTATACTATTAACTACATCCACATTTCTAGGGAACAGTCACTCTGTCAGTGGTATTGGACTGGAATAAAATGTTCATAATTACAAATAGAGATAAGAGATCCTATAATTTGACCTCTCAAACAGGTGTCTGTGGCTTTATTGCACTTGTGGGCCTTCCTCAAGGCCAAAATCACCTCCATTCAGATGCAAGTTTCAGAGAAGCTTTGTTCGTGCCTGTGCAATGCATAGCCTGTCTACCTTGGTGGCAATATCACACAATTGATGCCAAACAGAGAAGTCAGTCAGGGGAGCCCCAACAGAAAGACCCAGGTGTTGCACACTGACTGCACAAGTAGAGTCTCACTGGGCAGCGTGAAGCTATACATCCCTAGAGCTGGCGATGCATCCCTAGAGGCATGTGCTAACATCTACAGTCACAGGTTCTGAAGTTCTGGAGCTGGGTCATAAAATACACTTGATTTTATCTTATGTCATGGCTTGAGCCATATGGTGAAATGCAAAGGACGATACTGACCAGCTGATTCACAGTCTTTGCCCTTCCTCTTCCAAAATACTCATATTGTCGTATATGGATCTCTCTTTGGCCACTCACTTAAGGTCTAACATATCAGTCTCCAGAAACAAGCACACAACGTTAAGAATTGCATCTGTCTTTGGACGGTTCTGATTTTAAGGATGTATAATTACTTAATAAGCTTATTTCTCCACAAACACAAACGTGCATGTTACAGGAAACCAACACATCAATTAAGAGAGACAGAACATGGCTTGCATGCTGACTCAGCACCAAGGAGTTCTGGAGGTGTGTGAGTTGCTCAGAAATAGATGTGAAGAGCATAGTAAGACTAAGTAAAGAAGAATCTAGCCTTTTTAATATGATTTGGCCAATGCATGACACAAAGACAAGTTCAAGGAAACACCCTTTTAACAGTCAGTGATTCTACTGAAAAACGGCATATCTGTCCATCTGCCCATACATTTTGAGCCGAATATTATGAAGGAGATACTGCTCAAAGGCCCAGAAAGAAGTGTTATTTTATACGATGCATTTTATCTTTATAATTTCATGTAATATTTTTAGCAACATGAAGTATTGATCTTTATTACTAGACACCAGAAATTCTCCAAGTGTGACTGCATACAGTGCTAGCGGATTACACCACACCTTCTGAGGCAAGTATTATTTTCTCTGTTTTATGTCTGAGAAAGCTGAGGCAGGAAATGATAAGTGAGTGCCAAAATCTTTAGATACTTGCTCTGTAATACAGGATTTGTGGGTCATAAACTCAAACTACTGAAAGGATGCTTGAGAAACGCTTTATTAAACTACATCAATATATATATATATATGCACATGCACATACATAGGTTATTATTCACAACTTTAAAAAAACACAATAAAAACTCGGCTGGATCAAAATTTTCAAGATGATCAGCAGTATCAGGTGTCTCAGCTGAACACGCCCCATTTGAAGTCTCAAGCTAGTTGCTCTTCAGAAAAGAAACTCAAAAGATGCTTCAAGCTCCATAACCAAAATGCTGATGCATCCGAATCTTTTGAAAATCTGGACTTAAAAACAGCCCATATATATAAATCACCCTAACTCTTCTTAGAGGTCTACTTTATTGACAAATCCTAGCTCTATCTTCTTTCCCTGCCTTGTTGGTATAGGACACCTTTCACATCCTTTTGGCTTTACATCCCCTCTTAATATTTTCATGAGCATCACCAGGAACAGCACCACGCTGTGCAGCTCCATGAAGGGTAGCTATTGAAACAACTTCAAGACATACTACAGTGCAAAGAGAGTAGCTGACATCCTTGAACAGTTAAGGTGTGCACAACTCCAAGCCTAATTTAGCCTCAGCACAGTGCCGTAGTGACTAGAGAATATTGTTATTGGGTCTAGAGGTAATGCACTGAGAGTTAACTTACACGTCTGCTCAACTCGTCATGGTACAAATGTAGCCTGTATAGTTGTACTCATATGGTGCTGTTTGAGGCTATTAGTTGCTTCTTTTTGGAGCTTGTTTGTATGATCTAGGACTGCACCCCTCCACAACCACTGCCAAAGCAGTGAGTCCAGGGGACTCTCCCATTCACAATAATAAAACATTTCTTCTCAAGAATTTGCTTTTTATAAACTGAGGAGACAGGAGACCCGCTCCACTGTGGTTTTCTCTTACTATATCGTTTCCCCTGGGGCTTTACATAAGATTTTATGGAAAGGTTTTAATTTTATTGGGATATTTTTCTGAGCTACCCTTAAGTAACCCTTTTGAGCTCATTCATGTTCTCTGTGGTAGGGTGTTCTGTTGCAATTACAGACATACAGCAAACCAGTGAAGAGCTGAAAATAGAACGTACAAGTCTTTTTTCTCACTACAGTTCAGAAGAGAGGCAACGGTCTGTGCCTCTGCTCAATGGAGTCAGAATAATCACTGTGGTTCCCCCAGCAAACCAGCACAAGGGCTTACAATGCTATTGTGATAATATCTGGAGGCCCCAAGTGAAATCAAAGCCTCATTTTGTTCACTGTTGTACAGCTTCTACTCTGAAGAATTTTTAATCCAAGACTTGAATCTTGCACTCGAAGAAGTACTTGTTTTGTGCAGAAAATTAAACTTCAAATAAGTAGGAAAAAAGAAGGACATTATTTTCTTCTATTATATATTGTTTCTACAATTTGGCGATAAAAACTAAGGTGCAAAAGGACTGGATAATTTGCCCAAAATCATAGATGCCTTTTATTGAAAGCAAATCTTTGACATTGTAGTCCAGCGCTGATCTTTCTATCTTTCTTCTCAGCTGCAGATTTTGTGATTGTTCAAAACTGTTCTTGTGTAAGCAGGTTGCTTGCTGGCCAGAGTATTCACTAGAGTTGTCCTGTGGTCTCATTTTAGAACTGTCTTGGGCACACAGAAGTCTGTAGCACATTTCTACAATTTGGAGGTGTCCATCCAGCCTCCAGTATAACCATTCTTCTATTCTTGTTGATATATTTCTCAAGCCTTTAAGCAGAGGTGAAAAATTCAAATCGTCATTAATAACATTTATCAGACCACCCACTCATACACACGATTTTTCCTTACTTTCCTCTTTCTACTTGTATTTTACTGCATCATTTGTCTCACTCCATTAACTTTATCAATTGTTTCCAAATCAGCCTTACGAAACCAGACGTTATCCTTCCAACTTTATCCTTCTTCTCAACTTTATCCTTCCAACTATTTGTTCCTATGCCTCCAAGTACATAGTTTTCCCCTAAATTACACATCTCATCCCAGCAGCTTTGCATACCTTGTCTCTCAAGCCTCCTGCCTCACTGAAAGGGCTGCCAAGGCACCACTGGGGATCCCAAGGAGTCACAAAGCCTCTGTGAATGTCAGTTGTGTGTGTCTGGAGACTGTTGCTGGCAGCAGTCACTCACACTGACTGCCGGGTGCAGACCTGTGAGCAGCTACAAACAGGTGTTTATCTGAGATTAAGTTTTATCTAAGATTAGACAGTGTTACCAGTCTGCTGCTCCTGCAACACGTAGGTACCAAAATCCAGTGCCATACAGGCGGTGCCTGCTGTTGGCAGATTGTTACCTTCATCAATAAAAGTTTGCAAGCATCTTTTTCCATGCTTCAGCTGTTGGCAGATTATTACCTCTGGGAGTAAAGCTCTTCAAGCATGTCCTTCCATGCATTAGCTGATAAACATTGGTGCTGTTCACAGCACTGACTCTCTGGTTGTTTTTATCCTGTCTTTGGTAGCTGTGGCTCAGTTGAGGCTTGTGTTTTCTGAGCAGAGTGACTTAAACCATTTGCTTTTGTACAATAGGCCTTAGCTTGTTTCTGATTCATGCCAAATGTGTCTACATTGTGCTTTAGCAAGACTGAACGCAAGCTTAACAGTCCTCTTACATGACATCCCCACATCCAGGTATGACATGCCTCAACCCACCCTTCTGTGTTGTAGATGTCTCAAAGCTCTCCAGAAGTGTAAAGGCACTGACTCCCTCATCTATCTCAACCCTATCAGTTTTTGAGCCAAGGAACTGTTTAGTTCTTTCCTTCCTTGATTATCTCTCCCCATAGAGGTCCATCACCAAAAACAGGAAGGCTCTTCCAGGTCAATCTTGACCTCTACAAAAGGGCACAGGGCTGTTAATCTCAGAAACATCTACATCACAAACTTCTGCCAGAAGCAGATGGACTGCCTGGTATCCTGAAGAGCCCTGGTAGCCCTTCTTTATTCATAGGGCAGAACAGGTTCAGCAAATAATGGAGGCCTCCAGAGATTTGTTGTTACCACCCCTTGGCAAAGCAGAAGCAACTTCAAAATTACTGACATTTGCTCAGGGTTGTATCCAGCTGACTTTGTAGTATCACCAAAGATGGAGATTTTTCAGCCTGTCTAAGCCTCTGGTTCAATGTTTCACCCCCATCAGCGAGAAGCATTTTTAATTTGTTTGCTGCAACTTGTGCCTGCTGCCCTTTAAGCTTTTGCTGTGCACTGCCTGAGAGAGTCTCACTCTGTAACTCTCTGTAACTACTCATTAGCTAGTTAAAAACAGCAGTTAGATGCCCCCTTAACCTTCTCATCTCTAGGCTAAACAAACCTAACTCCTCATATACCACGTCTTTGTGTGTCTACAGTTCCTCTTACACTATATGCTCAGTTCTCTTAATCATCTTGCTGACACTTCACTGGACTTCGTCCAATTTGTCAGTCTTGTACTGGGAGCCCGGAAGTAGACACAAGATTTGAAAGGTCATCTCACAAGTGCTAAAAAGAGAAGAATAATCACTTGCTTCAACCTGTTGGCTACACTGCTGTGATACAGTCTAGTGTACTGTCGGACTTTATCCATACATGAAGGCCACAAATGTTTGGCCACATTTACCTTCTTGTTCAACCGGCCCTTTCCCGCCAAGGTGCTTTCTGGTTGGACAGCACCGTCCACCCCCCACCCCCCAGCCTGTAAAGCTGCATAGGATTAATTCTTCCTGTGTGCAGGACTTGGCAATTACCTTTGCGCATTTTTGAGAGTTGCCTTAGAAAGAAGACAGCTGCTTTACAGCAGCCACTTTTTGTGGTAAACATTGAGGGTAATCAGCAATGGGTAAGATGTGAGGACACATCCCTGCCCTTTAGAGGCAGGAGACATTTGGTTTAAGACAGGTGCTGAAGAAGTTCACTTTAGGAATATGTATGGAACATGTACTTGAGCTATTCCCATGCTCTCACATGAAATTATTCAGATTCAGTCAGATTTGACCAAGTTGAAAAACAACACAGGAGAGAGTCAAGACTCAACAGAAGCCTAAAATGATGTGACAATATAGAAAGTGGGCTTAAAAACCTCAGAGAGCTGCTGTTGCCTCTCAATCACAAAGGCAATCAGCAGTAACTTCCCTATGGCTTCTTTGCTTCTCCCAGATTCTCAGCAGCTTTCCAGACACACATCCCAGCAACACACACCAGATGTGTCCTTTTACTTGAGCAGTAAAAACATTATATTGCAGGACTCTTGTTGTTCAAGCCCAGTGAGGATGCACCCTAGTCTTTACGAGATTTGCTGCTTCTATTCCTAGCAAGTCATACATTTATTGGAAAATCACTTAGTGCTCTGACTGGATAAAATTAAATGTGATTTACCTGATTTAAGTTTGGGTATTCTGGTTTTTGAATGGTGACAAATAACTTATATATTCCCTGTATATTCCTTGTGATTGAGAAAAAGTAGTTTTAAAAATGTAAGATAAACTAAAATGCTTCTTAGAGGCTTCCTTCCAGAGCTCCCAAAATTCACAGAAATGCGAAATAATTATATACCCTGACCAGTTCTCAAAATTTTGGTACACTTATGGCTCTCTAATCATTGTTATGGCTATGGGTTTTTGTGGATTCTATCACTGTACGTCTCTGTTCACAAGAACAAGAACTGAAAGTTTCATTTGTTTTCACCTCTCTTGAGCATCCCCAACTCCCTGTCTCATGGCTTGTCTTCACTGCTGAAGGTCACATTTTCTCCCTCTAGAAAATAAACACGATAAATCTGTGCAGGTCAGCTCTGATTTTTGTGAGTTTGGCTTGTGATGAAACCTGAATACTGTGTCCTCCAACAATCAACACAAGCAATAAGAGGGAAAAAAGAAAAGAGGATGTTACTTTAGTATCCCAGAAAACCTTGGAACACGCTCTTAGGAATTATTCAGCTTAGCAGTCAATGAAAATTTGACGTTGTTAATGCCTACTCTTAAATTCTGCCTCAACTACCTATGCGGAGTTCAAGTATCAGAAAACTCATGTTTCTTGTGCTGTGGTTCAAAATTAGGACATCCGCTAACCTCTGTATTCAGTATCTAACAAGCTATGACTGCATTACAGAATTTTCATCTAAAATATTATCTTGTCTGTAACTTTAATCCTACTACTGTTCTGTTGCAGAATGTTTGTCCTTTACTTTTGCAAATTGTCTACATGTAATCTTTGAAGATGGTTAACATCACTGATGTGGTTATGACATTCTGTATAATTGAGGAATAATTGTACTCACTGAATATGTATTGCATATTTAGATCTGCAGACAGACCCTAATCATTCCTCACTTACACTTACCTAGAGAGGTATCATAATATTCCTAGTCGTTGAAATGCAATAGTATTTCTAGTCACTATGAATTCATTGCAATGTTGGATTCTTAGCTGGTAAATGTTCTAAAAAACAGAAATGACCTCTTCAATATATACACTCAGAATTTTATGAAAGTAATGAAAAATCACAATTTCAGTTCAAACATAGGTGCTCAAGGCTTTGGTTTTGATGCAAAATTTTTAAGCAGTATGTGAATTTTCTCCAGGTTGGTCTCAATTCATTTATACACATGTGTGTGTCATTAGTAGTAGTTTAACATGAGTTGAAATGCTTCTGGAAAGCTGCTGCATTAAGAGTTAACTTCCTTCTGATAAAGGGCTTTTTATCATTCTGTGTTCTTGTAGAAAAGGATCCAAATGCAGTAATTAGATTGGACACAATGCAAGGATTTGTAAGTAGAACAGGTGAAAACATAACTGGCAACAATTAAAAGCTAATTATCTGCAGCCATCAACTGGTCACCAGATGTTCTGAACAATATCAAGAAGCATACACTGCAAGGGAACAGCATACCCTCAGGGGAGAAGTGTTAGTAAAGACTACAAAACTGGGAGAAGATATGTGTGAGATTCAGTTCTCCAGATCCAAGCCTGATCCTAGAGGTCCTTCTCTGAGTAGCTGCATTATGCAGGTCCTCACAGCAGGACATAGTGCTGATTCTTCTCCTAAAGAGAAGATTGCACCAGATTTTAATCACTATGAGCTGCTAAGTTCAGAAACACTTCTTGCTGTTTTACTCCACTAGTGGCTTTGGTGGAATTGCTAACATTAACAAGCTGCTAATCTTAGACTTCCTTGTTGGGCCCATGTCTGTGCTCAGCTGATGAACAGAACCAGCAAACTAGTGGGGCAGTGAGTGGGTTCTGAAGGGGATTTTTTTTGGTTTTTTTGACATTGGCAGCAGAATGAAAGCAAAGTGAGTTTCCAAGTGCCTTCTCAGTTCCCTTCTTTTGTCTAGTTGCCTTTTATCCAATATTAATTAATGTAATCGCTACAATTTCATAGTCCAGTGGAGACTAACTAATGATACTGGAGCTGAGTGTTCTGTTTCTGCAATAAATCAAGCAAGCAGTTCATATAATACAGCCTTCTACTTCTTCCCACCACATCAAATTAAAGAAGATAAATATTTCTTTTTCATGGCTTAGGGTCTGGTAGTTAGATCTATCCCCCATGACTTCATGGGAAGGTCTGATACAACACTTACTTCTGCCTGGGGGAGTTCAAGTCCAACGCTTCAGCCATTTGAGTGAGCACCCAGTTCTCCAGTCTTGGGAGGAACAATCTCTCCAGCTTCCACTGAATCTGTTCCTCAGTGTAGAAACCAGCACAAGATGTATGGGGTCAGAAAAACAGAAGGAAAGACAGAACTTAAATAAGTAGCTAGGAAAATTTCCTAGAATACAGCTGACCTATTCCAGAAGTAGCTCTGGTAAGTACATTTTGGTGGAAAAGAAACAAGCCAAGATACTATCGCAGCAGCAGATATTAGCTAAGACTCGTATGATTAGAGGAAGCATAAATCTGTGTTCACAGAAGTAGCCTCCAAGATAAAACCCTGAAGGAGATGCAGACCCACTACATGAGAATTCAAGTCATCCTGTCAGAACACCACCAACATTAGTGATAACTAACGTCTAGCTACAGTAACACCTGGGAAGAAGAACTGCTGGTGCTGCTGCCTGATCTTTCGTGTGAGAGGATTGGAGCTGGCTAAGCCATTACTACTACTGCTTTCCCAAAGTGAAACAAAGAAGGAAAGCAGGAAACTGGAGAAGTGTTTTTTGCCAAGTACAGTTGTCACGCCTGCCATGACTGGTCACTGTCAACCAAAGGGTAATTTGAGAGGAAAAAGAATTAGAAAATCTGTAAATACTCAACAGCTATCAGGAAAAAAAAAAGCTCTGGTTACATATACTCATTTTCTTAAGTCCATAGACGCATCTGCAGTGAGATGTCCATGGTCTACAGCTGGACTTGAAAACAAAAGCCTCGGGTATTTTTACTGATTATTCACTTTTTCAGTGAAAGTGGAGGGAGGAAGGGTGGAGACTAAACTTAAAATGTCCCAGAGTCGGGAGTTTTTTCTTCAAAACCAAAACAAATTTCAATAAATTTTCAAGAAAAAAAAAAAAGATCATTGTTTAAACATAAAGATTATAGAGGAAAATGTCTTTCTTACCATGAGGCCTGTCTTATCACATGACTCCAGTACTATCTGTCCACCCACATTTTCAAGGCTGCAAGCAAACATGGCTCACATGCAACATATTCAGGCCAGATGATGTCATGCACTGTTCCACATTTGAATTCTTAGTGTCTCACAATAAACTATTTTTTCAAGGCACAAGAGGTTAAATTGACTGGCATATTACTGTGTAGAGCTGAGAGTATGTAAATATTACACCCGAAGGTAAATTCTGAACCTGACTTCCAGCCAAGAGCATCTCTTAAGTGAGGCATGCCTAGAGACGTAATGTTTACCGTTCTTTTTCAAGTCAAAAACCTTGTGATTTTGTAGAGAGAAAAACAAGACTTGCCATGTATTTGATTTTTTTATAAGCTGGCACTTTATTGTAGGTAAGAAGAATCATCTTCCTCATGCTGGATACTAACCTTTAGGTTAAGGTTAAGCCCTTCAGAGTGGGATTCACAGCAATCAGTAGGGAAACATCTGAAGTCAGCAGGCTGAGGTGTTTGGTGATAACCACCTGGGAAATAGTGAAGATGAGGAATCAGCCCCTCAGACATAGTGTTCACTGGTGTTGGAGAAGCTGCTGCTCACTAAGAGACCATAAGCTGTGGTCCACTGGCAAAGTGCCTTTCTCTGCCCTGGTGAAACACTGCTGGTGCTACCATCATTGATACCACAGTTTGTCAGTAGAATTGCCCAGGCACTGGGAAACAACCACATTAGTTCTTCCTCAGTCTGAAGTTACGAAAATCAAAACCCCTACCTCTCCAGAAACTACAGAAGCATTCAACCTATAAACTCTTCAGGAGAAGAAGTGTGTAGAAAACATTGCATCCCCTGAATAATCCAACCAGCTGATGCATTGGGCAGTCTGGGATCTGTGCTCAACATGGATCTGTTAGGTAGCCTGGAATCGGAGTCCGATGCAGGAGGCCCCTGTCCACTCTCTATTCCCACAAAAGACTCAGGAGGATTTCATTCAACAAGAATTCCCCTCAAACATATTTAAATTGTGTTATAACATTAAAAAGTAAACTCGTTAAAGATTTAAGACTCCTGATGGGTTGAGAGAGTGTGAAGAAAAGCTAGCATAGCTTTTTTAAAATTAAAAAAGAGAAAAGAGAGAGTCACAAGATTAAATCCAGGGAGGACATTGGGCACACACACAAGAACCACACTTTCTTTCCTGTAGGGAACGACTTCCATCACAAGGCTGTAACATGAGGCATGACTGACAGCTCTTTCTTTCCATCCAGTGACTCTTAAATTGTTGTCCGCACATGGTCATGTAGGTTCTTATAGCTAAGGTGTCTTACTTCCCATTGTCCAGAGTAAATAAGTCTCTCACCTTCAGGAAGAAGTAAAAAAAATGGATGTTGAACCCTCCTTTAGCTGAATTCTGGTCACCTAATTAAAAATATCAGTAGAGAACAAGAATATTTCTCCCTCGGGTCTCCCACTTCCCTAGCAAAGAATATTATATAAAGAATAGCAGCAGCAAGTGCATTTTATGCAGAACCTAATACAGCTGGTGCATGTTAGGTATGCTTTGATAGCATCTTCCAGATCAAAGCCCTAGGGAACTGGGGTGTGGTGGAGGGAACAGAGGAATGTCTGATTTTGGTTCTTTATTTGACTTATGCAGGCATTAAGTACTAAGCTGTTCAGCTCTCTCAAGAAAAGGTACTAAGCTGTTCAGCTCTCTCAAGGAAAGGAATTTGGCATGCGCATGGGGTAGCACTGCTTGAGAAACACAAAAAACAAAGCCATTAGGATTTGCTAGGTGCTCCTGGGATATATAACAGGAGGTTTCAGAACCATAATGTTGGGTATAAGTGCTTAGATTTCTTTAAGTTCTATTTAGCACAGGTACAGTTCTTCACTCTCCCTTCCAATAATATGGATCTATACTGTGAGAGGTAGATCACATTTAGGACTGAGAAGGAAGATTAATCCTCAACCTTTATGGGATTTGTGGTCCTCCTTGAACCATCCATCTCTTACCAGTTACAAGTATAAAAGAGTATTTATATTGAATAATGTGATGTGCCATGCTGGACTAGATCAAATCGGTTTCACTCAAATTTGTTTTTGTCTCATCAAATAAAATTCACTTACTTAAACTTCATTCTGAAGATTGGCCTTCCGAGAATAGGAATTTGTCTATGAATGACAACATCTCAAGAAATTTTGTCTGAAGTTTATTGACTTAATGTGCTTCTATAACATCTGTTTCTTCTAATATTAGTCATAGAAGTTGGTACTAAGGAAATGAGGGACCTTCCTTCTCATGCTCAAACTATTCTACTTTATAAATTCTGCATAGATACAGACACTTTTCCATCTGCTTTAGGCTTTCTTGTTGTCAGTCACATATGTTCTGAGAAATACTTCTTATATTTTAGCACTAGACCTCATCAGATAATTCACAGTGAGTTAATTATTTGAATAAATTTAGACTTTTCTTTTTGTTAGTTGTCCATGAGCCGGTTTTGATATTCTTGAATTCATTACTCAAAAGTATTTGCTTAATAACTTCTATGAATAAATTAATGAGCAAAGCTTCATTTGTGGACTGTTTGTGAGCAGTTTGTCATGAGTACTAGGAGCTTAGTACTGTTGCTTAATTTTTTTAGATACTGAGGCCATACAGCATTTTTCTGCATCTTGACCCGGTTAATAAATGAAAGCTGTCTTATGTGAATTCAGAAGTTCAAAATTTGATTTTCTTAACAAGTACTTGTCAGTTATGATATGCAGTAACTGTGTACATCTCGAAAGTAAATCTTTTATTTCCATACTTCCAGGATTGCCAATAGGCCATCCCTTTCTAAAAGGGATTTAATATTTGTACAGGTGGGTCTAGATGAAGAGATTCTTTTAGGTAACCAGCCTGCATTTGCTAGATGTCTGTTCTTTGACTCCATAGTTTGAAGAAGAAAAAAAGCTGATAGCTATCAGTTGTTTTATGTAAGAGTACTATTGCAGTTAGAATATAAGCTACTGAGCTAACAATTTTTTCAAAATTCTTTCTTCTTCTGACATCGATGCCAGCTTTATATTTTAAAATACAGCCTTAATGTTGTGTCTATAAAAGGTTAAGTATCTGGCAACAAAACTTCTTGAGCACAGGTTTACTCTCAGAAAATTGAAAGAGATTTATATGACATAAACAATGTCCCTTTTGTATCTATTTATGAATTACAGTATCAAAAACTTTAGGCAACAAATGTTAAAAATGGATGTTCGTAGGAATCTTCAAAATTCAGCGAGCCAGATAAAACAAACAGAGTAATTCAATGATGTAATTGTTTATTTGCATTTTAAAGCTGATAAAGTTAATTTTGTTTCTTTTAGTAAATGTTACAGAGGCTTTCTCTGTAATGATTTTAATTAGATGCATTAAATCTTTCTGAGACATTCAACACAGAAAACTAAACAGAAAAAGCACAGTTGTTTTATGACTTTTAATGTTATTTAAAGCACAGTAACCATGATCTTATTTTAAATTTTGTTCATCACAACACTTTTATAAGATTGACGAAAATGCATTAAGCAGGATATATTTATCTCCCTTTATATTCCTTTGGAAATGTCATTCATATAGCACCAAAATGTTATGTTTTAGTAAAGCTGCTGCATATTTGACATGTAACTGACAGATGATGTCTAAGTATTATGCAGAGCTATTAAAGATGACACAGAATGCACAAATGCATCACTACACAAGGGAGAAAGCTGGTAAAATTTTGGAAAAAAATGTAACGTCACTGGGTCAGAAGTGAAGTTATGCAAGTTCAATAAAGCAGAAAAAATACATCAGTAGCAAGGTGAAAAGCAAAATTCTATGAGGTATTATATCAGGCCTGCAGTAACAACACAAAATGGAAAAAACACCACAAAACTGTCAACTTTATATGGGTCATGCAGAGTGAAATAGACTATTTCATAAATTCATGCAGATTTGATTTAATCGGAAAGCAATAGATTTTTTTCTGGTTGGACATTTGAGTGGGATTTAAGAGAAGAATTCAGGTCACTTGTGTACATGAGGAGTTTCTCATCTCTTGTCTCCCACTAGATTTCAACACATCTTGAACTTCAGTGCCTTAGAAATTTCCACTGAAAGTGCAGATACCTAGGCAAGAAATTTGAGTCCTTCACAGAATCACAGAATCACAGAATAGTAGGGGTTGGAAGGGACCTCTGTGGGTCATCTAGTCCAACCCTCCTGCCGAAGCAGGGTCACCTACAGCAGGCTGCACAGGACCTTGTCCAGGCGGGTTTT
>Ga0065711_1000119_pt1 | contig 100554 bp, 98 predicted proteins | sample Hoacrofraction12_FD_59098 | JGI IMG/M metagenome (GOLD analysis project Ga0065711, IMG submission 59098) | Hoatzin crop microbial communities from Cojedes, Venezuela - Epithelial fraction 12 v2 (version 2) | ecosystem: Host-associated > Birds > Digestive system > Esophagus > Crop | place...
GTTGCCCAGAGAGGTAGTGGAGGCCCCATTCCTGGAAACATTCAAGACCAGGTTGGACAGGGCTCTGAGCAACCTGATCTAGTTAGTGGTGTCCCTGCTCGCTGCGGGGGGGTTGGACTAGATGACCTCAGGGGTCCCTTCCCACCCAAAACTTTCTATGATTCTATGACAGCACGTTAATGGGGATTGCACGTCACCGCTTGGTTTCCCTACTGGTATATGGATTGAGGGAACAGTGGTCTACTCAAGGAAAGTCTGTCTGTGTTGCTGACAGCTCAGCTGCCCCCCCGTCCAGATTTACCACTTCAGTGACACGTGCTCTGAGGTGAACATCATGCCTGCATCATGCTACTGGCACAGAAATGCAACTGGCAGCTTATTTGGGCTGGAAAGTGATTTTTCTGTTACTGGTGACCTTGGAGGTGCCGGAGAGAAGGGAGGGAGCTGATCCTGCAGCCTGGGGCTTTGGAGGTGGTTCATTCCTTGCTCTGCGGTCACCACAGTAACCATCTGAGAACCAGTCCCTTGAAATCACATGAAACATCTCCCACTGACCAGGGGTGCAGCCCAGCCCCAAAGTGAGTGGCAGACACTGGAAACAAACCTTCCCCACTGCAGTGGCAAACTCTGTCCTATAATTCGCTACAAAGGCAAAATCTGCTTCTGAGAAGGGCTGCTGTCTCCTCATGTCATAGATGCCCCCTTTTCACTTACAAGTTCTGAGGGTCAGAGCTCTGAGCAAACATCTTAGAGCACACAATGTCTGTGAGCAAATACAGCCTGTGCAATCCAATAATTTATTAAACTTTCATCTTGTAAAGCCAGTTACAAATTAAAAAAAGAGAGCAGAAGGAATTCTGTAATAGAAATGAGCAAAATTACAACAAATATTAATGGGAATTATGTTCCCAAGTGGGTTCAAGCTGCCTGCAGCAACCCAAGAGCCAGAACACGGAGACAGTGCAGAGTTAGGGCAGGGACAATCAAGCCTCTTCTGATACGTAAAGAGATCCAGTCAGTGCACGGACCGATACAAAGCGTTACTTCTCAGGTTGCCTCGGCATTCCCTTTCTCTCTCTCACGTGTGACCTGGTCATCTTTTTATTCTTTGTGACAGAAAGGGTATCTTTTTAAGGCAAAACTCCAGTTGAACAGCTGACGCACAGTATAGGCTGTCCTCTTAGGCAGGCTGCGTAGCAGGTGGGCAGAGTGTTTGCACATGCTGCAGCACAGTGGAAACGAGACAAAAGCAGGGATTCTGTACAGTGTTTTTTCTTGTACTGTCAGCCTCAACACTACAGTGTTCTGCGACGCAGTATTAGTGACGTGGCACAATGTGATGATGAATTGGAACGGAACGAGTTGGCCCTTCTGCATTCTGGGATCCCAGGGCTAGATGAGGGTCATAGCAAACGGCTAGCCACCAGGTTTCTTGATTGCTAATGCAACCCATTTATGATGTGATGATATTGAACATTGTTTTAAACAATGACATCAAGTTTCTGAAGTCAAGAGACTGCAGATGACTGTCACCTTTCACTGAGAAGAAAAAGAAGAAATTGTATTTCTTCAAATTGCAAGTAGCTATAAAAACCTCCAAGAAGCGGTTGTTTTGGCAAAACAGCATTGTTTTCAAGTTTTGCTGATGAGTACGGACCTGGCGAGACTGGAAGGGGATCTGGGGATCCAGTGGCGGCAGCAGTTCCAGTTAGAATTTGGAGGAGGAGGAAGAGTTTGGCATCTGCTTACAGTAGTACAGAGGAAGTGACATTCTTGCCTATAACCATTTACTGAGGCACCTATTCACTCAGCAGGAAACAGTTCACTTAAAACTGAAGTTCGGGGATCCCAGTCATTCTAAACCAGAGAAAGAAGGAACTTAACGCAGGGAGGCTGCTCACCACAAAACCCCTGACCTCCACCTCAAACCTGGAGTTGGTGGAGATGCAACTCAACCAACCTCACCTCCGGGGCTGTGCAGGGGAAATGCGGGCTTTAATTCTGAGGCAACCGGTGCTGCATGGAATGTACCTGCAACAGCGCCTGGTGATCTATTTCAGGGGTGCTAGGCCCAAAGATTGTCTCTTATGTTGGAGTATTTAGAATTTTAACTTAAAGTGCTGCTTTTTACAGTTGTGTACCTGTGAACTTCCGTTGGAAGGTAAAGAATCACCTTGGGTGTTTTTATTTGTTTGCTTGTTTAATGCTCTCTCATGTAGGGTTTGGCCTCTTCGTTGGAGCACTTGGCTTCAATTGTAGAAAGGCATTTTTTTTTTAAGACCAGATCAAATCATTAGTATATCCTGAAATAAACCCCCACGGTGACTTATACTTTAGAGTTGCTTGCAAAATAAATAAACTCCAAATATTCTTATAGCAGCCCGTGCTGCGATCCCATGATCCCAGATATTGGCATGTTGGAAATTCATCAGGAAGCTTAAGTTTGCCTCCTGCAGTGCAGAAATTATTCTTGTGAATTTTTCTGCCAGTATGACAGGTAACGGTGAAAGCAGCAGAGAAGACAGGCAGGAGGAGGAGGATGCTTCTGATTTTGCTTCATTAATGTACATTGTTCATCAAACAAGCAAGAGGAAAACAGGTTTTGGGTCATTACTATTTAACAATAGTTGTTGCTGTTTAATGTCTTGGGGCAGAGGTGCAAATCCTGTGGTACTGCAGATATCACTTCAGTTTTTAAATACAGTAGTCAGTCAAGTGGAGTTCTTAAAAAAAACAACCTTGCTACACTTGTGCTGGCAAGTTGCAAACACCAGTAATTCCACCACTGGCTCTCTGGTGGCAGGTCATTCCTATCACCTAGTCCAGACGCTAGCGTGACTGTCCACACTGGTGGCTGATTTGACGCTGCAGCGTTTCTTCACAATCATGTTGATGTACGCTTTCATGATCTTTATTATCTCGCCCACCTGGAGAGAGAACACAGTAACAGAGGATAAGCACATTAAAACCCTAACTCCCTTGAGGCTTACCAGACATTTTGCAGAAGAAGATTCCCCTTGTCCAAAGTCACAGCACTACAAATTTTGCATGTAATACTAAATATGAACATGGTGGTAAGGAAAGAAATGCTTGACAAGTCTGTGCTCTGTGTTAGTGACACTTGAAAGGCTTGTAGCTCAAAGAAAAACAACTTTAATGCTACTAAACTTTTTTTCTTTGAGTTTGTGAACTCCCCACTTATATACTGGAAGGGAATGAAAATACCGAGCACGCTCACGAGGACCCAAAATTTGAAATTCCCAGTGCATTGGAAGACCGTTCAACCTCCTTCACTTTCTAACCAGCATCATTTTTTTTTCTGATTATCCCTGTATTCAAGAAGAGGTAGCATAGCACTTGAGGCGTAAGCTCCCTTCATCCTTATCCTTGGCTGTGCAGTCCATTCAGCAAGAGTTCCTGCACATACATGTGTCTAGTCCATGGAAATGAGAGCTTTACTGAAGCGCTAGTAAAACTGCACACACAAGTCTTGTGCTTTCAGATACCTGGGATGTTTCAAAGAACATTTCTCTCTCATCCACTGTAATTTTGAAGGTGTTCGGCTGTGGTGCTCCGAAGAAAACAATGTGTTCATACTGGAAAGTTTCTAGTGGCTTAGGATCCCCTCGTTTGTAGACAGACACATTCTCTGTGCTGACTCCAAGCCAAAGATCATTTGGAAATCCACCCTCCTTGCACTGCAAAAAGAGAAACATGAACTTTTGCATAAATGCAGTGGAGAATCAAATCCTGTGATTCACGTAAAAGCCCTCCATTTCTGGCTCCTGTAGGATATTTCAGCTCTCGACCCCAATAGAAAAATACCCAATGACTGCAGAAGGAATCTTGTAGGCATCCCTGTTGCAAAGACTTAGAAGTGACATGGCTGAGTCAAATACTGAGTAAGAAATAATACCTAGCACTTCTCATCAGATTTCTAAGTGATTCAGGAAGTCAATATTCCCCTTGTTGTTTTACAGATAACACTGTGAGAGCAAGCAACTTCCCATGGTAATCCACCTAGGCAGCAACAAAACGAATAAAACTGGAACTCTGGATTCCTACTCCAGCAGTGTAAGCACGGTGGTGTGAGTGACCCAGCTGGAGCAGGTTCTGTCGCACTGCTGCCGAACAGGACTGCTCGTTTTTCCAGAAGTGACAACAGAGCTTCATTTCACTCCCGCTTGCACTAGCCATCTACTTAAGCTCAGAAAATTTTCCCAAATCCTATTGCTCTTCTAATGAAGCTGGAATTCACTGTCTCCCTTTATTTGGCGTGGTGAAACACTGTCACAAGTTGCCCCGAGAGGCGGTCAGTGCCCCAGCCCTGGAAACACTCAAGGTCAGGCTGGACAGGGCTCTGAGCAACCCTGCTCCAATGGAAGATGTCCCTGCTCATTGCAGAGGGGTGGACTAGATGGCCTGTAAAGGTCCCTTTTAATGCCAACAACTCTATGATTCCATGATTCTATGATTTACCAGACGCAGCAGCTTGCTTGCTCTGTGCTCTCTTCGTCACAGCTCTTTGGGTACGTGGTACTGCAGGCTTACCCTAAGCTTAGTCAGGCAAAATGTAGCCAGTTCCTGAACACCNCCCCCCCGCTGCTGAGCAACGTAATACTCGCAGCTGTATCNGTTCTCCTGACTGATGCCTCTCCTTGGCAGTCATTACATGAGTTTATACATTGCTCACCTCAACATCAAAGAGGGTCGACCCATAGCCTGGCCACTCCTTCACAATGGACATGTATTTCACCATGGCCTGGTGCTGAGAGAGTCCCTGCAGCTTGGTCCATTTCTGTGCTATGCTTGCCCGAGCAGCCGAAAGCTCTTCCTTTACCCACATTTCCATCATCTGCTCCTCTTCCACCTTCTGCTTCTTTACAGAGCCCGTCTTGAAGCTACGTTTCAATGTCCCTTCAAGGAAGCTGGTCCGTCTCCTCTCTAGGGTATGACTCGTAGTGCCACTGCTCTTTGTTGAGTGCAGTATTTTGGATTTTAGTCTGTTAACTGGGTAGATTCCATCAAGGGTCCAACTGATTTTAGAATAATCTCCATGAAGGTACTGCAGCCGTAGAGCAGCTAGGCGCTGCAGAGTGTCCTCCGGTGCAGGAAAATGACCATCTATGAGGCTTTCATGAGCCTACAAACAAACAAAAAGTCCCCCAAACTCATTAGAAAGCAGAAGCACACTTTATTCACAGCTGGGCCCATGCAAAGATTCCTATGGCATCTGTCCACCCCTGCAGCAAAGCCAGTCCCAGCAGGAAAGACATAATTCAGGAGGTCAGAGCAGACAATGTAATAAAGAAGTCAAAGTCTGCAACTGGTTGATGCAGGGGGAACATCTCTTTCTGTGAGCCTGGAGAGGGCAGAGATCTCTGAGCGGCCATATCCTGTACTGAAAGTCACTTTAAGTGAGGACTTTTTAGGTCTGGAACAGATGGTGGCAACTGGACTGAGGCAATTTATTTTGTGCTGTACCAGCTGCAGCTCCTGTGTGGAGATTATACTCAACATCGGAGAGTTAGATTTAGTAAACTCAAGACTCTTAACCTCAGCCTCATTGCACACCAGCACCTTCCACCCCCTCTTCTTTCACCTGATGTCTCCCCCCCAGTCTTCTTGCTTCCCTTTGCCTGTTTTTCTGTGAAATATATTTATGGGGGGGTTTTTTGCTACATCCCTCTAATGTCTGGATAACTTCTGCTCTCCTGCTGTTACTTCTCTTCCACCACTCTCTGACAGTGAAAGCTGCATTGACTGAAAGTCTTGTCAACAGGCAGTTTGGTACAACTGAATTTCCACAGAGTACCGTGATGTCTGGTTCCTGACTGTTTCCTAGATGTTCTGTAGTTAACAATACTTAGTCCTCATTTCAAGCAAGCCCTCTTAGGGAACCATCGTCTGTGTGATGTACACGCCATCCATTTGACTGTCAGCAAGTTTCAGTCTTCATGACACTGTCCCCCTTTAACATGTATCACTTAATTTTCCACAGCTATAATTCTCTGAGGCAACCTCAAAGCGTGCACCAGAAGTAAGAAAGATGGGCCAAATTACACAGCTGGGTACTCCAGTCAGTTTAGTTTTGCATCCCGCGTTGCGAGGATATTTCATATCACTGAGATCTCTGGCCTAACCGGCATCATTGTGCTATGGAGTACAGTGACTTAAAAATAGATTACTCAGCAGATAAAGAGCAGATAAATCTTTTTTTGCTTTTTCTGTAGTACTCTTCTAGTGTCTCTCTGTTAATCAAAAGAAATTGCCCAAAAGACAGGACTTTTTAGTCAATTCCTGTAGCACCCCAAAGATTCACTGTTCTTGTAAGCTGATACACAGATAGCTAGATTTTCCAGTTTTCTTTACACCTATGTTCTGCAAGCAGCTACTTTTAGTGATCCTTCTTTAATCATTAACCAAGTTTCTCTATTTTTTAAATTTAAAGATAAATTTTAAAAGCATTTTATTACCATTGGTCTTGCAGCTTTTTTGAAGCCCTTCTTCATTTTTCTTGCTTTTGTTCTAATACTCCTAATCCCTAGAGAACGTCGCAGTATAGCTGCTTGGTAGATTCTAGGTAAAAATCCAACACTAAACTCTCCTGTTCCAACCACCATTCCCATTTCTAATGAGAGGTAAGCCAGTTTTCTGCATACGCTTGTGTGCTCCTGCCACCCTGGAAACCAGACCATTCCCCCAGAGCGATCTTACCTGCTCAAACATGAAGGCAAACTCCACCCCATCTTTGGGAACATTCTCAATATCCAAGAAGCAATAAAGCTTAAAATACAGCTGCCACTGTCCTTCCTCCTCTTCTTCTTCAGAGCCAGCAAGTCTGTAAGATAGGAAAGAGAATGAGAGGGGAAAAAACCCAGTAACCAAAAGCACCATGGTACTGGGATGTCCACGGTGCAACTCATAGTATAAAGGCACCCCTGGATGTCTGAAACAAAGAGCATACAGAACTACCTAATTTACCAGGACAATCTCAGTGCAGCAGACTTTCGTGTAACTTCCATTTTTAACTCTGAGTCTCACGAAATTTTGATTCAGAAGGACCCAAGTTCTTATCAGATATACTTGATCCAAAAATTAAATCAAAGGTTCTAGATACATTCAAGCGTTGGGTGCAGGACACAAAGTGTTGCCCATTTGTGACTCTGAAATGCATCAGCCTTGCCACCATTTGGAACAACTTTATTTTTGTCTTTACAACAGATATAAAATAAATGGCATTGTCAGCTTCTTTCACAATTTATGGCTTTCTTTGTATGTCTGGCCACAAAACCACAGTCCACAGTAAGAAATTAGAGTTGCATTTCTATGCCCAAAACTTTGCTCTCTCTTCTGATATAGCTGTTATGATGTAAATTGACAAGATCATTATCAGACTTAAGCAAACCTTCCCTGAGCTCTGCTAGAAAATCATTACTCTTTGATAAGGGCAGTACTAATTTTCTCCCGGTGAACCTGATAAAGAATGCTTCTTCATCACCGAAACAGATGTGATCACGGTTTTCCGCACAGTGAGAAAAAGCACTTGAACCTTACCACAACTGAATGGTTGAATCACTGCAGCTGCTTTGGATAAAACTACCTGTCTGTACTATCACTTAACCCAGTGTTACATCCAACCAGGAGTTACAGATTTTATGAAACATTCTTGTACCTCTCAAACTTGGCCAAGATATCAGCCACAATCACCCGACTCTCAACAGCACGGTCCACCTGTTGATTATGTTCAAAGAGCGCAAACATATTGCGGCTGTCCTCCATTGCTAAACCTCGGATCAGCTTCTCAACCACCTGAAAAATCAGAGACACACGGATCACACACGCTTTCAGAACAGACAATCAGTGTCTCTTCAGGACACTCAGCATTTCATAGACCTCCATCACATTTATCTCTTGGTTATCTCACCTTCAGATTAAAGAATTCTAACCCTACAAGATCATTCCCTGCAAGGAAGCCATTACTTTTATTTGATCATCCTTGCTGTTCTTCTCTGAACCTTTTCAATCTCTGCTACCATTTTGGAGATGGGAGAATTAGAACCCTGCACAAGATACAGGCACACAGTGGATTTAAATGTCATGATGATATTCTCAGTTCCTCTAGTAACAATTCCACTCTACTACTATTTTTCCTCTGTTTAGCACTAAAGTTTTCACAGATGTGCCTACTACTAGCTGGAATCTTGCTTCTGACCTGCTAACAATTAAGTTACTGGTAGAACATCCCTTCCAGGAGAATTACATGACAAACTGGAATTTCAATTTGTCCAGGAACTGCGTTTAGCAAGTCTTCAGAATTCTTGCCTTTCCAATGGGAAGAACACCAAATGTGTTCAGATTTTGCAACATAATTGTTAAGTGATATTCTACAACCCGGGCACAGGCCTTGCATATTTCTGAACCTACAGAACAAGCTGAGCTTTCCCTACAGACTTTGTGGATACAGCAAAAAAAATTGTAATTAAAAAAATAAAAAGACATTGGAGATGAATGGGGAAAGGGAGTCCCTTCAACAGATCCAGTGTCCAGACACAGAGGTGTGCTTATATCTGGTTAATGCTACTACTGCATTACCTCCCCAGCGCTTGTGTGAGAGTTGATGGTTATTTTACAGGAGCCACCACCATGGCAGTACACTGTTGTGGTCATTTCTTCACAGGTGAGAAGAGCCTGTATTTCCTCCTGGGAGGGCACAAACTCCCTCGTCTTTGTTCTCTTCAGGGAATCACTTATGAATTGCGCATATCTGTCTATCTCTGAGCCTGGAAAGAGGTCTTTCACCCTAATTGTAAACCAAAGCAAAAAAAAAAACATTACACAGTGAACCCAAAAGTGTGCACATTACCATATAACTTGGACTATGGTATGTAAAGAGTTCAGTAAAGATAGCGATGTCAAGTGCAACCAGAGGAAGCATGAGCTTGCTTATTGCCTAAACCATACAACCTGCTTTGACTCGTCATTCTGCAGTCACTTCAGTGGCATTTCTCAGCAGCATATGAAATAAGCAGTTCAACTTTCAGGAGTGTAGTACCAGCTGAAGATAGCAGGATTAACTATCTCAATTTACAAAATTTGGATTAAAAACAATGAAATAAAATGTAAACTTTTTTTTCATTTATTTTTAGTTGGTTTTTAATTTGCTGGCTGTGCTTAAGCCACTTTTACAGTATTTTCCCGAATGAAGAAGGTAGAAAGTAGATGCTTGTACACGGTTCTCCTCCCTGCAAGCCCAGCAGTTCGAAGTATAAGATTATCTGCAACTCCAGTGATAAATACATGAAATGACAACATGCAATACTCTTCAGCATGTCTTAGAACCGGTCCCTGGATGTAGCAATTTTGTGTATTGGCACAAATTTCACCTCACTCTTTCCTACCTTGGAAGGAATCAAATAGATTTTAACAATCTTTCTCATCATTAATGAATAGAGTGAGGCTATGTGGCTGCAGCTCAGCCCCAATGCAGACTGCTCTGGAAAGCTGCACTAGATGCTGAACGTAAATTGGGAAGAAATGTAAATGATCTAATTCATGAAAACTGGAGGTTAAAGCAGATTAGAAACACAAACTGTAAGCATTATGTGCTTAGTTAAGCAAACCAACATTGAAAAACTATAAATTGGATCTACAGTATATCTACTAATCCACAGTACACATTTTGCCTGCGGCAGCTGCAAGGTAGTACATATTTCAGTGTATATCAAAGTACGGTCCCCGACTTCCCTGCAGGTTGAGAATGTTTACATGGACATTAGTAGCCAGTAGGTCATCAGCTGCAAATCCACTTTTAACACAGTCTCGGGGTATTCTGTCTGGGTAGCCTTACTTTCCACATCCTTTCGACAGGACAGATGGGTGGCAAGGGGGGAGTTTGAATACAACAGAACAACTGGCAGCAAGAACTGCACTCAAAGGTATGCAGCTGCAACACCACAGGAAGATGTCTGCACAGGAGGAGGGCCAGACAGAGGACTACAAGAGACACTGGGAGATAAGCAGAGAGGAAGGAAACAGGCTGCAAATGAAAAGGACAATTACCTTCTGAGGTGGAACTTGAGGTAGCGCAGGATCCCTCTGCTAGGCAGAAAAGTGCAGCTCATGCACGACATCAGCTGCCAGTGGTGCAGGTTCCCCGTACTGTTGGGGTGCGGCATGTGATTCGTTTGTTTGATGAGCTGACAGTACACCTCATCACGGAGGGGCTTTAAATCATGGCAGGTCTGCAGAATGCCTTGGATAATGGGTATGGGGTCAGACACTGTCTCGATTTCCTGAAGGGAGTTAAAGATCTTCACTGCTTCATCCTGCAAGCTGCTGTAACCCTTCTCTTGTTGCACTGGGGAACGATCACAAAGGTGACAAGAGGTGAGCATTTCCCTCATTTTTTACTGGCCCAGCAACACTACTAGCAACTGTACTAGTCTGTCACAGAACAGCAACCTGAGCGTTAGGTCATCTCCTGACCTTAAATTTATACTCAAAATTCATTAATGCTTCCCCTTTAGATGTGCAAATACAGTTTTAATTAGTATTTGCCAACATCTAACTTGTTACCACTGCAAATCCATTTTTGGATATACTGTGCAGGAAAGGAGAGCAATGTTTTTAAGGGAAACTAGCATTGAAATCTAGTTCAGGCTTCAGTGTCTGCAGATGAGGTACCAAGAGACAGCTTTTGGCACCTCATCTGCAGACACAGGCGAAGGGGTGGCAGAAAGTCATCTCTGCATAAACTGTCTCCTCACCTGAGAGAAGCTATAAAGCAGAGGGTCACTAATGCAGTTAAGGCTTTAGATGCCTGAATGCAGACACCAAAGCCTGGCTTGCGTACTTCCAAAATCCTGTGTAGCGCCCATATTAGCTTCAGCCCCTGAGCCAACACAAAATTTTGGCAAACTGCTGTACCACAGGTGCAGCTTTTACCTATCATTTAGATTTAAAATGCCTACACCAACACTAGTTAAGTTTTTTAAGCACCTAAATGTCTGCTTTGCATGGCTCAGAAGCATGTGATACTACTACACTGCTGCAGGCTTGCATTCTCCTTTGCACATCTCTGGGGCTGTGGGTCCTTCTGAATCTCCTATACAGCCATTGCTTTCCCAGTGGCCGTGCATTAATTGTACAATACAAATACACAGCTCTGTAGCAATAAGTTCCACTTAAAATGAAGTAAGTACTTGCTCTACTTGTTCCACTTAAAATTAAGTAAGTACTTGCTCTGTAATTTTTCTGTATTTCAGAATTTATTTTTTCTGTGCTTTTAATCTGCCACTTAATTTGATCCTTGTATCATGAGAGATGGTGAGCAGCTATTCCCCTTTCACTCTCTCAATGACAGTCCTCTAGCCCATGAAACTCCTTTTTCAGGCTAGAGAGTCCTGATCTATTTAGTCTCTTAATTGTAGGTGAGTCTTTCTATGCCTTTGATCGTCTTGGGTAGGTTTTTACTTTTTACTTCTCCTGAATCTTTGTTATGATGTGGAAGGCCAAACTGCATCCTGTGTTCAAGATGCAGGTGCATGACACATCAACGCAGCTGCACAAAGACTTTCTTCTTCCTTTTTCTAAACTTTCAAAACCTTGCATTAGCTGTTCTGTTTCTGTGCTCAGCACAAGAGTTGACATCCTCATAAGTGTAAATTTGTGTTCACTTTTCTAAGCAGAACTAGATCACTACCTCTGTGGCAGACTGTTTTTCCTATATACATTGCTTTGCAAATCCAGACTGAAATTAATTTCTGAAAAGACTTTGTGGCCCAGTCAATTTGCGTTAGAGATTCTTCTATAGGTCATCAGCACCAGCTTTCAGTTTTAGTATGCCAAACAGTCTGAAATCATCAGCAAATCACTTCAGTTTTCTGGTGGCCTATCAAACAGTCTAGCTCTTTCATGTTCCTGAAGCGCCTGAAGAAAGGATCCATTCAGACTGGTTTTGCAGCAGCTTCTGTATGAATGCCATCCCATGGCTGGTTGCATGATGTAATCCTGTTGTAGGATTTCCACTGGAGCTATTCGCAACCCAGTTGCTGCTCAAGGATGACCAGCTGCACATCCCCTGGGTGGATGATAAACTATCTGCCCCCATTTACTTTAAGATTCAGTGTTCCTAAGATACGAGGCAGCGGACACGGAACACATTTCAGGTAGAGCCAGGGACTGTTCCGTCTCTGAACCCTGTGAGTTACTCTGCCCCAAATTGACATCATCTGCATAGAGAGAGCTTACAGACCACTTGTGTGGTGCTCAGGCTCCACACTGATCCTCAAAATGTGTGAAGATTCTGTTACGTGGGCCAAATACTTACAGTTGACACTAACATCTCCATATGGCAGTGGGAGCAATGGGGAATGCAAAGGGTGCTGGGTGTATCGCAAGATTGGGTTCCTCCTATATGTCTGTTCCACTACTTCAAAGTTTGTGCTGTTTTCCTGAAAAAAAAAAAAAAAATTATCCTCAAATGGGGATAGTCCTTCGCAGGATGTCCTTATACATTAGGATCAAACTCAACCACCTGTATCTGGAAGTCCATAGAGGGACCAGGTGACCAAAGCATAATTCACGTATAAAAATTACTCTGTACATTATTTCTGAAAATTCAATGTAAAAATAACCATGCTGGGTCATACCAAAGGTCACCAAGCACAGGGACTTGACTTCAAACGTGGCTTGCAGCTGGTACCTAATGCAGGCATAGAGCAGGCATGTACGGCATGATTCCTGCCTGGTATATCCTTCAAGCTTTCAACAGTAAATGGTTAATGGGCTTTCTGACTGCAGATCCACCACGTTTAGGATGTCATAATGAGCCTGTCCTCCCTGAATTTGTCTGGTTGTACTACATGTGTTAACAGAATGGACAATCAAAATGTACATGGTGTTCAAAAGCTGGGCCTGTCACTATTGTACACACTGGCATCACATTCTTCCACATTTTGTCCTGTATTCCTTCCCTAACAATACCTAACATTCCATTTGTCCTTGAACCCTGAGCTGAAGTTTTCCAAGCTCTCCACAGTCACTCACAGCATTTTCTTCCTGAATAGTTACTATCTAATGACATCTAGTTTAGAGCTCATCACAATGTGTGTGTTTACATATACATTTCTTCTGAAATACGCTTTGGTGCATCTTCTAATATGATTCTATGTTTAATTTGCCACAGTTTCTGGAAAGAAGCCTTTTCAAAAATTACTCCTGCTACAGTGGCACAATTTCTGCTATTTTGAAGGACATTTTCTTTCCACTCTTTACTCTGCTATTTAACCACACAAGCCTAAGGTACGAAGAGGACGTCAGGGTACAGCAAAGTCACATGGCTGGTAGGAATCGGAATTTTTGTATTTGTGTCTGGAGGATGCTTAGGAGAGGAAAGGATGAAGCAGGGATTTGCAAATACTTGTAACTGCACAGAGTTGTAGGCTAGACTTCCATAGGTCAGTTAACATGCTAATTCAAAACAAAATTTGCATAAGATTTGATTATTTAGTTGAACAGTCATTTAGGTTTCTTTTAATTTTTTTTTCTTTTTTGTTTCCCTAAGGCAGCAGCCCCGTTTCTTGCCACATTCTCAGCAATGTCTGGGTAAGGCTAGTGGTGATCCGGCTGCTCCCAACTCACTTCGGAATTAGCATGATGCCACCTACCCTGATGTCACGAATGAGTTGCTGTGTAGGTGTTTCTATGGGAACTTTGCTGTCAATAACACCTTGAATGGCAGAGGCCCAGCGCATAGCTTCATTCAACAGCTTCGTGTACAGTCTGTAGGAGTGCTTTCGCCCATGGACAATGATGTTCCAATAGCCTGTGGAGAAACAAAGAAGCTGGAAGGTGAAACTTGCTTCAATGTCATGTAGTTGACTGGAGGTTAACAAATGTGACACCCATCTACAAGAAGGGCCAGAAGGAGGATCCAGGGAACTACAAATGGAAGGTTATGGAGCAGATCATCCTGAGTGCCATCATGTGGCATGTATAGGACAACCAGGCAATCAGGCCCAGTCAGCATGGGTTTATGAAAGGCAGGTCCCGCTTCACCAATCTGATCTCCTTCTACGACAAGGTGACCTGATTAGTGGATGAGGGAAAGGCTATGGATGTTGTCTACCTAGGTTTTAGCAAAGCCTTTGACACTGTTTCCCACAGCATTCTCCTGGAGAAACTGGCTGTTTGTGGTTTGAATGGGTGTACGCTTTGCTCAGTAAAAAACTGGGTGGATTGCTGGGCCCAAAGGGTGGTGGTGAATGGAGTTAAATCCAGCTGGCAGACGGTCACGAGTGGTATTCCCCAGGGCTCAGTATTGAGGCAAGTTCTGTTTAACATCTTTATCCATGATCTGGATGAGGGGATCAAGTGCACCCTCAGTAAGTTTGCAGATGACACCAAGCTGGGTGGCAGTGTTGATCTGCTCGAGGGTAGGAGAGCTCTGCAGAGGGATCTGGGCAGACTGGATCAGTAGGCCGAAGTCAACTGTATGAGATTCAACAAGACCAAGGGCCGGGTCCTGCACTTTGGTCACAGAACAACCCCATGCAATGCTACAGACTTGGGGAGGAGTGGCTGGAAAGCTGCATGGAGGAAAAGGACCTGGGGGTGCTGGTTGACAGCCGGCTGAACATGAGCCAGCAGTGTGCCCAGGTGGCCAAGAAGGCCAATGGCATCCTGGCTGGTATCAGGAATAGTGAGGCCAGCAGGAGTAGGGCGGTGATCGTCCCGCTGTACTTGGCACTGGTGAGGTCACACTTCAAATATTCTGTTCAGTTTTGGGCTCTTCACTACAAGAAGGACATTGAGGTGCTGGGGCGTGTCCAGAGAAGGGCAATGAGGCTGGTGAGGGGTCTAGAACACAGATCCTATGAGGAGCGACTGAGGGAACTGGGGTTGTTTAGTCTGGAAAAAAGGAGGCTGGGGGGAGACCTTAACACTCTCTACAACTACCTGAAAAGTGGTTGTAGTGGGGCAGGTGTTGGTCTCTTCTCCCAAGTAACTAGCAATAGGACGAGAGGCAATGGCCTCAAGTAGTGCCAGTGGAGGTTTAGATTGGATATTAGGAAATAATTATTCACTGAAAGGGTTGTAAAGCACTGGAACAGGCTGCCCAGGGAAGTGGTGGAGTCACCATCCCTGGAGGTATTTTAAAGACGTACAGATGCGGAGCTTAGGGACATGGTTTAGTGGTGGACTTCGCTGTGTTAGGTTAACGGTTGGGCTCAATGATCTTAAAGATCTTTTCCAACCTAAATGATTCTATGGTTTTATGATTCCCTTTTTGTCTGCAGCACATGTCTGAAGAAAACTCTTGCTGCTTTGGTAGCAACATATGGTGTGTCTGGTTGAAACTGACTAGGTAGACATTAACATCCCCCATTCCCAAAACATATTTATCAGCAGGAAGGTCCCAGTGCAGATTTTGGTACAAAGACAGCTTTCCAAGATACAAGTATCTTGCAGTGTAACATGAACACTTCCCTGCCAACCAGGCAGTCCACTGTCACGGACAGCATTTGGGCTATACTGTGCTATTAATTACTCAGAAAATGATGACTCTACACACAGCACCCAGCTGGATTGCCAAATCAGCTGTCATAACTTTTAAAAACAATATGCTTGACAAACTGAGAGAACACGTCAGGACAATAACAATTCACTCTGCTAAAGGCAGCCCTAGACATCTATCGAGATCAAAAACGTGGATGATGCCTTGTGAGTGAGCAGAATAAATTTCCTCTCATCTCACTTTACTAAATGCTTCCAGCCCTTTTTAAAAATATCCCAAGTAACTCCACTAATCAAATGTCTAGTATTTCAAGTCTTGTTCTAAGGTTCACCTTCTTTGTCAGGACCATTCACCATTTGCCCCATAACCCGAGTTCCCTCCCAAACTCATAAGGTAAGCAATGGAGGATCATGCCAGATCCTGCCTTCCCAGAACTGTATCATGCTGCACGGAAAGCAGCCATAGGCCCTTGTCATCTTTTGTTTCTAAGAAGTTGAGCGATGCTACAAAAAAGACTTACAGTGTACGACATTGCTGTTATCTAAGAGAATAACGCTGACCCCAGAGACAAACGTAGGTCATGCTACAAAGTGAGTTATTTACAGAGATGTACTGATAATTACAGTGTCAACTATAGGAACTCATACCCCTTTCCCTATCTGGGAAACATTTAGATAAACAGTGAAAGAACATCAGCACTGTGTATCTCCATCAGGTATGAGGGACTTACTGTCCCTTGCACACTACTCTCTGGCCCTTTGCAAGTCTTCTGCAGTTTCTGTGGGGAATGATGTTTGCAGCCAGACACAGAGCCTCAGATAACATCAAGACTACCTTCTCAACATGACAAACCATTACAGTCCTGCACCGTCCCCTCTTCAAGCAATTGCACACTTGGAAAGTCCGCTCATTACAGCTTTCTTCCTCTCACCTGTGTCTTTGAAGACCCTCTCATCGGGCTGCACTACGGAGCAGAGGCTGTTGAGTACGAGTGTGCCAAGCTTGGCAGCTGTGCGCTCAGATGACTTGTAGTAATCGAGGGCAGTGTTTGTCAGAACAAACCAGCGTTTCTTCATCTTCAGAGAGGACATCTTGTTGCTGCTCTGAACCTCTTTATGAAGCCAGCCTAGCACAGGAACACAAACATGTCAATGGTTTCACCACCACAGCAATCCTGTCTCTTGCCTGGTGGCTCTCTAACTCTAGGACTAGAACTCCACCTCTTTGCAAAAGGCTGGGACGTGCCAGCTCTGCTTTCCTGGCTGTAGCAGTGTCCTGCGCAGTCACTGTAAGAAATTAGCCAAAAATTTTCCACAGAGCTGTTCCATCCTTCTGCCCTGTGTATTTTTTATCAATGATCTGTGGTTTAATTTGCCATCACCAAGAGGGCATCCACTATTCAGGATGCTTCCCTCACAAGTCACAAACATCTGAATAAATAATTTACAATTAATTCTTCCCAAGAGATGCCAAATGCCTATCCAAACCTCAGTGGAAGAGGTTTGGTGACACATGTCTTCTAGTAGAACTGCAAACATTACATGCCTCTCTTCCTCCCATGGTGTTGTGGGTTTGCATGGTAAGGTTTTGGTAGCGGGGGGGCTAAGGGGTGACTCCTGTGAGAAGCTGCGAGAAGCTTCCCCATGTCTGATAGACCCAATGCCAGCCAGCTCTAAAATGGACCCGCCACAAGCCAAACAGCGATGGTGGTAGCACCTCTGTGATAACATCTTTAAGCAGGGGAAAAAAAACACAGTGAAACAGCAGTCAAGAGAGAGGAGTGAGACTGTGTGAGAGAAACAACTCTGCAGACACCAAGGTCAGTGAAGAAGAGGGAGAAGGAGATGCTCCAGGCACTGGTGTGCAGACTTTTCCCCTGCAGCCTGTGACGAAGACCATGGTGAGGCAGGCTGTCCCCCTGCAGCCCATGGAGGTCCACGGTGGAGCAGATATCCACCTGCAGCCTGTGGAAGACCCCATTCCAGAGCAGAAGGTTGCCCAAAGGAGGCTGTGACCCTGTGAGGAGGCCACATTGGAGCAGGCTCCTGCCAGGACCTGGGGACCCATGGAGAGAGGAGCCCATGCCAGAGCAGGTTTGCTGGCAGGACTTGTGACCCCATGAGGGACCATGCTGGAGCAGCCTGTTCCTGAAAGACTGCACCCCATAGAAGGGACCCACACTGGGGCAGTTTGTGAAATGCTGCAGTCTGTGGGAAGGACTTGCGTTGGACAAGTTTTTGGAGAAGTGTATCTTGTGACAGGGACCTCACACTGGAGCAGAGGCAGAGTGTGAGGAGCCCTCCCCTGCAGAGGAAGGAGCGGCAGAGACAACGTGTGACCAACTGACCGCAACCCCCATTCCTTGTCCCCCTGCACTGCTTGCGGGGAGGAGGTAGAAAAACGGGACTAAAGTTGAGCCTGGGAAGAGAGGAGAGGTGGGGGGTGGTTTAAGAATTAGTTTTATTTCTCATTATCCTACTCTGATTTAATCGGTGATTAATTAATCTTTCTTTTTCTCCCCAGGTTCAGTCTTTTTTGTCTGTGACAGTAACTGGTGAGTGATCTCTCCCTGTCCTCATCTCGACCCTTTCGTCATATTTCCTCTCCCATGTCCAGCTGAGAAGGGGGAGTGATAGAGTGACTTTGGTGGGCACCTGGCATTTATCCAGGCCAAACCAAAACACATGGTCGGGAATAATAATTTCTCTCTCATTTTAGAGTCCTCATAAAAGAAAAAAAAAAACCACAACAAACAAAAAGAAACGAAAATTGAACACTATAAAAGAAAAAATGATGGTCTGCATTGGTAAAGCTGTCAAAAAGACAATTTTCTATTCAGAGCTGGAAAAAACAATATCCACCCACAAGGCAAAAATTACAAAGAATGTGGGACTGAGCCCAGAGGTTCCATACAAAAAAAGAGAAAGAGACAGACCTTCCTGAATATAGCCCTTCGTGGTTACACCGTTGTCTCAGACATCTTACTGTGAAGTGCAGATCACACACTGACTTTGGAAGGGAGCATTCCTTTTTTTCTTTAAATAATGAACAACATGACATAAAAGGAACTGTTGCCTTGCAATGAAGTATTTTGAATTTAAGGTACTTGAACTGTTGTCTGATAATCTGCTTTATATCATTTAATCTCCTTGAAATGTTTAAGACTAGGATGGAAGTCTTATGCCACTTTTTAGTGACCCTTTTCTTCCTGTCCTGCCTTGCCATGACCACTCTCAGACATTTATTTGCTCACAGATACTTTCTGGAAGATGTAAGGCAATTTGCACCTGCACGTGCTTTCCACAGATCGGATGAGGAGTGTCTTCATATGCTTAAGACCATGTGATGAGCTGAAAGTTCTAAGGAAATTTAAAAATATTTGAGACAAATGGGGGAATATTTTGTAATATGTGTTTGATCACTACACAAGCATCAGCTCCTCCATCTCCAACTAAGCTCTAAATAGATGATACATAATTTAAATCTTTTGCTCAGCCTCATAGAATTATTCTCACCTCACTATGTTTACCATAATCAGGTTGGTTAGTTTGTTTAGCCAAGGACAGCAGCAATCCCACAAAGGTCCCTCTCCCTCCCTCTCTACATGACAGGTGCCAGAAGGAACAGAGCTTTCTGAAAACAAAAGCTGCAGTGTCATGTTATAGTCATTCTAAGCCAGCTGCTCCTAAACAGCAGCCATGCTCCCTCCTATTCCCTAATGGCATTTGCTGGACATGTGGAAACAGGCTGCAGAATTAACATCAGAAAGCTATACGTATAAAGAAGTACTTATTCTTTTCCATCTTTAGCCTTCTGAATCCACCTGATGGGGAATCGGCTACGAGCCAGCGCCAGCACAACACAGGGTGGCAAGCAGCAGGCAGGAAGGTGGAGAGGGGCAGAGAATCGTTGTTTTGGGGGAGCAGCTAAACCCCAGATTGGATTAGCTGCAATCAGACCTGCCCCTCAGATTGTACACGAAAGATATGTTTCACACGTCATAACTGCATGCATCTCCTCTTACCTCTCACAAGGAATTCCTGGCCGTCCACCTTCGATTCGCCTTTGGGTTTCTGCAGCAGGGAGATCCAGTGGTGCATCTCCTCAGGGGTGTCACTGTTGCAGTGAATCACTCGATTTGCCGTGATGATCACAAAAGAATTTGGTCTGCCAGAAAACAAAAGCATTGAAATTGGTCATAACCATACAAATATCTCAACTCACAGCACACCCAAAGCCATGCCCTCTACCTTCCCATAAACAATGCGGAAAGAGTCTCTGAATACAAACTACAGAGAAGTGTAGAAACACTTCAGAGCATCTCCTGCGCAGCTGGTCTGCAAACTGATGAATGCAGAAATCAGATAAATGGAATTCAACATTTTTCAAAAGCTATTTCCAAAGACTAGAAAATATTAATTAGCTAATGACCACCTTTAAAATGTCCTGGGTTCATAAGCAAAGGACTTTGTTCTACCCTCTGATTGCACTGAGCTAATGCTAGTTCCACTGGCTGATCCAGCATAGCTGTTCTCCATCACACCAGTGATGCAGTAGCAAACATAGATCCCAGCAGGGCCAGCTAAAATGGGTTTGAGACTGGTTTTAAAAAGAAATGAGCTGATCCTGACAAAGAAGAGGAAAAACTGTTATGTTGCTTCTAGATGGCTTTCTCCTTCTCTTGTCCTACCAAAAGGATATTCACAATTCTGCACAGAATTGATGCTTTACAGGAAAATGGGAAAATAAAATATGACCAGTTTCAAGAGGACAGACTCAGAAAGCTTTGAAAGCAAACATGGATTTCTATGAAAAAACAGAGAAATTGAAAAGTAGAATGCAAGTATGAAGCAAATAGCAAAAGTTGCAAATCAAGGAACTGTCTGGACATTGCATAAACCTATGGAAGATAAAAATAAGCTGCATAAAAACCTTGGCTGAAAAAAAAGAATTCCCCTCAGAATTTGTTTAACGCCGATTCAAACATTAATACTCCAGAAGACAGTACCTCAGCAGATGCATGAACAAATTTTGACTGTTCATCTTACTATTTGTGCCTAGTTTTTTACTGGTACACAGATTAACTATGAGGAGCCCAGGCTGAGACTGGCTAAAACATTTTGATCAACGAAATCTCAGTTTGCTTAGAGGTATGCATTTTCTAAACTAGTAGCCCCAAAGTACTGGCAACCTGTGTGAGAAAAAAAGACAGACCACAGAGGTAAATAACTTAATAGCTAACATTTTACTTCAGCACTGTAGTAAGAATCTTTGCCCTGGCTGAACCTGTTAACACTGTGGGAAATAATTAAATGTTAATGTAAAGTGATATGATATGTCCCATAATCTCTTCTCCAAAATTAACCAATCTGTGAGCTAAAGGTCTGTGCTCTGTTGCATTGCAAAGATTTCAAGAAGAGTACAGATTTCTGAATTCATCCATTATTCTTCCAGAATGCTGCTTCTTTCCCTGGAATTTACATAATTAACTCAAAATTACTGTCGAAAAACTGGAAGTGCTGCTTTTGCTAGACATTTTTGTTCAGTGCTAATAGGTAAGACTATAATTTCTTGAGATTATGCTGTTTCCACTTTTAAGAGGGAAAGGAGAAACTTTCACTCAAAGAAAAGACGTGTGAACTTCATGCCTGTGAAGTGACATAGCTTGAAACAAGCTAAAGACCTCAGTTATGTTTATTTGTTTGGGGATAAATTCTTATCAGTTTAAACAAATGCAAACCCCAAAGAAAATCTGGATTTACCCACAAAAATACATTAGAGAGTTTCTGATCTAAGAGATGATCAAGTTGCTGTACCTACCTATCAGGATTGTCTGAGGCACAGACAGAGTCAATAAGCCCAACATCCAGGGTTCCCTGTACAGCGAGAAAGACACAGAAAACAAATTGCTTGCATCTTAAATTACAGACATTTTCCTTCGTGAACAGGATTGGAACTGAAAACATTCTTCTGAATTCCAATAGCTTGAGTAGAAACGAGCATATGAGAAAGGCACGAGTGAGTCATCTTTGCTCCCCAAACAGCATGAGATGATGGGCAAGGGCTCCACAGGACTGGAGGAAAAATAGCTACTGATTTGTAGAGACCATTATGAAGGACTGAAATAACCTTTGCTAGTGTCTCAGTACTGGCAAAATACATAAATACATTGCTCTTCCCAACTGCATATCTTCTGTCTGGAACAACTGTGACCCAGACCAGCCCCATAATCCCATCCAAAGACATTTTATCTGCATGAGGCAGCCCCCCTCTTCCCCTCAAACCAAAGAGAGCTATTGGTGATCACGCTGAGCCACCCACCACAACCACCATGTTCCCCACTGCTTACCCTCTTTTCTACCAACTTTGCTATTTCTTTATAATAATTGTCCATCTTTCTTATACCGCTCATGAACTACAGCGCTGCGCACGCTGGAAAAACATGCACAAAACAGTTAAACACAGAGGGCTCTCAGCATGCCCACAGACTGGTTGCACAGTAACTCACCACAGCATTCTTTGGATTGGCCTGTTCATCTTGCATTTCCCTCAGCTGCTGTGCTGTAGCGCTGTGTACTCGGCTCAGGACATTAAACCAACCGCTGGCAATCGAAACAGACTCAAAGTTAAGATGTGAGTAGTGAAACTAACTCTAGAATATGATCAAGGAGCCTGGAAAGCTGCCAGTGGGAAAATGTCTTCATTCACAATTTCCTGAGGACTATGCTACCAAATATCTCTTGGGCTGATCATACCAGACTCTAATGTCTTCCTTCCTCCTTATTTACCCATGAAAATTCTGCACACGTTCTCCAACCCACTGACAGCTGCTCCTGCAAAATCCAGTTTTCTACTTGCTATTCAAAGAACTGTAAGCAGGCAGTGGCCTTGCCAGGGAGCACATGTCACCAAACTGAGAGGAACATACAGCAGTTGTAAAGACAGGGTCAGTTGGGAATCTTCTGGACTAGAGTCCTAGAGACGTCTGGGTGTCTTCTGAGCTAGTCTCTCTGATCTGCTCATAAACTTGAAAGTCATATGGCTGTCAATTAATCATGGGGGTTTTTATAAGTTAATTTGGAGCCAAGTTATTTGTCTGTGAAAGGGCTGCTCATTACAGACATATCTGGAGGCTAATCTCTGTTGCAGAACAAGCAGATTCTTATCTGAAGCTTCCAGTGAAATCAGCAAACATCTAGACTTCATGGAGGATTCTCAAGTAGGATACTCTATGACATCTGATAATCTGCCCTTTGCTATCGTAAGTGTTGGTGCCGCCTTCTCCCTCAGAACAGAGACTGATATGGCATTGACAGAGGCCACATTTGGTTTACGCTTGTCCTAGCAATTCTGCAATGTTACCTTAGGGCATGCCTATTCCAGTTGTGGAATTTCTGGATTAAGAAGTTACTGTTTCTTCAGCTACTGCCCCTTGAATTTTCCTGTTTCTTGTCTGTGTGGCTGTTCTTCAGTAGATCTCTGTTAATTTGTGTCCAAACACCTTCCCCTTCCTCTCCCTACACCCAAATGAAATAATAACAGACCCAAAATAATTTCACAGAATCAGATTAAAGCAGATCAGAGAAACAGTTACACTCGCTGCGTTGAGAGAGCAGAAGTCTTGGTAAAAGTGGGAAGCCACGAGCAGCCAGGGACAGTAACCTCTTAACTTGGCTTTGCATAGCCAGAACAGGTTGGCCAACCTGCCCTTAAAAGACTGATTCCCTCTGCCTGGCCAGGACACCAAGAAGGAAGGACATGAGTCATTTGTTTGCTTTGCACTGGGAAGATTTTATCAGATGACACTACAGACTCTGATAAGATGCAGACTTTTCTATGTCTCCTGGACAAAACCCAGCTGCTCTTGCAATCATTTACAGATGACATGAATAGACTTTTTGTTTGATTCAAGATTCCATTTAATAAATAAATCAGCTATTAGACGTTCCAGTTTATATTAAGGTTTTGTCTGTCTCCTGAAGTAACCCTTGAATTCAGCATGCTCACAGCCACAGAAGAAGGTGACAGTCCTGTGACTGACTGAAAGGCTGAACCACCATCTCCATAGCTGCAACAGGGAGTCCCCACAGTAAGTGTGGTACCTTCCAGTATGCAGAAAATGACACTCTGGAACGAATGCCCTCTTCTCCAGCAAAAGGGAAGTGATCGTGTTTCCCAGGCTCTCCCATGAGCAGCTGGGTCAGACCTGCACTGAATGAACAAACCTAACAAAACTCCCTCTTATACCTGGCATCTTCTGGTGACTCTGCGACAATGTGATAAACTCTGTCTTCTGTCACAATGTCCAAAGCATTCTCCTTTTCGTGAATGTCCACAATCTCCCTGGAACACAGCAAATCACAACAGCCAAAACTGAAAACCTTACACAGGCATAAATTCCATCTGGCCATTTGTTTCCACATTGTACCATTCACCATACAAAAGGGAAATCACTGGCTCAGATGGCTTGTAACTCCGACAGACATACAAAATTCTTCCAGTACAGATTAAGACTTTTAGGGTGCCCTTAAAAAGAAAGCAAAGCTTAAGGCATTAAATGGCTTTTCTTCAAGACACCAGCAGACTAGATGGAAGAAGCGATAACAGAGAGGTTGATACAGAGGGCTGTTTACAAAGCAGGGTGTGCCACTCGGTTTAGCACTTCACAGGCCCACATAATGCTAACAGGCAACTAGTCTCTCCTTTCTTACAGCAGGAGATGAGGAATTGGCTATAGCAGCAAAAAGAGCATTCAGGGTTGAGGAAAAGGCATAGTACATGCTGCCAAATTCAAATCCTGCTGTGAGTTTCCTACCACCTCTGTGAAATGCCTGGAGAAGCCAGGAAACAGATGGAGTCCGGGTAGGGGAGAACGCATGGGGTATGTACTTAATTAGCCCCTCCTGGTCTGACTCCATCCATGGCTTGGAAAGAGCTTCTGCCGGATTATGAAATGCAAGACTGCAAAAAGAACTATCAACTAATTCCAGACTCCCTCCAGAGTAAAACTAGAAGTTCTGTTTGTCTTTTTTGTTCCCTTATGTTTCTGATTCTCCTAGCCCTATGGGAGATACATAGGCTGATGAACTGGCAGCACTGGACACTTCATTATTGATTTAGAGAGCGAATACTAGTGATCAGAGGGATTTATTTCTTCACTCACTTTGCCCTTCTGATATCAATTGTCCCCTTCAGCTTTTCCTCAGCATCATTCTCAAAGTACATCAGCTTGGATTCTCGAAGCACAAACCAACGGCGTTTCCAGTTGCGACGTGAAAGTGTTGACATGCCTCCACCTTTTTTATAGAGCCAGCCTGACTTCAGTGCCTCTTGCTTGGTGCGGAACCACATGAAGGCTTCATTCTTCAGAACACACCAGCGCCGCCTCCACGGGTTCATGAGACCTCCTGCAGAGCAAGGGAGCAAGATTTCATCAGACATGCAACACGGGCCATGTTTCCACTCTGATCCAGCATATCACAGAATGGTTTGGGTTGGAAGGGACCTTTAAAGGTCATCTAGTCCAACCCCCCTTCAATGAGCAGGGACATCTTCAACTAGAGCAGGTTTCTCCAACCTGACCTTGAATGTTCCCAGGGATGGGGCACCTACCACCTCTCTGGGCAACCTGTGCCAGTGTTTCACCACCACCAATTTTTTTGGTAAAAAATTTCTTCCTTATATTCAGTCTAAATCTACTCTCTTCTAGTTTAAAACCATTACCCCTTGTCCTACGTGCTTCATGGGCACTTAGTTGCCACTTCAGTTCCTACATGAAACAAAGGAGCTGAAGGAGAGAAACAAAGTTACGGTTAAGTCTGCAGAGAGAAAAAACAGAACAAACTAGTGAAACAAACACAAAGTATAGAAATACATATACTACTCAAATATTCTTGTACTGTCTTCAGGTTTGTAGCTCACGGTGAGTCATTTAAGCCCATACCAAGTGGGAACAACTAGGTTTCAGTGACAAAGATATCCAGTCTAATTCCCTGATGTCCACCTCCTAGTTCATTGTTTTATTTGCTTGCATTAAATAAAAGAAGGAAAAAAAAAAAGAGAGTAAAGAGAGAACTAAGAGCAGATGAAGATGATAATTCTGGAGAAACAGAAGAGGAAAGCATGTTTCCTGGATTCATCCTTCCACTGTTTTGGCTCAAGCCACTTACCTTTCATGTAGAGATAGCTGTGAAAATAGGGTGGTCCTGAGCCATTGAAGATAGTGACTCGTCCGTTACAAAACTCTTCATCTGTATCAACGTAAACATCCACTTCTTCTTCACTGTCCAGAAACTAAAAGGAAACAAAAAGACATAGGCTAATTGGGTTCTCCTGGTCACAGGAGGACTGGAGCAAATTAGCAAGGCTAGAGCAGTCACATGATCAGAAGGTGCAAAATGACACATACTCCCTTTACAAAAAAAGCAATACAGTAAAACGAGAGGCTTGACAGCTTACCCATTAACGCCTAAAGCAAGACTCTCCAGAGCATGGAATTTTCATACCAGAGAGTGACATTCGGCAGTGGACATGGCTAGAAAACTCCAGTTGCCTGCAGTAACAAACCTTCCTGTTTCAAGGCAGAGACCACAGTCCAAAATCTAATCTAATGGGATTGAGGGAGAATTGTTCATTTTGGAGAAGTTTTCTGATCTTTCTGGCAGACAGGCCAGGATGCAGGACAAGATGGAGCACTGATCTAATCCCAGCAAGGAAATACCTTGCTTTGGGTCGATTAGGAAAAAAATCACATTCCAGGATAACTGAACCCTAAAGACAAAGATCTAAACTACTGAAATAATAGTATTGTATTTACTCATCCCTGTTCTCCAACTACGTAATGGCCCAGAGCCACAAAAAAGTACTTCACACACAAAATCCCAAATTACTCTATAATTTGCTTTACCCTAAATACTACTTCCTTTGATCAACTTTATGAATTTAATACTAATGAAGGCAGCTTCTTAGACCTTTTCCTTCCCCAAAGAGATGTTGCTTCTTTTCATTTTTCCCTTCTGTCCTCTCTCTGTGACTGCTTCTCTTTCGTCTCATTCCTGTTCCACTCATTCCTTCTCCCTCTCTGGCCATTAGGTTTCAGAAAGCAGGTACTCTTGGATCAGCTACTGACAGAATCTCGACCCAGCTGCAGTTATCTCTTCCTATGGCTCACGCCATGACATAGTATCAACTGGATTTTTCATGAGTCTTACTCACTGAGGAGCCAAATAAACTCCTCCACTTCTATTTGTATTTTAAGAAGAATGGTAGAAACTTGCCTAGGTTGTGACAACATGATTCATGTCTTGAAGATTACCTGACAGTGACCTGTGAGTACCTGCCCACAGAGAAGGTACCTTTACTCAGGCAGGTCACATCATAAAAAATTCTGATGGCTGGCACTTGACTTTAGGAAAAATCTTGCAACTTCTTAAGATGGGTCACAGTCTGCCATTGGAAAATAATAGCAAAGGAAGTAAACTGAACTCCTTAAAAAAAAAAAAATGCCATCGTTTCCTAAAAGATATTTTGTAGTTGAAGTCTCTGTTCTCAGGGACATCATTTATCTGAAATATTTTATGGTTGTCATTGGCTTCACACCTGAACTCCTCACAGTCTTACGTGAGCTTATCTGACATCCTGTTCTGTAAGGGGATTTATCACAGCGTTATTAAGCAACTAGCCTGAGGGCACTCAGGAAGTCCCCAGTCTAGTGTGGGATCTAAGCTGGGATGCTTCAAGTCTGAGGCTAATAGCCCAGCTTTACTACCCTGTCATTGTCCCTCCAGTAAGAGTGAAAAGGTTCAGTGATCTTGGTTTGTATACACTGGCACCCAGCCTGGATCAGCACAGTAATTTCTTCTCACCTTAGAATAGCTTAACTTGTGCACAGCGGCTGAAAATAAACCCTTGTATTGGGTTTGTGTGGCAAGATTTTGGTAGCAGGGGGTGCTGCAGGGGTGGCTCCTGTGAGAAGCTGCTAGAAGCTTCCCCTATGCCCAACAGAGTCAATGCCAGCTGGCACCAAGACGAACCCACTGCTGGCCAAGGCTGAGCCCATCAGGGATGGTGGTAGTGCCTCTGGGATATATTTAAGAATGGGGAAAAAAAAAAGCCCTGAGCAACTGTAGCCAGAGAGAGGGGTGAGACTATGTGAGAGAAACAACTCTGCAGACACCAAGGTCAGTGAAGAAGAGGGAGAAGGTGCTCCAGGTGCCAGAGCAGAGATTCCCCTGCAGCCCATGGAGACAACCATGGTGAGACAGGCTGTCCCCCTGCAGCCCATGGAGGCCCATGGTGGAGCAGATATCCACCTGCAGCCCTTGAAAGACCCCATTCCAGAGCAGAGGGATGCCCAAAGGAGGCTGTGACCCCATGGGGAGGCCACGCTGGAGCAGGCTCCTGCCAGGACCTGTGCCCCTGTGCAGAGAGGAGCCCATGCCAGAGCAGGTTTGCTGGCAGGGCTTGTGACCCCATCGGGGACCATGTTGAAGCAGCCTGATCCTCAAGAACTTCACCCCGTGGAAGGGACCCACACTGGGGCAGTTTGTGAAATGCTGCAGTCTGTGGGAAGGACTCACGTTGGAGAAGTTTGTGGAGAACTGTCTCCTGTGGGAGGGACCTCATGCTGGAGCAGGGGCAGAGTGTGAGGAGCCCTCCCCTGCAGAGGAAGGAGCGGCAGAGACAGCGTGTGGTGAACTGACCGCAACCCCCATTCCCTGTCCCCCTGCACTGCTCGGGGGGAGGAGGTAGAGAAATTGGGAGTAAAAAAAGAAATTGGGTGAGGGGAAGGTGTTTTAAGATTTGTGGGGGTTTTTTCTCATTACCCTACTCTGATCTGATCGGCAATAAATTAAATTAATTTTTCCCAGGTCGAGTCTCTTTTGCCTGTGACAGTAACTGGTGTGTGATCTCCCCCTGTCCTTCCCCCAACCCACAAGCCTTTCGTTGTATTTTCTCTCCCCTGTCCAGCTGAGAAGGGGGAGTGATAGAGCGGCTTTGGTGGGCACCCAACATCCAGCCAGGGTCAACTCATCACTGCCCTGGACTCTGAATAGTAACAGGACTAGAACAAGAGAAGTTTTAGTGACAGAAATAATCAAACCCCAGCCTTTCCCATTTCTTGTTCTTGTTGTCCACTGGAAGCTCAGGCTACTTCTGTGAAATCTCTCTAAGGTAGAGCATATACCTACAAGATACTAGCTGCCAACTTTCAGTCTTCCTAAAGGGTGGTACGTTAATATATGGTGACGGAAACAATCTGAAAGAGCCTAGGCACATATATGCTAGCTTGTGTACCAGTAGACACTGGACAGTCACAAGCCCTCTGGCTTTCAGCCCATCTATGACTCTTTCCATTTTTTCCAAGCTGATTATTGATGTAAGAGAGAGTTATGTATTAGTAACAATACCCAGAGCAAGCAAGCACATGTTAAGAAGGCAAGGACGTTCTAAATATCAACAAAGTCACACTAATGTCCGGAAAGGTGAAGGGAGGGATTCTTACCGAGTCCAGGCTGCCACGGTTGGAGTCCAGGCTGGTACCATGGGAGTGTCTCAGACCCTCCTCACCGTTCAGAGGCTCAGCTGAGGCACTACCTGCATCTCCACAGCCATCAAACTCCTCATGGTCGTAGTCAGACTCCACGTCTTGGGGGGAAGTGTAAACTGGCTCTCCCACCTCTCTGCTGTTATTCCTCTGTGTATCTGAGACAGTGCCGTAAATGCTTTCTGCTGGGTCAGATAATGCTCTCTGCTCCATGGGGCTAGTGGTTCTTTCCACAGGTTGTCCTGGAGCAGGGACAATCTCTCCCACTTCCCTTTGGAGAAGTGAAAGGCTTGTGTCCACAATTTCCTTTAAGTAGCTATTGCTGTTTCTTGTTCCATGCTGATTCAAGACCACCAAACTGGAAGTTGGCCTTCCTTCATCATCAGCATGAAAACCCTCATCCACTTCTTCTTCAGCCAATGGTGCCACTAGGCTGCAGTCAATGTTGAGTGTCCCCTCACTAGAAAGTGAGCGCTCTAAGTTCTGCACACTTTCATCCAGATTGCCAAAATCCAGCAGCTCCAAGAACTCCTGGGCAACCCTAGATGCCTCCTTTTCCAGCCTCTGGATCTCTTCTTCTCGCTGCCGATTGATTTCATTCCTGGTGCTTTCACAGATGATAGACATGTGATCTTCCTTCTGTTGCTGCAACTTCTCAATCTCCTTCTCCAGCCTCAAGATCTCCTCCATCTGACGTCTCTCTTCTTCTTGCAGGGGAATATCTACCTCCTCAGTCTTTACTGCTTCCACCTTAAAGAATTTATAATAGTGTTAAAGCGGTTTCTTCAACTTATATGTGTTCCCTGCCTGGACCTTTCATTCTTCTTATCTCCTGTACTTGCCCTGTACTTCCCATCTGCAAAAAGATGACTCTAAGCCTCCTGCAACCATCCATGGTATAAAAGCTAAAGGTAGAACTACTGGATCTTCAGGTAACTCCTTCTTTCCAGCAGCCTACCTCCTTTCTGAATCATACAAAGAAGCTCAATGGGATCAGTGAATTTTTAGAAAAGCCTCTTTGTCTGCCACTCATGTTACAGACCTTTGTAGACTACAATCTGGATGAAACTCTGTCCTTTCTTTTTAAACTATCTCACACACATACATATAGGAGAAAGCAACTATATACGAATACATATATGCATAGTCTGCTTAAGAGCTGAAGATTTCTGAGAAATACATTAAAAGATTTCAAAATTTTGTTGCTTCCTGAGTTGGAGGTCTGGCCATCAGAATCTAGGTCCGGAAGGGATATTTGCAATGAAGCAGGACTGTATCCACTCCAAACCCACCCCACCAAAACTCCCCCCAGAATTTCTTGGCATTCTTTAGCATCACTGGATGGATGGTGGCTGGCTGCTGAAGACTCTGTCTTCTTCTGTTCTCCACACTGAAGACACAGGAAATTTCTAGCAAGTACACAATAATTGGAAGACAGAAGATACTGGGAACTTTCACTAATGTTCAGCCATAAGATAAAGCCACCCTCCCCTGCATGGAGGGTGTTGAAAACATACACACATTCAAGAAAAAGCAAAAATAAATTCCAAAAGGACTTCATGTCCTTCCTGATAGGAGTATGATAATGCAGCCAATGAACTGGTCCATTTAAGCCACAATCCTTGTTTTCTTTACAGTTACCCTGTCGCTTGTTCTCTACTGACTCTTACTTGTGGACGAATACATTTCCATACTCTAATCTGTCATCTCTCCTGAACAGAGCTGGCCTGAAACTGGGGAACAAGTGGTTTGGCAAAAGAAATAAGTTACACAGCTGTTTTCACACACCTCAGGGTAGGTGGCCTGCACTTTGGTGTATCAAGTACCAACAATTAGATCAGTTACAAGGGGTTTATTTTAGCCAGGGCAGCAGTCAGTTGCACTCCTATTTTGGCTGTTACAGGCAACAATCCAGCAAAACAGGCTCCGTCAGTGTAGCACATCACAAGGTCATGTAGTAAGCTCAAGCAGTAGAGGTAAAAATGGATGCTGCATTTTCAATACAGAAATTTTCAAATAGCAACTATGCAAGCTGGTACACGAGCCTTGAAAAAAAGCCTACCTTGTTAACTCTATGTATTCCTGCCAAAGCCAAACACCTGCAAGTTTTGAGTGAACAAAGCCCATTTTTTAAATAGTGTTGCCACAATAACATCATTAGTATTAGCTCCAGGTGAAGTGTGGGCAATGAAGGACCCTTCACAGATATTCAAGAGAAGACACATGAAAAGAATAACTGTTAAACTTACTTGAGCCACCTGGAGTAGTGCATTCAGTTGCTTCTTTTCTCTGTTAAAAAACAAGACATGATAGTCAGAGACAGACCCAGTTCTCCTACGTGAGGACACATCATCCCTCCATGGATAAGGTTAAAATCAGGTACCTGTTGTAAGACTGATTTGAAAGCTTTTGTAATTTAGTAAAAATCCAATTCTCTGTGGTTGGCGTGACCTTTGTGGATACAACAGATTTTCCCCATGCACTTAACTTTCAGATCAGTCAGGAAATTGGATTAGTTGGAACACACTAGGAAGGACATTGGAAACAGTGACAGAAAGACAGATCAGACTCATGACAAATGTAAACAGAATCTTCTGAAGTGCTCCACATCCATGGATCTTAAATGAGGTTGTACATGCATAACTGACAGTTATCAGGAAACACTGGTTGTTTTTTTTAAAACAGAACAGAATTATTGCAATACCAGCACTGAATTTGTGTTTTTCTTTGCTTCTATCATATGAAAGCCCAAAAAAAGTTATCAAATTTTTTTACTCTGTTAAATGACTAAGCTGAGGACTTTCTATTCTGAAGACCTGGGCCCTCCAGCTTGCGTAACTTCTCAGTGGCATGCAAAACCTAGTTTACTAGTAAAGGCTGCAAAAGTCAGAGTTTGTTAGTAAACATGAGAAGAGGAAAAAAACTATCCCACGGTGCTGCATCTCCACCCAGATCAAAAAGGCTGTACTCCAGGGGATAGCTGTCACTGTGGCCAGCTTCTCCACAGTGAGCACGCTACAAGCAACTGAACCAGCAGACAGACAAATGCCAGGGTCATGCATATGGAGCAGGGATAGGATGTGGCTGGATGGAAGAGTGTGCAGCCAAATTCAGACTGGAAGTGGTAACTTTCAAATCTATAATTCAACCCCAAGCGGAACAGGAGAGCAACAATATTTATTTCCCAGGGCCTGCAGCTTTTCCCAGCCACATTCTAAATTGCAGCTGCAAGTCACAAAGTCCTTAAAGTTCTCAGTCCTGCATGCTCTCTCTCTCTCTCCGAAAAATCCAGGAGATGTTTATAAATGAAAGCAGACATAACTGAGATCCAGATGGTTCCAGCTCTACTGAAGGATCTCTAACAGTAGTCATGAGTTAAACAACTGCTTTAAATGATAAGAGGATTCAAGAAGCAGAGCCATTTTAAAACAAATCAGGAATACCACTTACAATATACACACTCGTTCCTGCAACTGTTCCTTACATTTTTTAGACCTGATATCTCTTGCTGCTTTCCATCCATCTCCATCTGATCCACACTCTTCCTGAAATGTGACACCCAAAACTAGGGACAGAGCTCCAAATGAAGCCTTACCAGTGCCAAGCGGAACAGAAGAATCACCCCCATGTCTTCCAGAAACAATCCTGTTTACAGACAGCATTTGCTTTCTCCTCTCACACAGCATGACACTGGTGACTAATACTCAACTTAGCCTCCGGGCCGTCTTCCTGCTGTTGTTCCTCCTCCTCTCTCTGTGCATTTGATTATTTCTAACTGTAGATCTGCACATGTCTGTATTGAAAGTTATCCTATGTTTTCCATACCATTTCTTTAATGTGTCAAAATTATTTGAATTGTAATCCTGTCTAGCTATATACTTACAGCCCTTCACCAGATGGTTTTATCTGCAAATTTCTTAAGGATATTCATCTTTCCTCATCCAACGTATTATGAAAACATTGCACTAGTACCACATCCAGCATAGACCATGGAAGAATCCCATTCAAGAGTTCTCTCCTACTTAACAAAAAACTACTATTGTTTACTAATTAAAATGCAATAATACAATGCAGTAAAAACACAAATCCTAGTTTTCTTCATGTACTTTTTTCCAAACCACATTCCTTACAGCGTCTTAGAGTTATTGTCATAACATGTCAAAGCCCTCACCTACCCTCTACCTACCCAAAGTCAAGTTACCTACCCTCTGTGGCTTTCCCCTATCCACAAGGCATGTCATTAGCTATATCACCGAAGGAAGCAGGGAACTTCAATGCTGTTTGTTCTTCAGAAATCCATGTTGGCTCTTAGCTCCTTTATCAAGCATTTACAACTGTTTGATTATTTGTTTCAGCATCTTCCTGAAACTGAGGTTAGGCTGACTGGTCCACATTTCCCTCATTCTTCCTTTTCCCACTTTAAAATCTGGTCATTACATTTGGAATTTTCCAGTTTTATGGAAACACCACTGCTATCCACAAAGGAGAAGCAAGAGAATAGCTACTGATTCAACCTGTTTCAGCTGGTTCTTGAAGTACCCAAACACTGATTTCACTAAGTCTGGATGACTTCTTTGTAATCTGATTTATCTGAGCATTCTCTAACCTTTTATTTCCTTGCTAGGTTCTGAATTCCTGCATGTCTGTGGTAATTTTATTTACTGTCCAACAGTTAAGCCTTTTGGGGAACACAAATAAAAATAGCATCAAATACCTCAGCTTTCTCAACATTATAATTTTTTCTTCCTGTTGAACAGTAGACCAAATTGCTCCATGTCTCCCTTTTACTAACAGTGTATGCACAATAACTGCATGCCAATTTTTAGTTCATTATAGCTCAGGTTGCATCTTGGTACTTCTAATTTTGCTTCTGCATGTGTGTTGGGTTTTTTTACTTGTTCTCAGTAGATCAGCTGATTTGCAGTTTCTGTGGACCTCCACCTCATTTTTGAGGTCAAATGGAAGTTTTGGATGTAGCCAAGTTGGTCTACTAGTACCTTTTTGGCTACTCACTTTGAATGAAGCCATTTGACATCAAATAGAAAATGAAGGCAAAATAAGCAGTTCACCTGAAACACTGACACTTCTTTATAATGATGCTGGGTTCAACACATCTTTCATGGGCTGGGAACTAACTAAAGGGCAGGGGCAGAAACACAGTGGAACCAATAAGCTAAATACGTCCTTTTATCTAAAACTAGGTAGGGACAAGCTCTACTTAGTACATTGAGGACTTTAGACCTGTAAGAGCATCTGTAGCATTTGATATTTGCAAACTAGTCACTGACATTCTGAACTTGCACAGCTTCATGTTGCTGATAAGGCTATTGTTGAAAATTGACACATTGATAAAATGGAACCTTCAGTGTCATTCAACAAATTCCTTGACCAAACCGTTCATCATTGGTTTCACTGACTCCATGTCTTGTCCCAGCAGACACATCACCCTACTGTCTCCAGCAAAACCACAGGCATTTTCTTTTCCTTGCAACATGCTTCTAACCTTAGAATTCTCTCATGCTTGCCACACATCTTAGTCTGCCAAGATCCAACTTCGGGACAAGTATGTAACAAAAGCCTATAAGAAACGTAACCAACTATTTATGAAAAACTTAAAATGTCACAGGATTATTTGTTCAAACTTGTATAATAATCTTGTAGTTGAAGTTTTATGCTTCTTAAAACAATAGATTATCAAGAGAGAGACCTAGTCTGGACTGGATGTAGGTAACCACGGAGTGAACAGTAAATGAAGGATGAGGTGCAGGATTCTCAGTAGGCATACTGTCACTGCTCACAGGTTACCTCATCTTGTCACATTAGCTTTTCCTTTCCCCTCCTGATCTCTTGACACCTCCATATCCCTGATGAGAGACACATGGCAGCAGGAACAGGGAGAGCATGTGTATTCTCATGAGTGTGAGAACTGCAGTAGCAGCACAGGTGCGCTGCCCATCTTACTCACTGGACACACCAAGACCCATGATACTGGTACCTTCTCACGCTGCTAATCCTTCCAGATTTTGGAAGACTACATAAAACTTCCTTTACCACTGCGAAGGCAACGAGAAAATTCTGCATCTCTGCCCAACCAGCGAAACTGCCTACTTTCATGTACATTCCAAAGCAGATAAACACTAAACAGAGGTAAAAATACACCAGAACTAGCTTTCCTAAAGGAAGCAGGACACTCCTTTTCCACACTGCTTTTCTATTCTAAGATGCCCAGAGCCCACCCCAACTCTGCCCCTGGCACTGGGACCCTGTCTCATGCAACTGTTGTTCCAGTGTTACCATCACGCCAGCGCCGCAGCCCCGCTTTTACACCTCAGCAGCTTCAGTGCTAGGGAACTATGAGTGAGAGACACCATCTTGTACCTTTCCTTCACCTCTTCCTCTTCCTGCTTCCTCCTACGCTCCTCCTCTTCTTGCCATTGTCTTTCCTCTTCCTCTCTTCTGATCTGTTCTTCCTCTTCTTGTCTCCTTCTCTCCTCCGCTTCCTGCTTCCGCCTGAGTTCCTGCTGAAGCAGGTGCTGGTAGTGGCCTCGAGCCAGGCGACCACGCCAGTGCTTCTGCAGGGTGACCGCAGAGGCCTTCAGTCGCAGCAGGCTCTTCTTCCAGAAGTACGCTCGGTAGTTCTTTTGGATTATAACAACACTGGCTAGCACCTTTCGATACTTCGTCCTAAAAACAGAACCAGACACTTAATGTGCCATGAGGCAATAAATGCTTTGCATTTCGTGTGCCCTGATATATTGACCAATCTCACCACATCCACAGAAAAATGAATTTGGAAAAACACCGCCCAGAAATGGCACAATTTCTGCTCCCCTACTGCCACTACCCGTAAATCATATTCTCCTCCCTACCACAGGTTTACTTCCGTGGGCACCTGCTTTCATGATGACCCTCAGGAGACAAGGACAGATATCTGGCACATGGGAAGAGAAGGTCCACCGGCCCAAAGTCTTTCTGCATTGCACACGCACACATTCACTGTGCAATTAGCATAACCAGTGTGGATTTATTATAACGAAAACTTACAAGTGGCCTTACTACATGAGAAAGCCCCATATTGCCCCATCTTTTAAGTGGCCAAATTACTCCAAAAAAAGCAAAAAATGGGGCAAAAATAGATCTGGCCACATTAATCTCGTATTGTTTGAGGGAAAACACAGTGATGCTACAATATTTATCGCTGAATGTAACATTGTACCAGGCTCCCACAAAGATATATTGCAGAACATTTGCTTAAACAATAATGGTATCAAACTCAACTTTGCAGCACTTTAAAACCAAAAAGCATGGTAGGGCTCTAAAACAAAAGAATCATCAGTCAGTATTTCTGTAGTCTAGTGAAGTTCTAGAAAAGTCCGTTCTTGCCTCTGCATTACAGATTATTTTTATCAAGGACCTGAAAAAAAAGTCACTGGTAGAAGTTCATACATGATATGCAAACTGGGCAAATAACAGAAGAGTTACTATTACACAGTAATCTGGATCAATTTGTAAGCTAGATTCAAGCAAACATTAAACAATGTAAAAGAGCCAAACATAAGGTCTTGTGCTGAAGAATCAAAGGCCAAACACATCTGATGTGTCAGAAAGCAGTCAATCAAAAAAGGATTTCGGGCCACAGGGATTGTCAGGTGAAGGCAAATTCCCATCAAAATGCTACAGGAAAAAAACACTACTGGGATTCTTTTATTTGCAAGCAGAAATACTGCATAGAAGGGAACTGCACTGTTACTTTTACCGTATGTTCAATGTTAGCACCTCCATGTCAAGAACAATGTTAGATGCTCAAGAGATTTCTGAGGAAGCAGGACTGGAACCAAAAATTCTGGCTTACAGAAAGGAACACTTGCTCCACAACCTTAAGAGAGAAAAGGCTAAGGAAAGGCTTGATCCCAGCCAAAGTACTGACATTTTTGCATGGCATTTCTACTCATCCAACAAAGGACACAGCAAGATTTAACTGACCTGAAGCTGCAGTCTATTCAGGCTGGAAATAAGTGGACATTTTTTAAAGTAATTGAATACATTTAGACATCTTTATATCTTGCATTAGTGAAATGATCATTGGTATTATTAAAATCAAAACCTTCTTTACTCCAAAACAGAATTCGCAGAGGGAAATTCTATAGGGCTGTTACACGGGACCTTCGGCCAGCAGCCTACAGTAATCCTGTGAGGTCTTACAGTCCTAGAAAGCACGCTGGAAATAGCACAGTATTCTCCCATATCCTTCCCACAGACCTTCTGCAAGACCCTGAGGAAAAGACACACCTCAAAATCCCCTTCCTGTCAATTAAACCCCCTTCAAATGGAAACACGGACCCATGCTGACATCTTGCCACCTCCCTGCACATCAGATACATCAGCCTAGTCAAGAAAATCAGGAGAGGGATGCTAATAGCAGTAGTGTGCAGAGGTCACGCTCTTTTCTGTAAGTATTAAGTCAAAGGGAGGAAGCACAGAGAAAAGAAGAGGAAAGGGAAGAGGTGATAAGAAGTGGGAGATTTTAGATGAATTGCTACTGGGCTGCAGCCCCCTCACCCCTGCTCCCACTGTCTTCCCTGTGCCCTGCACATGGGGTGTGAACAGCTGCACATGCACCCTCTGCCAAGGCAGATATAAGTGCATCAAAAAGGGTACTCTGACTTTTACAAAATGCATCTGCCAGAAACTCTCTCAAGTGCAACATGTGCCAAGTCCTGCCCAGCCACAGGCCGGCTCTGCCTGCTAATCTGCCAGCCTGAAGTGCCCCCTCATTCCTCACGACCGCAGCCAAGCTTGCAGATGCCCTTCAGCTGGAATTGCTGCATGCAGGCCCTGAATTTCATTCCCCTTGTTCAGCCTTCCACTCACCCTCTCGCACTGGCCAAAGAAATTTAACCTGCAGCCCATGCTGAGGAGTTGGGAGACACCCTGACCATGTATCACAAGAGAAGGTGGAGTGGCTGCAAGGCTCCGATGCTGCATTTGGAATTTAGCTGGTTATGCTGTTGATGAGCTATAGGTACCAGTCATGCCTCCAAGGACCAGAGAACACAGAGCTATGGAGTAATTCCCTACTGTCTTCTTCTCCTGAGCAACAGGGTCCTGCGGAATCCACGGACACAGCCAAATTTGTACACGGATCCTGCACGCCTGGGAACAGTTATCTGCATTTTAGCTGGTGAAGCTGTTACCTGCAGCTCAGAGTTCCACAGATTAGCTACACAAAAATGGGGTCATTTGAATGGGCTTGATTTTCTTGTCTCACATTTTAGTGATCAGAGACACTAGGCTACAGGGAATGAGAGCAAAGAAAACATTCTCACCCTTAGGACTGGTTCTTCAGGCTCACACAACAAGTTCACAAAGGGGGAGAAACCAGTAAAAATCCTTCCTGTGGCATACGTACCCTGCTTTGCCAACCTACTCTGCATTAGACCAAATGAAGTTAAATACTCTGAAAGATATAAAGATGTCTAAATGTATTCAATTGCAAAGCTACCAGAAATGGTATCAAGCTTAAGGCAGCGCACACTGGTACTCCGGACCTCTGCATAACTCTGCACAGACCATCCAGCACTCACCCAGACGAACTGCCTCTTGCTGGAACTTCTCCAATACAGGTTGGGTGCGAGTGGAAACCCTTCACAGAGAAGTTTTCCAGTCTCCCTCCCTAGTTCTTTCCTCACTCCCTGCTCTCCTCCCATGTAAAGTCCAGACACCTCCAGCTGCTTGTGAGGATTTCCACTCTGGCTGCAGCACAGCTTGTTCTTAAAGATGAGGCTCAGAAGAGCAACACATGGGACGAGGAATTCAGAACTATGGAGACTGGAGGACCACAAGATTTCTAGCCAAAAGGAACACTGCTGCAACACTGTCTCCACCACAGCCCGGCAGAGCAGCAGCTACCTTCCCAGGAACTCAGAAAAGCAGTAATCCAGTTTGCCTGCAGTGATGTTTCCCATAAAAATCAATTTTCCTGTGCTAATCCCTACCCCTCTCTCTCCAAATGCTAGACACAAAGTAAAACAGAACAGAGGTCCTGACACAAGGAACCTCTAATCTCATGTACAAACAACAGAGCTAGGTCATTTGTCTTCCTAGAGGGAAATAAATAAATTAATAATAGCCTCCGAGACCAAATGTGTATTTTGCTGATATTGCACATTGGCAAGGCAGGGTACAGCCCTTGCACACATTTCCCAACACAAAATGAGCTATCTGGTGTAAGTGGAGCTCTAAGAAGAGTGCTTGCTGGAACAGCTCTGCTGGGCAGCGATTTCACCTCCTCACAGCCCTGACTGACAGGTGTCTGGAGCAGACACCAGCCAGGAAAGAGCATCTTACTGGGATTAAGCGTGCATGCCACAGCCATTAAGGAGTCAGCTGTCAGACGGACTGAAAGGGGCAGAGAAGGGGCGGTTTGTCTGCAGTTGGTTCTCCCAACCCTCCCCTGGTCAGGTGCAAAAGGGAGCGGCAAGAGATTACTCGTGCAAAGCTGGCCAAAAACCAATTCTGAAGAGTTAATTAAAAGGAGAGGGAGATCACGAGGCAAACAGGCAGGGCGAGGAAAGAGGGTGAGCAACGGCAGATCTGCAAGCGAGGAAGCAGCGATTCGGAGGGGGAGCAGAAAACAGAGTTGACAGGCACAAGGAAAAGGAGGGGACCCAAAGCGTAGGTGGGGCCCAGCCGGGAGAGCCCTGAAGGCAAGGAAAAGGTGCCATCGGAGGCAAGCGAAGGGTACAGAGGTCCCTGCCGACGCCTGCTGAGCAGCGTTGAGGGAGGGTGCAAGCGTGCCCAGAACCGAAGCAGAGGTGGCAAAGGCGCGGAGAGGTCTCGGCAGAACCGATGCCGGCGGGGAGGGCAGACGCTGCGGCTCTCCCTTAGAAGAGGGGAAGAAGGGTGCGATGCGAGGGTACCGGAGAGCAAAGCAGGGGGTGGGGGCAACCCAGGCAGGCAAGCACAGCGATGGTGGGGCAGCCCCCGGCACTGACCTTGCCATGTAGCCCAAGACGTGGGCCCGGATGACTACAGCTGCTTTCCTCAACTCCTCTTCCCGATCCTTCTCCAGCTTCTGCTCGAGAGCTTCCTTCAGGAAAACCTGACGCCACGGGGAGGAGTTTCAATAAACACAAAGAGAGGAAAGAAGTCAGTGGCCGGGAGAGCCGGGAGGTTGCGAGGCCGAGAGAGCGGGCGGCGCGGCCGCTGCTGCCGCCGGCCCCGGCCCCGTCCCTCGCCCCGGGCTCGGGGCGCCGGGGAGAAAGTTCTGCGGCGGCGGGAGGCAAACTCCGCGCCCAGCCCCCGCCTCCCTCCCTCTGTGGTCAAGGCTTAAAAGAGGGGGAGGGGGGGAGCGGAGGAAGGAGGGAGGAGGAGGAGGAGAGCCTCTGCTCGCGCTCGCCGTTAACTCTTTCCCCGCTGGCAGCTTTCCCGCGCACCCCGTGCCTCCCCGCAGCAGACACCCGCACCTGCCCGGGCCGCTGAAGGTTTGCCGAGGAAACTCCACCGTATTGCAAGGAAAGGGAGGAAGGGTTCGGTTTCTGGACTCCAGGAAGCAAGCCCAACAGCAATGCGAATAACGGGAGCCAGCTGGGAAGCGAAAAGCCCTGTCGAGGCGCAAAGCTGAGCTGTGCCTCTGGCCCCGTCCCCCGGAGCTGGAGCCCTCCTTCACCTGCATTTGAAACCTCTACTCGGTGCTAAATGCTTGTATCGGGGAGAACGATGCCATCCTAGAGACAAAAGGACCAAGATACAAGCAAGACAAGGGCATGTTTACAGGAATTATGCTGATGTATCTGAGCTACTTTAAATCAGCATTATGTTAGCACAAATTGCTGAAATAAATGCTTTGCTTTTTGAGGGGGACTGCAGCCTGCGCAGAGCTCCACGGCGCTGTGGGTACGCTGCTACGGGTACCCAGCCTAGACTAAAGCTGGCTAGGGTACGTCCATACAAGCTGCAGTCACAGCAGCAGCTGCCATACGGCCATGCACGCGTGACCTGCTGCCTGACATTGGCTAAATCACTGCCAGGGCCAGCAGCAGGACGGATGGCGCTAGGGAAGTGCTGCCCCGCTTGTTGAAACACTGCCGTGAACATAGGCCGTGAGCTGACACTCATCAATCTGCAGAACTACATTAGTCAGTAAAACCTCCTTAGATCCATGTGGCTGTGCTGAGAGGCCAGAGGGATGTTCAGAGGGCTGCATGGTCAGTTAGTCCAGTGCTTTGCACAAACTCTCCCCCTCCCTGCTTACCTCCCCTTCTGTCTCTGTATACCTTCCTTTCCATCACTGCTTTGGCCTCATCACTTATTTAGGCTCTTTTTTTCCCCTGCAATGACCACTGTGTACTGAAACCTCTCCCTGAGCTAGTACACATTGCTAGTGGCTTCCCTGGACTCGAATGTCTGCTGGGGAGCCTTTTCCATTAAGATGGCCTTAAGAAATAACGTGGTTTGTAATGACTACATAACCATGGGTAGCCTTAAGAGAAGGTTCATTACCAAGGTACTGCCAACAATGAAGCTGGCATCCTTCCCTGAAAGTTGTACATCCACTCCCTCTGTCAACTCAACAACCTTTTAAAGATTTCTTTGAGGCAGGAATTGCTCTTTCTGTTAAATTCCAGAACCAAGCAGCAGTCACCCATTTCAAGACTGCAACCAGCAAAACATTGTCTCAGTCCATTATCTTCATCAAATTGCAAAAATGCTCAATCCATCAGTACTTCCCTAGCCAGCACAGACTTTGTGTGCAAGGAGGGTGAAAAAAACTAACTTCAGGGCATGCAGAGTTCAACAAGACCCAACCCTAATCCTATAGTGTTTTCTATATATGCTTGAGAGTGAGGGGTTAATCTCAAATCCAGTATCATACATAACATAACAGTATCTAGTTATAAGCTATTGGCATTTTGAGGGTTTTTTTTAAACTCCCAAAGACGGCAAGGAAGAGTAAAATGTATTCAAATCCAGAAATATTTTTGATGCCTTGTGGAAATAACTTGGAAGGTGGCTGTTTCTTTGTCATAATTCATAGTCACTTTCTGAAAACATGAGATCACTTTCATCTGAGGAAGGAATGATTAAACAAAACATACAAGGTTACTTCTATCATATCTGCTCCTATTAGACACTGGCCAAGTTTTAAACCACAATGCAGCAGCAGTGTCCCTCACACAACCTCAATGTCTGCATGCACCGTCATTGCAACGGCGAACATGTTAAGGTTACATGTATATCAGCAGACACGAATGTAACTGCGCGCGCACTCATGTGTGCAGAAGTGGGATCATATGATTCTTGGGGACAACACTGGGAAAGCAGGAAGTGGGTCACTGTGACCTGGATGCCAAATAGTCTGCAGAAACCTCCTCCTTCAAACAGGCCCTGCAAAACAGCAGGTTGAAACATGGAAACGAATGCTTTCAAACAGCAAGGGTTACTGTGTTAAACAGCCCTAGGAAATCTGTTTTGTTGGTATGGGCAAGTATGGCAGAAGGTCCAGGTGCACCAAGTGAAGGGGCACGGAAGCTGCTGCTCCATCCCAGCACATCCCCAGTGAAGACAAAGGCACCTTAGCACAAGCTCTTCCATCATCACACTGCTTGTTTGCATCCGAGCCCTCATCTCTGCCATGCCACCGGATAAAACCTGCCTTACATACACTAATATCTCTTATAAACATTAATTTGACAATTGCCAGCACAGCAGCTGCTCTATTCTTCATGAAAAACACAAAGATCATCCTGCCCTTCCTCCCCTATTTCCTTTCCCAAGCTTCACAATCCCCTGTACTAATTCACAGAGTCTTTTCCTTCCTCCTCCAAACAATTGCTAGGGATATAATTATCCTTCCATTCATTTTGCAGGAAGTATTCCCCCTTCTATAAGCCTTACTCTTCACCCACCCTTATACTTCTTCCTAGGTTACATCCCCATTGGCCTGTCACACCTTTTTTAGTAGCTACTCCTGATTCCGTAAGCCAAGATCAGTTCTGGGAATCGTTACCTGGGTACCCAGAGCTGCACCTGTAGCAGCAAAAGTGGTTACAGGGGCACACAGGGGACTTCATCTCCACAATAACCTACACTCTTAGCTGGTACCTTCACTTCACCCTTAACTGAAACCTTCTGGAAAAGTCAGGGCTCTTGTCTTCAGTGACCTGAGTACACCAGGCCTGCGTTACCTAGCACCAGCTAAAACACGAACACAGACAAAGCACTTTGTAATCCAGAATAAAAACACAACAGCTGGATACAGGCAGCAGGGAAGGGAGTACTGGGAAGCCCCACCGCTCTGCACGGCCTCACCGTGCCGTCTGCTTTCCTAGGGCCAGGCTTTCTAAAGGCACTGTCACAAAGCAGAGTTGCAAGAGGGGTCTCCAATGGAGCAAAGAAATGGCCTTGCCATCATCTGAGCATGGGAAAACGTCAAGCAGCTCATGTGAAGAAAGAAACGGCAACAGCACCTTGGAGCAGCCAGGGGCTGGCCAGCTATCCAGCATGGCAGCAAGGGTGGAACAGGCCAGGACAGCCTTAGAGTGATATATTCTTCAGAATAAACAGAACTGCTCCCCTCTACGAGGACATACATCTCTAATCCAGACCATGCCAAATACAAAATAACTTCTACAACCAAACAAGATGGCTCAACTGCTTCTCAACTCCTTTCAATTTTCCTTCTCAGTCATAAAGAAATAGAGATACAAAGACTGCCATTCTTAATGACTGATTTCTTCCCACAACATTCAGACCTGACAGCAACCAGTGCCCTAGCAGAGACTGCTGTTTACCAACATGGCGTATCCAGTTCTTCAGTCAAGTTTTAGTTTATAGGACTCAGTTGTTCAAAAAAATTACATTAGAGTACACCCAGTGTTTTGGCAAAACACATACAGGTTTTGTTTGCCACAATTTACCACCTATATTGTTTTTCCAAAGGAATTTGTTTGTGCAGGTCAAGGAGTGAGTGAAAACAGACACATGGACTCAGTCCTTCAGGATGCACAATGGGGACTGAAGAGAAAAGGGACCCTAGCTAGGGTAGGGTTCATAGCTGCCAGGGGCTCAACGCAGCCTGGATTTCCTGCTTGTTGTCTGTGTTAGAGTCCCTGGACTCCAGCTGTATAGCTTATAACCTTTCATACTCTAAAAGGTGAGTATGTGCATGTGAGTTTGCTCCTCACATGTATTGCCCTGCTGACCTTGCTATAGCCCAGCAATCTTCCATCTCTTGTCATGCTAGGAAGAAAGTTCAAACTCCATGTTTACCAGCTCTAAGCACAGCTTTCTAAGGCTTCCCAGGCACAAGCAGCTCTGCAACACACACACACTCCACACAGGCTTTAACGTGAAAATACTGTGAGACTGGCAGCCAACCAAGAAGTGTGGGTTATCTGGGGACAAGAATGACTGAAATGGCTCCTGGTTTGCAGGAATCAGTGAGAAGATACCAGATTCCCAAATCAAAGATGGTGAACACTTGAATCACAGAGCAGAAATACAGCTAAGTGATAAAACCTTCTTTCTTGAACATCAGTGGAGGCATCTTTATCAATGATCTGGATGAGGGGATCAAGTGCACCCTCAGTAAGTTTGCAGATGACACCAAGCTGGGTGGCAGTGTTGATCTGTTCGAGGGTAGGAAGGCCCTGCAGAGGGATCTGGACAGGCTTGACCGATGGGCCGAGGTCAGCTGTATGAGATTCAACAAGACCAAGGGCCGGGTCCTGCACTTCAGTCACAGAACAACCCCATGCAACGCTACAGACTTGGGGAGGAGTGACTTGGAAAGCTGCATGGAGGAAAAGGACCTGGGGGTGCTGGTCGACAACTGGCTGAACATGAGCCAGCAGTGTGCCCAGGTGGCCAAGAAGGCCAATGGCATCCTGGCTGGTATCAGGAATAGTGTGGCCAGCAGGAGTACAGAGGTGATTGTGCCCCTGTACTTGGCACTGGTGAGGCCACACCTCAAATACTGTGTTCGGTTTTGGGCCCCTCACTACAAGAAGAACATTGAGGTGCTGGAGCATGTCCAGAGAAGGGCAACGAAGGTGGTGAAGGGTCTAGAGGTCAAGTCTTATGAGGAGCAGCTGAGGGAACTGGGGTTGTTTAGCCTGGAGAAGAGGAGATTCAGGGGAGACCTTATTGGTCTCTACAACCACCTAAAAGGAGGTTGTAGTGGGGCAGGTGTTGGTCTCTTCTCCCAAGTTACTAGTGATAGGACGAGAGGAAATGGCCTTAAGTTGCATCAGGGGAGGTTTAGATTGGATATTAGGAAAAATTTCTTTACTGAAAGAACAGTCAGGTATTGGAACAGGCTGCCCAGGGAAGTGGTGGAGTCACCATCCCTGGAGGAGTTCAAAAAACGTGTAGATGTGGCACTTCAGGACATGGTTTAGCAGGCATGCTGGTATTGGGTTGACAGTTGGACTTGATGACCGTATAGGTCTTTTCCAGCCTTAATCATTCTATGATTCTGTGTGAAGGAAAGCCTTAAGAACTTCAGGTTAGTATCTCTCTTTCCCACAGAAATGGCCAGTGGTTTCTTTGGTTGTCACACAGAGTTCATAGCCCAGACTACCAATGGGGCTACCACCACTCCTCTAAGAATAGGAGAGAGGGATCTCACTCTCTAAGAAACATTAGAGTCTATCCACCCATTAAGAAATGATTGCTCAAAGCAACAAATATCATTATCTGATCTCCCAGACAAATCAAGTCTGAATGTTCACTAGAACCACTTCTGGTTCCAGTGTGACCCTGGAAATATTCTGAACTACTTTTTTGAAGGCTTAGGGGCAAAAAATGCTAGAAAAGTTGCTTTGATGGACCACCATCTTCTCTGGATATGGACCGCATGCCCACTACTTAGAAATGCTGTCTGCACTGGACATCATTCATCTTGGAATATTCTTTTAAGAATTTATTGGAATATATGGAAAGTTGTGATAGAGACAGTTTCCCACTCCCAGATTTCCATAGCAAGGTACCTCACAATGCTCCATCTGTTTCTGTGAAGCTGTCTCGAAGCTTGAAAAAAAACACTCCGCTCCATCCCCATTAAATGAAAGATAATGGTACATTTCCAGCTGGATATCTGGAGAAAAAAACCCAACATCCCTCCCCCCCCCAATCCAGACTATACCAGGCAAGAAAGAAGTGTTGAACATTCACCAAAACAGAAGCAAAATCTGAATTATGCAAGTGGGGAGAATCATTTGGATACCTTTTCCTAGAAAATGTATGCTAGCATCTGGGCTAACTGCATAAACTGTCAGCTGCGCTTCCACAGCAGAAAGCTGTCACACATCTGGTGATCTAGCTACCTATTCACCGTTTCGATATACACCAAGCAGCAGCTCACTGCCTCCTGCAAGAATTTTGGTTAGCCAAGCAGAGCAACATATCTGGCACAAGAGGTAAGAGTTAATGGCACACATTGCAGTTGCATAAAATAAGACCTATGCTTGGATCCTTGGATCCTTAAATTAGATCAGACACAACAAAATCAATCTGTCTTTGTCAATGAGGAGGAGTTTAGACATAATCAAAAAGCCTTCTACATCTCTAAGTACATAATGTGGGAAATATTGGAGATGCTACAGGTCAGTGACATAGTCCAATGTATTTAAAGGGTCATCACTACTTTGTCCTTTCTACTGGCTTGTACCTCACCAGATGCAATCGCATCCCCTTGCAGCCGGAACAAAGCCATACCCTGCCCCACGCTGAAGTACCTTGGTTTTACCCAGCTGCCATTCTTTTTTGCTGCTGTCATAGGTCTGAAGAAAGCCTGCACACACAGCTTTGCTGTTGTCTGAGAGACTTAGCCTCTTCACAAGCATCTTGTACCTAAGAACCAAAAAAAAATCTCATGAGATTATGTATGATAGTAACATGACCCCCCAATCTTTTAACTCTAATTATCCTCCTCCCATTAGTCCTTCTTCCTCTGAGACCTCCCTTCTTCATGTTTGCCTTCCAATTTGGAAATTTCCCTTCCCCAACCTTTATCTGTTCCTACCACACTGGCAATTATTGTTGTAATCCCAGTAACAAAATACAAACTCAACAGCATTTTCCAGTAAAGAACAACTGTCTTTCTGAAACATGTGCTTCCATCAGGCACAAGTTATTTTGTTCAGCATAGGGGTGGCATTTTAATGCTCCAAGAGACAAAGGAAGCAATGTTCAATGGTCCCTTCTAGCCTTAAACTTCAAGAAATCCTTTTGATGCAGCTAATTAAATAAATAATCACTCTTTCCAATATTAATCATCAATTATACTGTCCATTAAAATTTTCTTCAGCCTGACAGATTAAAGGTTTTAAGCATGATATATTCTTTTTATATATTATGACCAGCTGGGTTTCACAGCATCACACAAGCAAATTTGTGGCAAAGCTACAAGGAAAAAAAAAAAAAAAAGGACCGTCTGGCTATTTTTCCGTTCTGACTTTTACCCTAAAGGCAAGTCTCCAAAAGGGCTTCCAAATCCGTCTATGATGCAGGCAATAAGGTCACGGTTAGAAAAAACAACCCATAAATGACCCGTATCAGTAACAGCCGTTACAGCAGGAGCAAACATATAGAATCATATACCTTGGGGCTGTTACAGCATGTGGTACAAGGATAGCAATTACCTGCTGAGAAAGTCCTGGAAAAGACGCCGTATGGGGAAACCTGCTCTTCGAACTTTCACTGTCTCCAGCATCCCTGAGTACCGGAGCTGATTTAGCACCACATCTGGATTGAAGAGGTTTGGTGCCTAAATAATGATCCAGATTCAAAAACAAAGAAGAAGAGAGACAGAGTAAGTGTTGATCTCGGTATTAGTTCTTTGCTGACTTAACAGTGACTATTTCTCTGAGCACAGACAGTCACAGGTCCTGTTTCTGTTTCGTGGAGAAAGTCAGCCCCACACATCCGGGCATGCCAGGTGAAAAGGGGGAGGTCTGGGTCAAGGGGAAAGCAACCTCACACCACTGCATGGTGCAGAAAAAGGGACGAAAGGGACTTGGGGGGATCCTGGAAAAAAACAGTCTGCAGACTGCTGTCATAGTCAGCTCAAGGCAGTAAAGCAATGATATAATGCATTAACACATACAAAATGCAGAACTCTGACTCGGTTCTCTTTGCAGTCTCTCTCCAGTCAAACTGGAGACAAACTGCAGAATTCTTTTCTGGCATAAAACCCCTAGCAGACTTTCCTCTGCTGTATCATACATGGTTTCAAAACACATAAAGAAAATGATGGGTTCAGAGCTCCCCACCCAATCTAGCTAGGAGCATATTCTCCTGTCACAGTTCACAATACAAGCGAGAGCCAGCCTGTCTCTAATCACTGTGACTTGCTCATGAAGTGTCCACCTCCTCTACCTCAGAGCCAGGGATCTGCAGGAGACACTTCCTACTGCACAAGCCCTGCATTCCACAACAAATTGTCTACAGGCACCACAAACAGGAGCAATTGCTTCTTCCATCACAGCTCTGGGCCCTGGTTCATCTTCCAGGCTTCATAAGCACAGAAAGAGGTGGGAATGGCTGTATCATATCATACTCAGCATGCAGTCTTTTCATCTGATTGCCAGGAGGAGGGTGTCTTTTTCCTGCACTACAAAACGACTAGAAGGAAAAAGGGAAGGTGAAGGGGAACAGCTCTTATCCTCTGTTTGGACACCTGTCAGGCATTTGTTTGTGCAGGCGAGTACTCATGGAGGCCTGCATCGCATGCATACATTTTGCTGGAAGACAGACTTGCCTTTTCTGTATTTGGTTTGATGCAGCGGATGAAGAATGGGTTGGAAGTACTAAGCGTGGCCATCAGCGAATGGAGAGAATCCTAAAAAGCAGCAACACAAAACCCAAAGGATCATTCACTACAGGAGGGAAAGGGGCTACATTTGATGCAATAGGGTCTTCATGCAGCCCCCCCATTCCTAATGTCCTTTGACTCTGCCTACCAAAACTTCAATAACCCAGGAGATCCCTTCCTGTCCAAAACACAGTCACACAGTTAGTTTACTCTAACAGTGTTTACATGGCAGTCCTTGTTCTCAGAGATATATAGCTGATGTGAGTTATTTTTACAAGTCTCTCAAATTTTAAATATAGGAAACTAAATCAGTGAAACTAACAGGTTTGCAGACGATATAGGGGGGTAAGATTCATACCTGCAAGGTCCCCCCAGTAAGATTTTATTGGAATTGCCACTATAACTCTAAAGGACATGGCTTAAAAGGACACATACACTTAGCTGAAACACCAAATTAACATAAAAGATCAAAGAACCTCAGGAACTTTATATACTTAGCAAAGTATTCTTTTCCTCCACCACCCTGCTCAGTCTTAGCATCTCACATTTTACACCAGACAGAAATCCTTGGGGCAGTGGCACTGCTTTTTTTTTTAACACTACAACATTCCTGCACATTTTCAGTGCTGGACACAAAACAAGGATGACTGACTCCTCTTGGCTGCAGGCCTTGCTTTACCCATCTGCTCCTCCCCAGAAGCCTGCTGCTCTCTTGGAAAACATCCTACCCTAAACTGAGAACTGACAGTCGGTCTGCGCCTCTGGGTGCCCATCTTCAGCGTGTCTTCACTGCAACGACTGCAGACTCTTTCAAAAAGGTCATAGATGAAGTCCAGCCTAAGGGAGAAGAAAAGAATTAAAGAAGATGCAAGACACCCACCACCTGTGAGAAGATGGCTCTCATTCTCAGCTACCGCCCTGTCCTAGTGTGAAGCACCTCATTTTTCCTCCTGCTGTGCCACAGAATGGCTGCAGGAGGCAGTTCAGCTGGGCACTCCAGTGCGGAAATTAATAACTTTCCATGTGGCTGCCCAAACCCTGTGGGCTGCCCTGTATGCCACACTGGGCTGCAAAGCCAGAAACCCCATCTCATGTTGTCAGGCAGATATTATACAAAGAAAGACCTCCATTCTGCACTGGCTAGGACACCTCCCTCGAGCTATATGCCCTCAGGTGAAACTACCTTGAAGGTACTCTAGCTAGACCATGTGCTTTCATGCCCCTCTTGACCTACCTCTCATGGCTAGCACCCATGACATGCTCAAGCAACTGCAACCACAGCCTGTCTGTGGCCAGAGGACTTCTAGAGCTACCTTTAGTGTAGGTCAGCTCTGGGGAATCTTCCACCGTTTTGCCACTCCTTAAACAGTGGTGCTAGTTCTTACACAGTGGCACAAAGTTCTCTAGCACTTCTTGTGCCAGATTATTGTTATGACTGCTTTGAGCAGAATTTCCCTTTCTGGCTTGTTGGAAAACACTGAGTCCTTCTATTATGCTGGACAATTACAACCACAATTTTGGCTTCAAGCCCTGTCTAATATGTTGCCCAGATGCCACTGTCCGAGTAAGGCAGCGATGAGCAGCTTATACTCTCAGCTCTCTCAGGTGGTTTCATGGCTGCTCACAGTGTAAACTCTGCAGCAGGCTTCAGAGCAATTCTGAAACGGTCTCACCAGGCTAGAGCCCAAAGTCAATACACAGACTGTGGTGAGAGGCATGTGGCAGAGTTGCTACTCAAAAACATCTAGGGTCTGCCATGTTACTAAATGCCTCTCTCCTTCTACTAGGCCCCACCTGTGCCTTCCTACCTTGCTCAAGGTCAAAGTCAGGTAATTTATCTAGGGTCATCTTGCAGCACTGGGATACAGTACCAGGTGCCATGCCCTGTTCTAGAGCGAGGGCTCAGTCTGGGTCAGGGTGAGGACAGGAGCCCTCCACTAACAAGCAGGCTGGAAAACAAGCAGCATCTGTACAAAGGCTGGTGTTTGACAGCATGGCAAAGAGCCCTTCATCCATTCAGGGGCAAATGTGCCGCTGCTGGGACAGGGAGGTAAGAGGAAGAAGAGGAAAGAGAGAAGAGAGGAGGGAGAAAACCTGTATTGCCTGGAGGGATTTCTGTCATGCTTTTATAGCTCTTTTCAAAACTGGGACAACAAGAGTACCGATTAAATCTGTGCCTCATCTGACCGCTCCAGCTCTCCTTTCTTTTGCTAGGACACTTAAGCACAAAGAGAAGAATGATAAAGAATGGTGCCTGATGCTCAGACAAAAGCAATTGCATTCCTTGGTCTGGTAATTACATCAACGTGGCTTATTCCAGCCCAATAGATGTGGCCTCCTCACAAGCATAAGGGGAGCATACCTGCTGTCTTTCAGCATGTTTAAAATGTCATCTCGAAAGGTGTCTCTGTTCTTCTCCAGAAAGCCTCTCACATCATATAGCACCTGCAACACAGACAGAGCCACTAGAACAGTGCAGTACAAATCATAAAGCTCTTCTACACGAACATGCCAATGTACAAGACCTCCAGCACAGCTACACAGTAATGCTGCAGGCACCTGCCAAGATCTGAACTTTTCGAGTCAAAGAGCTCCAGAGCTCTGCAGTTACCAGCAAGAAAGTGGCTTTTAGCCATTAATAAAAAAAAACAACCCCCCTCCCCCCCCAAAAAAAAAAACCAACAAAAAAACCAACCCACAAAAAAACCACAAAAACAGGAGCCAAGTGAAAGAGCTGCAGCAATTTGGCTGGGGTGTGTGTGTGGGGAAATCCTCTGCAAGGTGCGAGGTACTCCATTCACTTCAGGAAATACTAACTATGCCACCCAGTGCCCTGACCTCCTAACCACTAGTGCTCCGCAGGTATGATTCGAGGAGGAGGTTAGCCCTTCTTTAGGGTGCAGGTGCCTTCCCTTGACACACGTCCATCTGCTCCATATCTGTCCACAAAAAAGAGCAGCATTTAACTTTGAAGGCTTGGAGACCTTCTCCTTTTTGCAACAGGTATTTAGCCTTTGCTCCTCCTCTCCGAAAGTCAAATTTTCCTTGAGATTTTACTTTGGGTTTTGTTTGTTTGTGAATGCCCATGAAAAGACAACATGAACAACAGAAGTAAGGAGGAGTTTATCGCCCAAATTAAAAGTTACCTAAGAAATTCAAATAAACATCCAAGCTGGAGAATATAGCACTGGAGAATGACATGCTATTTTAAGCCCATCACACTCCCTGCACTCTGGTACAGGGCACTAATTGTGCAGACACACACAGCTTTGAGAGATATTCTTAATTTTTGGAATCTAAAATCCAGGACCTCAAGCCCAAGTGCAATCATCTCACAGATATACTATGAACACCTACCTCCCCAGCGTAATGCCTTATGCCAAACTGATGATCTGTTACCCGAGGCTTCACATAGTACTGGTTGCTCTGAAATCAAAGGAAAAATAGTCTCCTTATAATGCCAGTGTAAGAATAAATAGGCTCAGTCAGGAACTCTGCCATGACTATGACAACGCTGGGATGGGCAAGGACCTGAGCTGTTGCAGAGCCTGACCACATCTGCTGCAGTTATCTGCAGCTACATTTCAAATATGCTATTCCAATAAGATGGAAAAATTCAGCCCTTCAAGGCATTCCTCATGTGAGCAAAGGCTTGCAGAATCAAGGTTGGGCAGGCATGCCATGGATGAAATGCTCATTCTTGTGTGTCTGACGCCTGAGGAGACTGGGCTCCACACAAACCATGTGGTGCAGGACACGGGATCATGATGCAGGGAAGATGGCAGCTTTGCAGAACACCTACACATCTTTTCTATGTCAAAGGAAGTATAATACCAATCTCCTGTCGTCTTCTATATTTCATCTTCCTTTGCACCTCTCTTCCCCTTTTTCAAAATTCATTTTCCCTTTCTCTTACTAGCTGTCCTACTCTCTCATTTTTCCCCTCCTTTCTTTGTTCTGTGAAAACCATTAACTGTGTAAGAACTGCCACGCCACTTGAGACCAATGGTCCAGTCAGCTGGGTTTTCTGCCTCCAGCAGTGGCTATGCATGGTAGAGTAAGAACAAGGCAAGTAAATGACACTTTCATCCTAATACTCCCTCAAACTCCAATGTTTTTCATGAGGTCTGCCTAACTAGTAACCCCAAGTGAACTTCTCTTTGAAATATTTGCCCATTCCACACCTGAACCCAGGCAGACTTCTTGCACCCAGAGTGTCCTTTCACAGGGAGCTCTCAACCAACCACACAGGAACCTACAGCTGGTTAGTTTTAAGCCTGGCTCCCATTAATGCCATTTGTCTTCTATGGGCCATGTGTGACTTTTAAACCCATCACATCCCCTCCTTAGTCATCTTTTCTCCACACTGGAGAGTCTCTTCAACATAGTTTTCCCTAACACTGAAGCTGTCCTAGACCTGTTGCTTACCAGATCTGATCTAACCCCTTCTCGAGTGGCGGGGCCCAGTGGTGTACACTGTTCAAAATGCAGGTAATCCACGGATTACACAGTGCTGTAACAATGTTTTCTGCTTTTATTCTGTATATTTCCTAGGAATTTCTAATACGTCGTCTGGGTTTTTTATTACTGTTGAGCACCGTGCTGATGTCTCCATGGAACAATCCATCAGTCTCTGTCTGGGTCTTGCTCCTGAAGAGCAGCAATCAGCTCAGGGCCCATCATTTCAAATGTGAAAGTCGGACAGTTTTCCTTCAGGGACACCATTTTACATTTACCTACACTGCTTTTCATCTTCATTTTAGAACCCCGTCAGTCTTAAAAGTCCCCTTACAGTCCAGCCTTGCCCCGTCAATCATCAGAAAGCTGTCACTGTGGTGCTTGTACGAGACAGACTTGCAGACCCCCCTTCGTTGAGGTAACTGACCATTTACATTCTGTGAATTTGCCCAACAGTGAAATAAGGATTACAGGTCTATAATTTCCTAGAATACTTCCTAAAAATTAAAACAATTTCCCACCTTCTCAGATACAAGTACTAGGAAAATTTAAAGTAAGATGTTGCAAAATGCTGTCAGCAATTCAGCTCTTTTATCTTCCAGGTCTCTTTGCAGTATTGGCTGGATGGCTTCTGACCCTGATAATTTGTTAGTGCTATTGAAAACCTTTTCATTGCCTTTTTTTCCTTCTCCTATTGACCCCATTTCTTTGTTCTTCCCTTTCCCCAACCAACTCATCTTTTTTCCAGCTATAAACTTCCCTCTCTTCCACTCCAAACATGACTGTTACTGACTTTCTCATGTGGATTGGCACCCTCCTCTCCTCTCCCTCTCTACAAGGCCTATTTCATCCATGCCTACAACAATTCTGGTTCCTTCTCCCCTCTCCCCTATTGCTCCTCTCCCCAGTTGTATCAGAGGTCGTATTTTCTTAAATGCCAGCTCTATGCTTTTCCTCCTTAAGCCTATTGTAATCCACAGAAAACACAGAGAAGAGGGCTTGTTCTCTTGTAAGGTCCTTCAGGATTTCCAGCAATGCTGGCTGGATGCCTTCCAGTGCTCTTCCAGCCACCACTAAAGACTTTAACTGGTACAAAAAACACTTTTGCCTTCAAAAAATGCAAACCCTAGAGCACCATCTACTTCATCATTCCTCCCTGCACTCCAGCTCCTCAGTCTCTTTCATGCCTCGTAAGCTCCCTAGGGTTCCACGTGAACTGCTATCCCCTCAAAGCAGACAGGTGACACTATGAACAGCTTAATGAAAAGGCTACTCAATGCACAGGAATCACCAAAAATAGCAACCAAAATGTCGTGGGGCATAAAGGAATGCAAAATCATACCGACAGTCTCATGCTGCTGAACAATAAACCACAGGTACCTTCTTACCAAGGGAACTGCATTCTGGTCAGATTATTTATCTCAGAAAGGAACAGAAAAAAGATGTAGAGGAATTCAGAGACAAACAGTAGAAAGAAAGAGGAGCTTTGAAATTTCTCCATTTGGAGACAAACTGGAGAGGATGGGACAGTTCAGAAAGAAAATTCAAAAGAAGTGATGTATTAAAAATATTTAAAGTTCACAAAATACCAACAACAATAAAAAAAGGTAAATCAGGCACTCATATACCTTGACCTATAATATAAGGGTGTCCTGATTTTGGCTGGGATACAGTTAATTTTCTTCCTAGTAGCTGGTATAAGGCTGTGTTTTGGATTTGGGATGAGAATAATGTTGATAAGACACTGATATTTTAGTTGTTGCTGAACAGTGCTTACACCAAGTCAAGGACTTTCCAGCTTCTCATACTGCCCTACCAGCGAGGAGGAGGCTGGGGGTGCACAAGAAGCTGGGAGGGGATACAGCCAGGACAGCTGACCCCAACAGGCCAAAGGGATATTCCATACACACGACGTCACGCAGAACATCATATAAACTGGGAGGAGTTGGCTGGGGGGGCAGCGACCACTGCTCGGGGACTGCCTGAGCATTGATCAGTGGGTGGTGAACAACTGTATTGTGCATCACTTCTTTTGTATATTATTATCCCTTACTTTTCTGTTCTATTAAACTTTCTTTATCTCAACCCATGAGTTTTACTTTTTTTTCCAATTCTGTCCCCATGCCACTGGTGGGACGAGTAAGCAAATGGCTCTGTGGTGTTTAGCTGCCTGCCGGGTTAAACTACAACAAAGGGAAAGCCCGCAGCAGGCTAAATTGAAGGTGTCAATTTAAGCCTAAAGAAAGGAAATATTTCCACAAAACTATGCAGAAGTAGCCAACCAGAAGTCATTGCCATTGTCTCCAATTTTAGTCATGAGTATTACTAGCAGAGTTAGATGCAAATGTGAAAAATGAGAATATCTGCATCTATGCCAATTAAAAAACCCCTGTTGGATAAAGGATACAAATTTGTATGTTTTCAGGCTTGGATGAAGATGGAATTAGAGGACTAGAAAACATGTTAGCTGACAATGTTCTTACTAAAGCAGTAAATTATTCCATAAGTCCCTGCTACAGGGTTTAATTTGCTTTGGTTTCAGTCTATTTACTATTAAGAAGGACAGAGTGTTGGCTGTACCAGACAGGATAAGAGATTGCTACAGTGATCTCACTGTGGTTTCTGTGTCCCCAGGATAACTTTCTGACCTGCATGAGAAAGCCTTTCTACTCCTGTGTCCAGAATACAAGAAAGAGGAGGAAAGAATTTAATTAATTAGGAACAACAAGAGAGCTTTCATTAAAAGTCATGAGGCAAAAGCCATCCCCAGCCCAAGGAGACAGGGATTTGACGTGGTCTGGAGCAGGCTCCTGTGAGTCAGCTGGCAGGAGAAACCCATGCACACTGTGCAGCCGCATCCTGTGCCTGGGGTGCTGCCTCATGTCCCATGGCAGACCAGCAGAACCTGACCTCCAAACCATGCTACAAAATTCAAATCTCCTCTACCCACAGCCTGTGGAATGCACACTCCCTCCTTCTATGTGCACAAGAGACCATTTGCAGGTTTCTTCACATATTGCTTTAGTTCAGTGTAGCCTTCTCAAACACTCGCAGGTTCGGGCCTAAGGCATTTTAAATTTCCTGCATAAAGCACATATTTTACATCAACAAAACCTTCACTTTCAGTTTTGAAATGCTGATGGGGCTAACATACTGATCATTTGCCTGCCGGGTTATTTTCTTACTTACCATATGCTGGCTGTGAAGTTTTTCCAGAAGGGTGTTGTCTGTGCCTTTGGGGAATCGACTCTCTTCATTCACCAAAGCCAGTAGACCCAGTTTCTACAGCCAAAGAAGAGACAGGCTTTTACAGTCAGCAAAAGCTCTAACTACACAGCACCAACCCAAGACAGCACATTGAGCAATAATCCCCGAGTTATACCCAGCAAAGCTTGAGCCGAAAGCAGAATTCTCGCCAGTCAATGCATTCATCAAGCAGAACATGAGAAGATTATTTATAAAAAAATCACTTGAATGTTTTACTTCAAGGCTGCTCCCTGTCTAAAACTATGACACCCTCTCTAAGCTTACTCTCAACAATGAGTGAAGATCTGTTTTCCTGAGCCAGGACTATGGCTAGAACAGCTCGCAGTTTTGCCAGGTCATGATGGAAAGAGGATCTAAGCAACTACCTGTTTTTAAAACCAGGAAACTCCAGGGAAGGTCTCAAGACAATCATCAGTCCCCGCTGTGATCACTGGAAACTGTCACAGATAACTGCTCACCTTCTCGATAAGGTCCAGGCACTCTGCATTATCCATCCAGTCAATGGCTTCCCAGTTTATCCCTTCCCTGACAGTCAAGAACAAACAGAAGAAAGATGTGAAATGCAAGATCCAATGCGCTGTACAGAAGAACCAAAGTAGCTAAGTACAGCAGCTGTCCCAGGACTCAAGATGATTTGCAGGAATTTGGCTTTTCCATGGCTGAGGAAAAAGAATAAAATACACAATGCACTGCTAACACAAGAAGATGGAAGTAGGAGACAGCCCTGCTTATCCATCCCAGTGATTTAGACTGATGCTCATCTTGTAGTCACTGAGCAAGTTCCACACCAAGCACAAAGAAATTGTAGCTGCTCTCAGCTGCTCTTTCAGGATGGATGAGCATCAGCCCAAGTGGTGGTAATGATGGACAGTTTTCTACATAGCTTCAAGTCAACTGCTGACCCACCAATCTGGAAAGCAGGCCTGAAACACATCTGCTGGAAGACTGAAACACGATGCATAGGTCCACCAGAAGAAGAGACAGGAGCAACTTTTCAGGGAGAGTTTTGAAGAGGATGGCACAGATAAGCTTTGGCCTGACATGGAGGGGAACTTACAGGGTGGCCCTGCATGTTTCAGAATGGAAGCTGATGTAGGTACAGCAGTACGATAAGCGTGCTTTGAAAATCATCCATGACATTCTGTAAATCTGTGCTGAATGTGTCTTCCTCTCTCTTACCACCTTCTTACACTCCCATAATATGGTCCATTTCTGTTTTCAGAATTCAGAGAAGCCTGGGAATAACTCTTGCTCAGGAATCCAAGCAAGACTACAGGCTACGTGTGAAGCTACTTACTGACATCCTGATACAGACGTTTCAGGTGAAGGCTAACGTTTTGACAATGGTGAAACAGTTGTCTACAGACCCTTCGGCCTAGGCTTCATATATTCACATTTAACACATTCAGAAACCTGTGGGCAACAGCTGGAAGTAACAAACTGGAATAATTTCTGAAGAATGGAAAGAAATATCTATACCCCACAGGAAATGGAATATCTTATCCACTTAATGACAAAAAATATCAGTTCACAGTGTTTCAGATTTTTGAACAATGGGTGTCAGAAAGCCCACATATTTTTACAGAAAGACCTCTTGGATTCCTTCTAAGAGCATGAATTCCTTCCAGAATTGAAGGGAGTTTTCTGAAACAAATCAAATCACAATGAATCAAGTTGTCTCTAGTGCCACAGGCCTCTTGTCTAATTGAATGATGAAATACACAGAGCAACTTAGAAACCTGTGAAAGCAGAGCTGATACTGTGAAAGAAGAGCTTTAATCACATCACCCTAGAATAACTTGATGAGTAGTTAATAATAAAATTCTCTCCTTCTTTCCACAGTTCAGCCACAGAACTTAAACTCCTATGTAACCATCAGGAAAAAATCTTTTGTCACGATGATACCATTGTTAACGCAAGCTTCCTGCAATGGTGGAATTAGCCTGAGAAGTGAGTGCATAAATAGCCTTGCAGTTTTGTAATCTTTAGAATTTCATGAATTGCCTATTCAGCTGTCTCCCTTTCAAGGGCTGTTCTCATCTGCCCTCACTGACCCTATTCAATTGCTGCATTCACAAACATAAAGGCTTCTGTTTCAGAGAAAGAACTGAACTATTTGTCTAGCAGCCTTCTCTAGAAGCAGAAATACTCTAGAACCCCCCAGGTACTTCACAAAATACAATCCAAATCAAAGCCCACAGAGAGAAACAGCTGTGCAGAAGGCCCCATGCTCTTTAAGCTCAGGAAACAGCCTGATTTAAATCTCCTTGCTGAGGAAAAGAGCCCTTTTCACAGCATAGGAACCTGTAGGATAGAAAGAGCCATTGGATATCTATCCAGCTATCTTTAGGGACTTTACTTTTTGCACACCAAGATTCCACCTGTATAACACCACCACTACATTAGGTAAATCATTACCAAAGTCAGTAATAAGGCAAGGGACCATGTGTTCTAGTGGGTTAAAGCCCAAGATCTTACCATTCAGCTGAGAGTTAGAAGGGAATCTGGACGTTCTAAATACTACAAGGGAGAAAACGTTTGCTTAGAGAGAAGCAACTTACGCTGGCAAAGAACACGGACAGTGCTTACAGAGACACTACCACCCAGCTGCCTCCTCCTGCCTTAGTGGTAGGGAATGGACAGCACAGAGGAGGAATGATGTCCACTCATGAGAGCAATAGGGGGCTGCGCCCTCCTTTTGTCACCTGTTGTACTCCAGCTGCTCCAAGGAGAAGATGTGTTTGTTGAAATATTCCTGGAGTTTCTCATTTGCATAGTTAATGTTAAACTGCTCAAAACGATTCACCTGTAAGAAGAAAGAAAGAATATAAAACTTCACATTCTTATCTCTGATGGATGCTAAAGACAACCACATTCCTCTTCTTCTTAGGAAGAAATAAATATAATTTCCTAAGTGTTCAGTCAATGGGCTTCCTCTTCTGTGAAATATCGTGGAATCATAGAATGGTTTGGGTTGGAAGGGACCTTAAAGATCATCTAGTTCCAGCCCCACTGCCATGGGCAGGTACACCTTCCACTAGACCAGGTTGCTCAAAGTCCCATCTGACCTGGCCTTGAACACTTCCAGGAAGGGGGCAGCCACAGCTTCTCTGGGCAACCTGTTCCAGCGCCTCACCATTTCTTCATTCTATCTAATGCAAGCCTACCCTCTTCCAGTTTAAAGCCATTACCCCTTGTCCTATCAATACATGCCTTTGTAAAAAGTCTGAGCCATCACTGTATGTGCCTGTGCCACATACATCCCTCATCAGTTGTAATCAGAACCATTACACACAGGATTCTCAACACAAGGCAAAACAGATGTAAGCAAACGATGTGCATGTAAAGAGTTGGACATTTAATTTGTATACAAGTCAAAAATTCAATATTACTTATCACATCACATCTGCTTAAAGTCTGTGTCACAAAGTAGACCTTGAACATCAGCCTACACAAATACAGGTGGCAGAAATGGACAGCTAAACGTATCTTGCTGCTCCCAGAGGGAAGTGGCAGTGGAGAAATCCCAGAATGCCCTATGCTAACCTAAACAAGATACAAACCTACCAATATTCCTTCCTATATGCACTGACATCTCCAAAACCAACCCACCCTGCAAAAGACAATATCCTGACCTGAAAGTTCTCGAAGCCAAAGATATCCAGGATGCCCACAGACTTAAAGTTTTCCTTGCCTTTGATCTTCGTATTAATCTTGCTAATGAGCCATGAAAAACACTGGGAATACAGTGCCATAGAGAGGGAGTCCCTGGAGTCAGCTGCCTGTAAATGCAGAGAGAAAAAATGAGTCACAGGAAGAAGGCATAAGGAGCACAATGAATCTCTATGGGACTTCAGGTTCCTCCACTCCTCTTTAGATGTCTCAGCATCTGTACTGATTGTGCATGGTGCAGTATTTATACGAACAGTCAACATTCAAAATTGCAAATAGCCCAGCCACACACAGATGTACCACATCTGACCTTTGGGTAACTGAACTTGAGAGGCTGAAGGAAGCAGCAAAATCCTTGACATCTTTTGTAACAAGTGCTGCAGCAGGGATGATCACAAAATACCTCATGACTAAGCCCGTAGCAGTCATTTGCATCACCTGAGCCAACATGTGCAAGGAACAGGCAAGGCATCTTAGTTCAGTACTCCTAGCAGAGTTGTCAAATGGGTGTCTACTCAGTTTTTCAAAAACTGGTAGGGCAGGGTTTAATAGAGTATTCTGTCACCACGTTAGCCTCAAAAATCCCCTCTCCAAAACTTCGCTGCAAACAGCATTATCTTACTGGAAGACAGGGTAGGCCGGCCAACAGCCAGCCTACATGCCCCAGAAGAGCATGGGTTGAGAGACCTTTCTGGAGCTCACCCAACATCCCATGCAGCGATCATAACCAAGTGTCAGAGGTGGAAAAAAAAATTGTGATCATAAAGAGGCAGTACATAATTGGGTGTCTGTAAGCGTGTGGATGAATGTCCAAAATTGAACTTCTGAAATCTCAAGGAAAAGCCTGCTACTTGGTAGCTGTAACAGGAATGGGCTGGTTATAAGTTTTGATAATACTTGGACTGAACAAAAGTAGCATGCCCTAAATCCTCCAATTAATAAAAAGACATGAGACAGAACCACAAATTCAGAAACTGCAAAAAGACAACGTGATTCCAGAGAGTAGAAAAAGGGGCCAGGGAAGAAGGCAGCAAAGATCTTGACTGGACGAAAGATGCTGGAACTGTGGAAGGATCCTGGAGATCAGAGATATGTGGAGACAAATGTCAGGGTATGCCAGGGATCTTGGCTGGTAGTTCCCAAGACCCATAACTGCAAGGAGCTATACAACATGAAGCAACGCAACTTTCTGCCCAACCCTCCTGGACAGGCAGCGATCTCCCTACTGGTAAAAGAAGTTGACATCTAGTGAATGTAATGCTGAGGGGCAAGTGAGCAAGTATGTGAAATAATCAAGTAGGGTAAGAGCTATAATCTTGCCATTTCCTAAATAAACCACAGTATCTAAATCAATTACAGGTTGTTCACTCTGACTCGCCTGTGCCACGAGAACAATTCCTTCAGTAGGTCTGACCAGCAATGGCAGAGACCTTCTAAATGCACCCTCATCCTCTTCAGTTTTGCAAGCCTGAATAACATGACCTGCCCTGTTCTGCTTCACCAATGGCACAAGCCAACTGCTTCTGAATCCTCCCAGCCCCTCTCAGTAAGCTGCTGAGGCCCAGCCTGCAAGATCTTCCCTTTCAACCAATTTCACTGCTTTTCTCCTCCTTTCTTTCCTGGGTAATATCTCCTCTCCAGCAGCTCAAGGTCAAGGACACACAACAACCTCCCCTCTCCACAGAAGAGAACCTGTCAAAGCATGGCCATGCATGCCTTTTCTCAGTATTTCTTGTCTCCATCAGATGTTCTGTCTTATTATTTGGGACTGAGAATGCCCTCCAGGCCATGCCTCTGTAATGTTTCTGGCTACGCAGCAAGCTGGACTCATTTTCCAGGAACAGAACCACCCCATCCAGCTGTAAGCAAAGCCGCTTTCCCCACAATATGGCTCAAACGAGATCCTCAAAGGCTCCTTTCATCCTCCCAGCTTTGCCCGCCTTCAGGCCAGTTCATCCATTCAGCCCACAGAAATGTCAAAGCTCAGATGGGTAACGAGCCCATTACACAATGAGAAATCCCTGGCAGCTCTATCAACGCGTTCCCACAACAACAAGTGGGAGTAGGTAGGCACAGTACATGAGGGCTTAAGCGGGAACAGTTTTTACACGTCCTGTGTCCAGTGCAACAGGCTCACCTCGTGAAGACAGCTAAGTAGCAGCATCCACTTTCTATGAGAATTTTCTTGCATCTTAGTACTTCACCGGGCTGCAAGCAGTAAGTGTGGGGTCCAACACGCACAAATGTCAGGAATAGCTATACTATTGCAGGAAGCTCTGTTCAGGGAGACCTGCAAATCCTGCGACTGCACACTGTTGCTGTGGACTCCATGCAATGTCTCTGGCATTAGTAGTCATCCATCCTGGTGCACTGATATAGAAAGATTGGGCTTATTTACGACAGGCAGCTGAGAAGAGAAACTGTGGTACTGGATACTGAGGATATCTACCACAGACTATGGGCTGAAAAATAATTTTCACATAATTTCATTGCAAAGAGAGGTCACAGACTACGAAAAAAAGATACCATTTCTTAAAGGGAAAGCTTAGTTTGTGATATATTTGCAGGTGTGTTCGCAGCAAGAAAATAAGTGACTACTCTGCTGTAATGAGAACTGCTGAGACTTCAGCTTGAACATGGTGTCCACTTATAGGCACTCCACTTCTTGAAAGATGTGGGAAAACAGAGACAGAAGAAGAAGATATTTATGAAATTACTTACAAGGAAACACTGAAGGAACTGGATTGTTTAGCTTAGAAAAGAGAACATCATGTGAAAAACTTCACAGAAGCAGAAGCTTGTAAGGTGGACAGCTGGGATGTCAAGTGTAATATAAATATGAGAAAAATCTTTTCAGCTCCAGACTCAACTGCAGCTAGAGCAGGATACTTTAAGAAGCTGTGAAATCCCTTCCACGGGAAATCTGAAGGAAAGTTAAGCAGACATCCGTCAGAGAGAGCCTAGTAACTCTGGTTTCTCTGCAACTGTAGTGGTTGGATATCTAGAGGGAATATGTAGAGGGGGCAATGTAGAGGGGACAACCCTCTTCAGTCCGTGCCAGCACAAGATTTCAGTTACAGATATTCATTTTGCTATAACATGATGCTTATTCCATCCCAGTAATAGTATTCCTTGTTTCCCCATGTCTTGCATTTTATTAATGACAGAAGATTTTCTGCAGTTATCTGTGTGTGGACCTAAAACACCAAGAGTGCCCTCAAGTGATCAGCAACACCACAAGGTAAAGTTAGCAGGCACAACACTGTAATGAACCACAGAGAAACGCAATAGATAAGCAGGACTGCCTCCAGCATGTAGTACGGCTTTAGAAGATGAGAACTGCCTGTCGGTTTATTTGCTCCTCCTTTGCTGTGGTATGGATACACAAAGAAGCTACTGTGGGGCAACAACCTACCCTCTGCCAGATGTTTCATGGTAACTGTGTGCGGGCTTTTATCTTCCAGTAAATGCAACGTAACCTGGGAGTTCTGCAAGGTAAAAGCATGCACACATGCAATTACCACAAAGCATCTGATGTACCTTCTGCACAGCACAAGCATGACCAATTTCTGCTGAGTGGAGGTAACTTAAAACCAGTATTGAGCATTGTCATTTGGCAAACCCCCCTCTAAAGCCTAAAGAGCAGAGTCAACACTGGGACCTGACCTACCAATAAGTGCAAAATACTCGAGGACGCAGCAGAGCACCTAGGAGGTGTAAGAGGAAACCCTACACTTGAATGGATGATACAAGAGGGAGACAGAGGGCCTGGAAATGAAGAATCGGCAGCAGCAGTAGCACACACTAGGACACTTACCTGCTCCACAGTGAGAGGGGAGCTGATCTCTTCCCCACGCAGAATCATGGACCTCTGCGTCAGTACTTCAGAAAGCTGGAAGGCGTCTAAGCCCAGCAGGTCACTGGCAATGTTCAGCACTGATAACAAAAGAAGAAACTTTTTTTCTCCTGCATGGATCTCCATCACCCATCAGGGATCTATAGTGTGCAGCTGAATGAGGAAATCCCAGGGTCTCCTACAAGGCAAATGCCTCAGCCCCAGCGCAAAACACACTCCCCTTTACTTAATCCTTTTTGGCATACCCAAAGCCGTAAACCCACATATCCAGTCTGAGGTAGGGTCAGCACCCGTCCTGGGCCACAGGCACTCCTGCAAGTCAGCCTTTCTGCTGACAACAGGAAGAGCAAAGCACTGTGTAAAGCTTAGCACCAGCAAAAAATTTTATTGAATGAGACGATATGTTTTCCTAAAGGCGCAATAGTGCAGCGTGAGTGTAGGATTGCTAAACTTGGCTGTCAAGAAGAGAGGCAAATAACTTAAGACTTGAAACACTTGTAACACATACTTATTGATTCTGTCTGTTTAGGGATTCACTTTACCAGACCAGCTCAGATTGGGTAACTGTAACAGAGTGCACACTAGCAGATGCTTCAAAGGAAGATGTGGGAAATACTGTAACAGACCACTTTTGTCTCAAACTCCTCCCTGTTCCTATTTCTTCCTGCTCCTTCAATGCAAAAGAGAAACTGTGAGACTGTGGACTCAATCTGAGAGTATCCAGGGGAACAAATGGATCACAGGGCCACAGCCCAGCTAAACCATAGTGGTGCTCTGGAGCCATGCATCCTGTGGCAATGCTTTTGCAGGGCTGAACTGCAGGGAATCTGCTGGCAAAGGGACTGCAGGCCAGCATATCCGAGGGGGAAAGGATAATGGAGTGAGCTTTGTTTCGGCCCTTACGCAGCATGGTCTACCAAGTCGCTAGGGTTCCACTTACCTGCTTTTGTTGTAACCTGGGCCCCGCCAGCTGTCATGAATTCAACGTTTCCCAAATGAAGCGTGCCAGAAAGGAGTTTGAAGATGTCCCTGATTTCTTCGGTGCTGAAGTCCACCACCTTCATGGCAGTCTGTGCAAAACCATACAGCTAATGTTAGCTGTACATACAGCCACAGTACAATGCAACCACCACACTCGTGCCCGGCCTGCATAAAACTCCGAATTATAGTCATCATGAATCAAAGTGAAGCTGGGGATGGCACAGCCCATCTCTCAACTATACATCTGTCAATGACCTTCACTGTCTACCGTTCTCTCCTTCATTTACCCTATCCTCATGTAAGGCAGGTGGGCATTTGCCCTATTCTCAAGTTGGACTTCGCTACTGCCATTGCCTGTCTGTCACAGGAAGAATGTATTTGTCTGTGCCTATGTGAGGAAATCCCTCCCTGAACACTGGCAGTACAGGTTATAGATGTCACTGGACCACTTCCACTTTCTGCCTTATTGCTCTCCCTGAAGGACAGATCCATATAATATACTTAATTTACTTTGATCCATGTAACCCCCTTAATTTTCTCTAGCTTAGAATAGCAGATTTATGCAGGAAGATTTAAAACCAGACTTTCAGTATTAACTGCTAGAAGGTTAGAAACAGGTTATGAGATAACGAGGAAGTATAACACATTCCATATGTCTTAGTGCATCTGAGCCCGGGTCTTGGGACGTAAATTGACTTTGAGAGCTAGGACCTAGTTTGCATGCATTTGTCCTGTCAGTGGGGCACTCCAGGGCTCTAGTTCTCTTCTTTCCTCCAGGCCTCTCCTCAGCGGAAGTATAAATGCCATGTTGCCATCGAAACCTCTGCTGTACAGGACACATTTCCTTCCCTTAAACCACACCTAAGCAGGAGTTATTGATATCCTAAGATGACTCCTGTCACCTTGCCTATCTGTTTTCACCAACGCTATTAGAGCCCTCAGGCCGACAACCCCTTATCAAACAAAACACGAACTGCAGATTCATCCTGCTAAACCCATAACCTCTGATAAAGTTACAGATGTCTACTGAAATCTGTGTGGTATTTTAGAATATGCCATTTACACAGGTGATCTAACTTTACCAGAAAATTTCTGGAGAATGCTTCCTTCAGACCAAACTGTTCCCCTTCTAATGGTCAATGTGAGGTTTCCTGCATCAGGTCATCTAGAGGGCTCCCAGGAACCATTATTTGGTGGGGGGTGAGGTTCATGCTCCCCAAAGTCTCCATCATTCTAAATTATTATTCATTCTTGACTGTTTCCCAAATTCCCCCATTTCTGTAGACTAAAAATGAGCCTTGTTTTTACCACAAAAGAAAGGTAGAGCTGAGTTTCAGACTAGTTGAACATCAAATTTTGGCTTAGGGCAGATAAATTCTGCCTACGAGATCTAGACCCTGCAGCACATTTAGCCCATGAAATTATGCCCAAGACATTCGGGAGAAGATAGGACAGGACTCACCATGACCTTCTTGAACATCTCTACATCATTCAGGTTCTTGTCAGTCACACAGCCAGACTGGTTCAAGTAGCGATAAGTCTCTGGCTCAGAGAGGGAGAGGCTCTCTGCAACAGAGGAAAAAGAGGCAGGAAGGAGAAAGACAACAATTTATTTAGCATTCAGCCTTTTTATTCTATGATCTTGGTCCCCAAAAAGAATGCGTATCTTTACCACAGGGAAAGTTCATCTGAACAGATTCCGTATCCCTCAAAAGCCACACCTAGACAGTGAATGCACTGGGGAAGGGAAAGAGGGGGGTGTGTGGTAACAAAGCTTACAGATGACATGCAAAATGATTTAGAACAGTCAAATACCAAGCTGCAGAGTCACAGAAGAATATTTCAATACTGAACTGACTCAGCAAAAAATAACAGAAGATGAAATTCAATCTTGTAAAGCATACAGAAAAATATTCTTAGCTATATACTCCTCTAAATTAGAAATCACCACTTGAGACAGAGCTCAGAGAGTCACAATAAGATTTCTGAAGACATCAACTCATGTTGAGTAGCAGTCAAAAACTGAACCCAGTCCATTTCCTCCAGTTTTGGAAGGAACACAGAACAGAACACAAAAACAGAATCAGGTCTCTGCACATATCTTTTGCACAACCAGATCTTAAATACTACATGCATGCTTGATCCCCCACTTCAAAAAGGACAGAGAACTAAAAGATCTATGGAGAAAGGACACAAGGATGATCAAGAGACAGAAACACATTACAGCTGAGGGAAGTGAAGCAACCTGGGACACCAGCTTGCAAAAGGGATGGGGAAGAATAGCAGAAGGAAAAAACCTGTTTTGTATGCTTTCCCTAAGTACCTGCCCCACCTCCCAGGTGGGGACCTGATAACCATGGTTGTTTTACATGGATCTCTGAAGTGACCTACGTGGCCATTCCTGCACGAACTACCTAGCACTGAAGCCCTACTCCCTTCCACTCTGTGTCAGGCCAAATTTTTCTACCTGATTGGTCTAATACACACAAAGGCATAAAGAAATTCCCCAGTCCCTCAAAACCAGAGTGCAACTGTAACATGTTCCTGCCCACCTATCTGACCTCTTCAGCAAGACCACCAGTGCTCAGCAGTGCCCAGGGCAGGTACACATACACGTTATGAAGGAGCTGCTGCACTACAAAAAGCATTCTTCCACAGGGTGCAGCTGCCTCTTTCTCTGCATGCTCTCTTCTAGACCCACCTCTCCCTTCCCCATGTACAGAGCTATAAACCCTTTGTTCAGATGTTTTCACTCTAGTCCTGCCACTACATTGCAGGTCTTACTAATTCTTATTTCTCCTATTACCTATATTGAAGGTTTGTTGTCGAAGTATGTCTGTCAGTCCAGTCTTTGAACTCCATGAACAGGTCCCATCAGCATCTGAATCAAGACTCTTCACCCTTCCTTTGCCTCTAGACAGTTTCATTATCTCACCTCTCTATACTCCCTCTTCACTTTGCACAGACTTTTCCTGCCAGCTCGGAATGCCTGAAGTGTCTTTTCTCATATAGCATTTCTGTCATCCTCGGCCTCTTTCTCTCAACTCTCCTTTCTGTTTCCCGTGAAATCACCATATGGCCTTCAAGAAAAAGTTATGTATCAAGTACCTGAAATACCCATGCTTTAGCTGTAAGGAAGATTCACGAAATGAGAATAGTTCTGTTTTAACCAAAACCAGGACAATTTGACTTACACTTTGCTTCACATGCAGGACTGCAAAGACGACAGAGCCGTATCGCAGAAAATGAACTTACCTTTCTGCTCCCCGCTTACACCAGCTAGCAGAGCATAAAAAATGTGGTAATTCCTCTCTCCGGGGTTCTGGTGTACCACTCTGTTCTGAAACAAAGAATACAGGAGTAGCCAGTAGAAAGAGATCGCACTTTTAGTTGCAAAGACAACGAGCAGACCAGGATACACGTAAATCTCCAGGGCCAATGCATGAGGGGCTTCTTCCAGTTTAATGATGGTGTTGTCTAAGCTCTACATCAAGATGTTGTCAGGTGCGACTGTGCAGCTTAGCACATACAGACTCCTCTGAACTCACTTGGAGAGCACATGCATGGACAAACTGAATATTGTCAGTTCTGGCCCTGCTCCTCAGTGAGTTCCTAAGTCCAAAGTAAACTACATTAGAGCAGAGATGTCTGCATTTGGAGTTGCACCCTCATATTCCTCTCTACGGAACTGAGTTTCCAGGTACTTGCTCTCTCTCCCTTTCCTCTTGGTAAACAGCTTTTTCTCGGAGTCTCTCTGCAATGCACAATGTTTGTCAAAGACAGGAGAACAGGCTCTGATAGATATAGAACATTGTTCCTCCAACATCCTCTTCCTCAGTTGGGATAGCTGCAGTAGTAACACCTAAAGAGCTAATGTCTATGTGCTGTGACAGAGGCAGCATCATCCAGGAGGAGACCTGGCACTGTCCCACCATACTGTGAGGAGAGGGCTCACCCAGCAGTCAGCAGATAGGTAGATACCTACCTTTTCCAGTAAATCTGAACAGCAAGTTAAGGAGAAAACGTCCAAATTACATATGCACACACCTCCTGATGACTGGCCAGGAATCTTCTAGACATATTGGGATGAACCCTGCAACAAGCAACAGATCGTTAAATAACAGACGCTTTAGAAAGCGGACAAAGAGTGGTCCCAAACATCACCTCGGATCCTCCTCTCTACTCCTTGTCCAAGGAGGTACTATGTACCAAGGAGACATTTAAAAGGGCAGGGTCAGATAGAACACAGGACTTGCACAATGGTGAGGTAACATAACAAAGGATGAGCCACATTAGGGACACCTAGAAAGATTAGAGAGGCCACTCTAATCTGCAAGTCTGTATTGCACATAGCAAGTCTTGCATCAGTTCTTATTGCTTCCTCAAGAGACCACTATCTTTAATCTACCAACAGCACAAAGAGCAGAGACTAAACAATCCAAGCCTGTTATTTACAATGGTAGTAAATTCATCTGGCTGCTACTCCAGTGGAAATTTGTGTGGTTTGCAGTCACCAGCAGCTTTGAACATCGACATAAAGAAATGTAGCCAGGGCAGATTTAGCTGCCTCATGCAGACAAAAGATATGCCAAAGCCTTTGGGAGAGGGATACCTGGGCATACAGGGAAGAAAGTGGTCACGGCACAACATAATTTGACTATATCCAGTCTTCCCTGCCCTTGTTGTCACTGCAACAGGCTCCCCAGGGAAGTGGTCACAGCACCAAATCTATTAGAGTTCGAGGAGCATCTGGACAACAGTCTTAGTCATGTGATTTCATTTCAGGTAGTCCTGCAAGGAGCAGGGAGTTGGACTCGATGACCCTTATGGGTCCCTTCCAACTTGAGATATTCTGTGATTCTGTGATTAGAGTTCCAAGGTCCACTGGAGATGGGCAACCCAAAACAGGGAGTCATAATTGGCTCTCCAAATTCCTATTCTCCTCTGCATACAAATATTGTGCAGAATGTATTGATTCTTAGCTTGGTCTCACTTTTCTAAATCATTAATTCCTTGGCACACCTAATATAAGGAAACAATCCTCTGGGAAAAACAGGATGCAACAAACATGAGGGATCTTCCTAGGTAGCAAATTCTAGGGATTAAAGTAACAAGTGTTGTGATGGCCAAACTGAAAAGACAAACTATGTCCCTAGCTAATGTAGTACCTAGAAAAAAGGTTTCCAGAGTTAGGTGCTGCAGAGTCACAAAACAAACAATTCTTCCCTCTTTAAGTTGCAAATTTGCCCACAGTTATAAACTTGCTTTGAAAAACCATGATGAGAGATTCCCTGACCCACTCTGAGCTCCTCCTCATCCTCACTCACTCCATCTGTTTGTGGTCCACGGAAGCAAAGGATACAGTCAGTTACTCGGCCTCCCTGGATGTGTCCATGTTGAGAGAAGTGCAGCTGGATGAACTTGCCAAAGCGGCTGGAGTTGTTGTTATAAACTGTCTTGGCATTTCCAAAGGCCTCTAGAATGGGGCTGCAGAAAGAAGGCAATGAAGATACATTTGGTGATGGGATACCATTAAAACAAAGTGCGTGCCCAGCCTTTTGCCGTTTGCACAGCGTGCACTGCCACGTGAGATTAATTTGCTACAGCACCAGACTGGACAAGCAGGAAGAACTCAAGGGCAAGGAAGGATGGCAGGAGCAGTTTAACACACTGCTAGAGAAATTTTAAACCTTTGAGATTGGAGTTAATTAAATCAGTTCCCAATCAGTATGGGCAGCTGGCGTTCACGCTGTCAAGGACATTCCCAACCAATGTGGCTTCAGGAAATGCAAGGTGGCAAGACCCAGCCAGGTTGTGTGTTCAACACAGCAGCATCCCATGAAACAGGGGTTTTATTCAGGATTTTCAGAAGCATCAGATATATAGGGCAAACACTCTGTAGCTTTAAACCACATACTTCTTTGTTTCTGTCTCTACCTTTGAAAGAGAAGACAGTACAAGCCATCTCTTAAAATTACAGGTAAATATTTTCAAACTAGCAGACAAACATAGTACTAAATTGATTTGTTTGGTACTGAAATTTGATACAGGAACACACAAATCCTTGTTGTTACTTAAATCTTGCCTAGGTTGATACAAGCCATATGGTTTCCAGGCAGAGGGAATATACACACATTACAGATCTGAAAATGTCATTCCAAGAGAGCCACATCATCCACTTCAGGAAAAAAAAGTGTTTGAAAAAAACCCAAACACCCAAAACTATCACCAGACTTCAAACGGGTGATGAATTGAAGAATTTTGTCTCCTGATCACCTTCCTGTCTTCAGGAGGTTCATCTAGCACGGAAAATAGTGAGTTAAAATGCAGCTTGGTTCTTACTTCACTGTACAAGGGAAGAGCCTAAACCATTCCAACTGATACGCTGAATCCAGGATTAAAATATTCATTTTTGTAATTTAGCCAATTCTAAAATAACCTGAAGGCCTAACAAGCAAGGAGTCACAGAGATGCTACAAGAACAGCCTGTACGCAGTCATGTTTAAATCTAAAACATACATAGCTTATAACAAAAGTTACTGCCGTTATTACCCTGAGAAATACTGCCTTTTTAAACATCTCCATCGATTTACTGCGTGGTTCCACTTGAGACAGAGGCAGATACAGGATTATTCACAAGTTAATAATTATAAGATGGTAAATAATCACAACCACAGACACTGCTGGAGTTTGCTGAATGCTTCAAGCTTAGCAAGCCCTGTCTAAGCAAGAGCTGTGGTTGTGGGAAAGGCCCAACAACCTTCAGGAAACTTCAGGCAGTATTTTTCCTAATTTATCTCTTGAAAATATCACTTTAAACAAACAAAAATACAGAAACTAGATAGCTCTGTTATAATATGTTACAACCACAGAAAACCCAGTCGCAGAAGTCTGCGTGCGCAGATGAGGAGGCAAATTCCTTGCCCTGGAGAATGTGAACTCCAAGACCCACGCCTCTGAAACAAGTGTGTAAATAAGGACATTGCACAGCAATATCCCGCTGAGCAGCACACCAATGCCATGAATCAACAAAAACTAATGGGGACAAGCAGAAAAAGGGAGGACAGGGTTACACTATACGACCACCACAGTGGCAGTCAGAGTGCAGTAACCAGCCAGCCAATCTTTAGGGCTGTAAATCACATTAAATCAGATAAGCAAAGCACAAGGAAGTAGCTTAGTTTGGCAATGGGCTCACGCACATGAGTGCGGAAGTCTTTCAGGGATGGGGGAGGATATAGGCACGTGGGTGTTCTGAGGCCGGCGGCAGCTGCAAGGCAGAGGGGTGGGTGAGCTGACACAGCCAGGAATGAGGGCAGGTCCCTGGGCCAAGGAAACTGCCCGTGCCGGCAGGCACATCATGACGGGGCATCTGAAGCCGCAGTGGAGCGGTGTGTCAGGAAGGTGATGCTGGCTGCCCGGCCGCAGGTGGGCAGGGTGCGTTGTGGGACTCAGAATGGCAGGAACCGGTTTCAGCAGGGCAGCAGAAAGTGAAGCCTGGATTTTAGAAATATTGCAACATGTGCAGCCCCAGGATTCAGACACAGCTGAAGATGAAAAAGAAGATTCGACGATTCGAGGGACGAATAAAAGGAGAGGTGGCTATGCTGCCAGCAGTGTCACCCAACATGGAGAAGGGAGCTTCAACGTGAAGCAAGCAAGAAAAAAAGCTGAGAGGGAAGTCTGCAGAATTTTTGATGGACTGATGGATAGTTTCAAATAAAACAGATGAAAACAGACCAAATCAATGGTGCTAAGGGAATTTTCAGAGCCTGATTTCCGAGTACACCAAGCATGAATGTTACAACACACAAGCAAACGACAGAAAGCTGAAGTAACACTATATATGTTTATAATGCTGTCTGAAATGGAGAAAGAATCCAGCACTGTTCCTGGGTATGTGCTGGGGTGCAAGGATGAAAATCCGCCATCAGCTAACACAAGGAGGGCCACTGGCAGAGAGAGTGAAGCTGAACCGCAGACATACGAGGAAGACTTGTCAGGAGCAGCAGCAGCTTTTGGCTCTGGGCCAGGCCGTCAGCTTCTCTTCTTCAGGGAAAAGGTGACAAATCAAATTCTTTTGCACTCGCATCGCAACAGCTCACATAGCACGAGGGATGTACACAAAACGAGTCACGAGCTCTTACCCCACTTCACCTCACAGCTGTGGGATCTTGCAGACTCGGGAGTCACCTACCCACCATCGTCAGCTTTCTGGATCGCAGTCAAGTTACCACTTAACTGCTAAGCAGGTCTGAGACTTTTAAGCTGCTCGCCTTAAAGCAGATTTTGCAGATCTTGAGTTGTGACTTCATCACACTTCAGAGATTTTTCCAATTTGCCAACATCCCTGGCAAAACCTGCACACCTGCGAAGGATAAATCACCCAACAACAGCCTCTCCAGCACCAGGTCCAAAGGCAGCAACCCTTCTGCTTAACGCTACTCTGCTTACAAGGGTCCTAAAAACCGCCCCACTCTTGCAGCTGCCATGTTAGACACGGCGTGTCTGCTTAGGCGATTTTCACCACAGTTACTAGCAACTTTTTTGCTTCCCTGTCTTCCAGGAAACATTCCTTCTCTCTGCTCTCTGGGCCCTGAAACACGCCACTTGCGTGAGAGTCACTTGTATGCAGGTGGTTCAAAGGAATTCAGCTTATTGCACAACTCCATCCTGTTGCAGACATCTGATTTACTCCTCTGGAGGTTTCTGCAGCTATCACAGGCTCAAACTGGGACCAGCCTGCAGCCTCGCCTTTGACAGTACCGAACTGCAAGACCCCCAGCAAGGTCCTCCAGTCACAGGCAAGACAGTCTTGTGTTGGGAAATTTTTGTTTAATCTAATTTATTAAATAGAATTCAGGAGTTACGAAAAAGGAGGATAAGAACAATAAAACAGGCACTTAAGTAAACATCTTTCCTCCCCCTTCCTAAGGCTTTACCTGACATCAAACACCTATTGCTTCCCTTTTTTACCCTCAGCTTCCATTTCTACCTCAGGTTACCACTCCCTTGCAACTCCCCCCACAAGGCAGCGGGCAGTGCAGGAGGCTGGGGTCACACACATCTCTGTCTTTTTGTCACCCTCTGCTTCCTCATTTTTTCTGCTGCTCTTTGCCTCTTACAGGTTTTTCTCTGCTGCACTTTGCTTCTTCAGGTTTTCCTGACACTTTTTTTTCCTTGGTCCCAGCATGGGTCACCCATGGGCCATGGTCCCTCAGGGGCATGCCTGGCGTAGGGCACAGTCCCTCAGGGGTGTCAGGACCTCCTTTGGCATGAAGAATCCCCCACAGAGCACGTCTCTATCCACTCAAGGCTGCCCGTTTCTTTCCCAGACACGTTTGATCCGGGCACCATCCACTTCCCTGCCTGCCTGACACCTTGGCAAGGTTTTGGTGGGTGATGGTTGGTTATTCCCCAGTGGTTATGCTCTGGCCAGCCCAGGGCCTTCTCCTGCACCTGCCCTGGTGCAGCTCCTAGCAAACCTCCTCGCTCGTGCCCCTTGCAGCTCCCATAGACGTTTCTTCTTAAAATTGCCTGCCTGGATAGCAAGAGAGGCGCAAGGTGGCCCACAGGACCTTTGAGGGCAAAACGTACCAGCAGCCTGAAACAAAAGGAGCCTGGGGGAGAGTAGGGGCTAAAGGAGTCAGAGGATGATGGACAGTCACTGCGAGCACAGCCACAACTGAGAGCTGTGGGACATGGGGTTGACCTGGGATAGCCATCCTTGCAGCAGAGAGAGATGCTACCCATGTCCCCTGCAGCCACCACCACCAGAGACGTGGGCCCGAGCACTGGGCAGCGGGACGGCACCATGCTGAGCAGGTGAGCTCGGGGGTGCAGCTGGGCAGGCACAGAAGATAGCTTACTGAAGGAAGGAGCAATCTAATTCCCCAGCTGCCACAAGCACCCCATGCTGCTGTTGGAAAGAAGCCGAATTTGTCCCTGGGAGAGCAGCCAGCGTGAGGCATCCCGGTGAGACAGCGACATCTGCATTTCCCTGACATGAGACCGTTCACCTGCACGAGCATGGCTGCCCAGGCTCGGCTCCATCCGCGGCCCCGACGCAGACACCATGCAGAAGGCAGTGCCCCATCTGCGGGGCAGGACAGCTGGCACCTGTGGGGGTGACCGTACCTGCTTTCCAGGATGGCTTCTTCCACGTGAGTGCTCTTCTCAGACGCAGGGGCCCCGAGGGAGGTCTGGCTCATGGCTGAGAGAAATTTCAGCAGAAGTTTGGTGCTCTCAGTCTTTCCAGCTCCACTTTCTCCACTGTTAAAGAAAAGATATGCGTCCCATTCACAAATCCAGCACAGACCGAGCTAACTAGCATCCCACCCGCAGCAGAGAAGCGATCTCCAGGAACAAACACATGGAATCTCCACCGCGGCAAGCAGGGGTCAGGGGAAGGGTAGGGTTGGATGGTGTGGATATTTAGGCAGATGTCATTGCAAATGGAGCAGCAGGAGCAAGGTGTGTAATGCAGTCAGGGAGTAGCTGGTTCTCCCATTTCTAACCTTATCAGAACACACTGGCTGTCATGACGCTTCCACAAGCAGCAGTAGCACTCGTTAGCAGTGGCGAAGATATGGGGAGGCAGCTCTCCCACGCGGTGCTGTCTGTACAGGTCTATGGCATCCACACTGTACAGACCAGGGATGGGTTTGTAGGGATTTACTGATGCCAAGATGGAACCAATGTTTGTCTAGGGTGAGAAAACAAAACACAGCAAGGAAATAAAACTCCTGAAGAAAAAAATCACGACAAACCTGGACCCTGAAATAACTCATGGTGAAGGGAGAAAGCCTAAATAAGGAAGCTGGGCTTCAGCAGAGCGCTCCCCAACTTGGCAAAGAATGCCAAACCCCTGGGCAGGGGCTGCACGACTGGGTATGGATGGGGCAGTTTGAATTTTGCTGCTTTACAATAAAATGTTCTTAGTTTGTTGTCTTAGCTATATTAAGCGTACACAATTCAAAAACATGAAGCCATCTTCATACCCAGCTACCTTGTATGTGCTTCAAGCTGAAAAGCAGAGCCAGGACTGAAGGAGTGTCAGGAGATATCTTCAATGCTCCCATCCACAGTCTTAAGTGGAAGGGGTTTGGCAGGGTTCAAGCACCTCCCAAAGAGGTAGGACACAGAAAAACACACACATACGTGCACACATGTGCAAAGAGCCACTAAAGCATGTCATCTTTCTTCTGCTGAAAAATGCTGTTTGGAGCAGCTTAAATCATTTGGTAAGCCAAATCAAAATTGACAGCTGAAGATGAAGCTCAGGATTTCAAGTCAAAACATTTCTACATTTTCTAAACATTTTATTGTGAGCATATTTATTTTGAAAATCTTACAGTTCAAGAAAAGAGTTAGTAAGGTCTAAAATAAAATACCAAAGTCTAATATTGAATTTCAAATGTATTCTTTTGTGAAAAGGAAGGAAATTAATTTTGGTTTTTGGGCCATGACTTTTTCAGTTCAGCCAACCAGCTCAAATCCAGTTATTTTCAGAGCTGCAGTTCAGATCGATGGTGCCACCTCTCTCCTAACACTGGCTTTGTATTATGGTCAACATCCAGCTTAAATCAGGGGTCAGTACTGGGTCCGGTACTGTTTAACATCTTTGTTGGCAACACGGACAGTAGGATTGAGTGCACCATCAGCAAGTTTGCCAACAACACCAAGTTGTGTGGTGCGGTCGACACACCACAGGGAAGCGGTGCCATCCAGAGGGACCTTGACAGGCTTGAGAGGTTCATGAAGTTCAACAAGACCAAGTGCAATGTTGGGGCAATCCCAAGCACAAATACAGGCAGGCTGGGTGGAGAATGGATTGAGAGCAGTCCTGAGGGAGGACTTGGGAGTAATGGTTGACAAGAAACTCAACACGACCCAGCAGTGTGCGCTCACAGCCCAGGCAGCCAACTGTCTCCCAGACTGCATCAAGAGAAGCATGGCCAGCAGGTCAAGGGAGGTGATTCCGCCCCTCTGCTCTACTCTGGTGAGATTCCACCTGGAGTCCTGCATCCAGCTCTGGAGCCCTCAGCACAGGAAAGACATGGACCGGTTGGAGCGAGTCCAGAGGAGGGCCACAACAATGATCAGAGGGCTGGAGCACCTCTCCACTGAGGAAAGGCTGAGAGAGTTGGGGCTGTTCAGCCGGGAGAAGAGAAGGCTCCAGGCAGACCTTACTGCAGCATTCCAGTACCTGAAGGGCCCTACAAGAAAGCTGAAGAGGGACTTTTTACAAAGGCCTGTAGTGATAGGACAAGGGGTAATGGTTTTAAACTGAAAGACCATAGGTTTAGATGAGATATAAGGAAGAAATTCTTCACTACGAGGGTGGTGAGGCACTGGAACAGGTTGCCCAGAGAAGTTGTGGATGTCCCTTCCCTGGAAATGTTCAAGGCTAGGAGGTTGGATGGGGCTTTGAGCAACCTGGACTAGTTGACGATGTCCCTACCCATGGCAGGGGGGTTGGAACTAGAAGATGTAAAGGTCCCATCCAACCCAAACTATTCTATGACTCTGTGAAATCCTGCTGCTGGTGCAGTGGCCTCCTTCATAGGGACATCTTGAGCTGCTCTACTCCATGAATACCCATTCTCGGCAGAGGTGACAATGGAAACACTTAGATTGCCGCAGTAGGTACAGAGCTTTGTGGCCAGGGACAACATCTAGTATTATTTTCAAACCATAAACTACGAGTCACTGCATACATAGAAAAGGATTTGCATGCATCCATTGGAGAAGCTATAAATGAAACAGTGACAAGAAAGATATATGCTTTCCCCTGCCAAATGAAATCTGGGGCCACGCTGCAACGGCAAGGCTGTGAAGCCAAAAGCCAGACTAAGAAGCTGTAGTCACCAAAATATTTAAGACTTCTTTATTAAATCAGCAGTTACAGATCACTGAGGGGGGGGAACGGGGACGACATACCCTGGGCCTAATTGCATTATCTGTATGAGCAGGCTAGCACGGAACAAGTCCTGAGGACCTGCTGACATGGACCTTTGTGGGCAGAAATATAATGCATTGGTGATGAAAGCAATAAGCCAGCAGATGATCTCTGGCAAGACAGGTGGGATGAAATGGGAAAGCACCGAGAGAGAAAACATGGACTGGGAAAAAGCACTGTACAACCAGTTGACTAACAGACAGAGACCAGAGACTGCAAGACAGAACTGTCCATCCTAACACTTCTCCCAGACCTTCACAGCATTTTCTCCTCTCAGATGCTTTATTTTACATTTCCCGCTCTAGTTTCAACTCTCACATGGAACAGAGCTCCCACTGTAGACCCTTCCAGAACTTCTTCCACTACAGCCATCTCTTTCAAATGTGTTTCTAGGAAACTTTTCCATCTCCCAGCTGCAGTCTCCTCATCACCTGCAGTCCCTTATAGACAATTTCTGTCCACAGTTTTTAACAGCAATAGCATTTGCACATTAACCATGTTCATACCAGCCACTCTATTAGCAAGGAGTGATCATCCTCAAAGAACACTGTAGAGCAGGACAAGCCACGTGTGGCATGTCTACTTCCGACGACAACAGATCCTACTTGGGTGGTTAGGCATGGCAGAGCTAGGGACAGCACAAAATGTGGCAGTACAGCCCCAATTCATTTATACATCACTCGCATTATGTTGGGTCTACTTTTACTAGGCATACAAGAATTACAGGAATGAAGGAGGAAGACTCTTAAATGCTGCAGGGTGTTGCTGTGTTCACATAATTTCCTTAAACAGTTTGGTAGAGCTTGAATAATACTTCTTTGGAAAACAAAAGATAGTGTTGAGATTGTCAGTATTCCTGTAGCACATTAATTATGGGTACCACACCAGTCTAGATATACCGCTACCTACACTCCCTGACCAGAAAGGATCCCCTTTAGGAGCTCATGGTAGGATGCCTCCAGGCATGCAGCTCAGAACTGCACTGCCCTTTTTCACAGCAGTTGTCCGCTTCATGTTCTCAGTTTTCCATCCCCTCATTGTTTATTTTTATTTATTATTATTTGTGACACTAATTAGCAGTATTTCAGGTTACGTACTCTTTCAGGTGAATTTGTTTTCCAGAAAATGACAATATTTCTCATTTTTTTCTGAGCTCTCTGATTTTCTTCTAAATATTTTTGGCCCTGACAGACAAGCATAACTCCTCTCAGTACAGCTTCACCTGCAAACTAAGCCTACTATGTTCTAGCTGTGGAGACCATTGAGGATGATACTAAATGAACTCAATCCCTGCAGCATTAATGGTGTTCACAAATCACTGCAAGTCATTAGGTGGCACTACAGCTGACATTCTCAATTTCTGCTTAACTGAAAACTATATGTAGCTGGGCTACGGCAAAAGCTAACAGTGATAAGGTAACTGCAATACTAATGTCTGCACTGCAGAAACGTAAAACAGCACTTGCATAGTTGGGTGTCCTCCAGGTCAGACATTGCACAAACATACTCAGACACAGTCCCACTCAAGGAGGGGCTCACAGTCCTTCACTGAGGCATTCTTCCCAGTGCCATGCATGTTACAGAAGTCAGGCCCCTTCACAAATCTCCAAAAAATTCAGATATGAGGTGCACAGCTGACATTCATGCACTATGAACAGGCAAAAAATGACATATTTAAACTGTAAAACCTTTACAAACAGATGGAGAAGGCACAGAACTAATGCTGGATAGGAGAAGGAATGACATATCAGAGCTAGAGGAAAGGCTTAAGGAGACACAGCTGCTGTGACACTGTCACAGCACTGGCATTGTGGCATTTCTGGTGCAAGGTGCATACTGAGAAGCGAGAGAATCCCGCCTCACATTCCAAAGCATGAGGAAGGAGAAAGGGAGTATACCCAAATGGGCGAAGAGCTGCACAAACACACAGCACGTGTCAAACAGGTCAGGAAGAGCAGCAAGGACAAGGGCCATCAAAACAGTGTGTGCACATGGGTACTGCCACAGTTATGGCTATGTTAATAGACAACAGGCAAAGGGTTCTACAGCAACAACAACAAAAAAAATAGAATTTGCAGCCTCCTCTGCATCCCGGTGCAGGCGACAGTTCAGAAATGGGGTCACTTTATTGATCATTTCCTGGAATACAGGTGCATATGGTTTGGTTGCCTTGGCAACAGTTGCTATGCAACACAGAAATTTAAATTTTTCCTGTCATAATCTGAAAAACTCTGGGTGCACACAGCATGGACAAGCAAGGTAAGAATAAAGCAAGGTACAGCAGGCTTTGTAATGTATCCTCCTAGTCCTCTCCAAGTCTGAGTAGAGGATGCTGCCACTCCAGCACTCCAGGGATGCCTCGTCCCAGGTGTGCTTTTCCTCCCAAGTCCCTTTCCTGACACTTGCTTCCTCCCTGACGGCCCAACAGGGAAATCAGGAGATGCTTTGAGGATTCATCTGTGCAAGGAAAGCAGAGAAACTCAAAAAAGGCACAATTCCATGTAAAAGCCAAAGAATTAGGCAACAGGTTTGCCTTCCTAGTTTTGTCAAGCAGTAGCTTTATCCGGATCAGGAGGGATACTCAACAACAGCCTTGTGTACATGGTGCTTTCCAGTCTGCTTAGCCATATAAACCTCTGAACAGAAATAATGGGGAATCTGGGGAACATGAATGCCACCTTGTAAAACATGGGTGGTCATGGAGGATACAGAGCTGCACAATTACCACAAAGCCTAGAGGTGCATGTCCATGTTTTAGAAGTTGTTCTATAGATGCAAAAAGGTGCCCTCTGGTAGGGGTAGGATCTTACAGGGCTGGTGGAGCTCGAAAGGCAGAAAAAGCTCTCCCTTTTTATCCATGTGAAACAATGCTCAGGAAACAATACTAAAAAACAGTATTTCACATGCAAAGTGGCAGCCCTGAAGCTAAACAAAAATCATCAGCCAGAAGGGATGCAGCCCAGCTTTAGCACTTACGTAGATGTTACCCTGTTGGTAGCGCTGGTGGAGGTTAAGCAGGATGGCAGCTTCATGCAGATCTCCCAGCATGGACATGTCTTCTACCCCATCAACGCTGGTCTGGTGCATTGGCAAGACCTTTTCTCTGGAAAGAGAGGCCTTGGGATACTGGAATACCTGTAAGAATGGGCAGAAAGACAAATAAGCTCATGACACCTGGGCATATGGTCTGATTTCCTACCAGAAGCATGGCCCATTTCACAGCTTTATACCTCAGCACTGGAAAAGGAAACCAGTGAGGCACAGATCTGCTCCCTATTTTTATAGTCATTCTTCTGTTCCTGTTCCTACCCATTCGAGCTCTCTGGCCAGGAACCATACAGCACGCTCTTTTGCTACAGAGTCAATCTCTCACCTTCACTACTGACAGGGACAGATCAATGCAAGGTTGCTCGATTTGTACCTAAGTCCCCTTAGCAGGAGCAGGGCACCAGCCTCCAGCTGCACTAGGCTGGACAGGTATTACACACTGTGCTCATAACTGGGAATAACGATGGCAGCTGCTCCCAAGAGACCAGGAACACAGGTGGGATCATGTCTCTGGCTGTGGGGACGTTGAGGCAAAGCCTGTTCACGTTCCAGGTTTGGTCCTGCACTCTCCGTAGGAGCAGCTAGAGAGTATCTGGGAGAGTTTGTCATGTCAAGAGCAAAGGAAAGCAAAGCAGATGAGAAGCCAAATAAAGTAGTGACATTCTGCGTGCATACTGGCATGTATGTATATGATGCAGCTTTCAAAGTGTTTGTACAGTGACTGCTACTAACTTCTAGCACCGCTCTGGGAAGTGCCCTCTTCTCTCTCTCTCTCTCCACGTGGCTGTACTCTTCTTCCTTCAATTGCTGCATCCTTCTTCCTGCTAGAGCTTTCTCCTCCTCGATAACCCACTCTTCAGCTATCAGGTCATCTTCTTCACCCCATTTCAACACAGATGAGATTATGTGACTGTTTCCCTCCACCATAGCCACATCCCAGCCCTCCTTTCCTCCTCCTCAAGCACGATGCTGGCATTTCACAAGTTATTTCAGTTGCTTCCCACTCTTGGATTCAACCGTGTGCCATCTCCCACCCAGCATCCCAAGTTGTGCTCAATGGTAAGACCCAAGACAGACAGATGGGAGACTTCCTACAGGCAGCCTGGAGAAGTAAACTGGTCCACGGTAACCTTTCCAAAGAAACTTGGGTCTTTTCCTTCCCTTCTGGAGGGAGGAAGCATGAGGAAGAATGGGAAGGAGGAAGAATGAGGTCTCTACCTCATTTCCATCCCTGCTTGTCAGCCCTCCCATGTGCCTGCAGGAAACTGATGGACTCCATAGAGAATGAACAATGATCTTCAGGGTTGGTCTAACTGGTTTCTCCTGCCTGCTTTCTTGGAGCCCTCGGGCTGCTGTAACTTCTCAGGAGAGGCCATCCTCGAGGCTGCAGGCTGGAGACAGAATGAGACCTCCTGGCCCCTCCAACGAGCCACCCCTGCAAGTCCCTGGCAGGGCACACGTGCTGCAGGTGCCCAGGAGCACCCCTGCTCAGCTCTGAGCCTCCACCCTCACCCAAAGGTCAAAGGGATAACCTGGCACAGGGTCTTTTTATGAGACCCCTGTGACGCTGCAAAAGCTTGTGCAATCGGAACAGCAGCTCTGTTCCTGGAGGGAGCTGGGGAGGAGAAGCAGGCTCACTTCCCCAGATGTGTCCACCCCAGGTCTGCCCTAATGAGACAAGGACTCAGTCTCTTCTACTGGGAGACTGCCCCACAGCCCAGTTTTCTCACCAGCCAGGAGGATTTCAAAAATGCATAGTTCATGTTCCTGAACAGCATAGAACGAAGCCCACTCCAGCACACAGGCTCTCTCCAGGCCTCCCTGGTTGTCTCCACACCACTTCTGCACCTGGGTATCAGAGAGGTATGACTCTGCCAGCATCAGGACCCCCACCCTGCAAGCATGGCCCAAAAAAAAAACCCACATCAATTTTTTTTCTTCTTCAGAGCAGAGTCCTCAGACACCTTCACAAGGGAATTGAGGGAGCAGGGAAGGAGAATGAGGCAACTAAATTCAGGGTGGAGTATAAGCTGCAGACACAAAACATGACCTTGACTCTGTCAGGAGCAAAACCACTACAGTATTTTCAAACTATGAGGCAGCAAACCACCCTGGCGCTCTCTGCTGACTTGGACAAATTTTGGAAGGGGACAAGTCCAAAACAGTATGACGTGATCTTTCCTTACATCTGCCTGGCACTTACTGATTTACCACTGCATTGTCAGCACTTGTGGCTATTTGGGCCAGAAGAGAAACATTAAGAAAACACCTAGGGAAAAAGCCGAGTGGACAAGCATCCCAAAAGGTGCCAGGCGGTTGGCAGCGCCTGTGCCAAGAGGGTGCTACACATGGAAAACAGCTGTGTGATGGGCCAGAGCTTGTTGACTTGCTCTTGTAGACAACACAGGAGAAAATGGAACCCTGAAGATCAACAAGGGCCCTAAATACACAAGTAAATGATTAGCAGGGATTAGATCACCACCTGTTAAACCTGTCTTGAGCCACCTGATTGGGGTTATTCAGTCATCCCTCTCTAAAAAAAAATCTTGTTCAAGATCCTCAAAGACTTAAGCAGGTACTCCTGCAGAACTGCAGTGAAGGTGGATTAGGAGCATTAGCTCTGGGACCCTCTGGACAGAAACACTGCACAGGCGAAATATACTGCCCGGAGTAGCCGCCTGATGCCACATTGACACCCTAGCTGAGGCCAAGGTGTCAGCTGTCTGTCCCTGAGGCTGGGGAGGTTCACAGAGTACCTTGCCCCATAACTGTACCCCTAGCAGCTCACCCCTCCTCAGGCAGGGGTTTCCAGTCTCTGTATCACCAACAGGCTGCAGGAATCATGTGGCAGTTTTTTGTTCCCGAGATTGTGTCAAATGGGCTTTCCCTGAGGAGCTCTGAGGTGAGACACAGACATGACCCGCTAATGGTGCCCCTTCAACCCTTAGAGCCTGCAAGGTGCTGCACTGATCCAGGCCAGCCAGACCCCTTCCAACCTCCAGCCACACCAGTGAAGAGGCTCTTCTTACCCTATTGCTCACTTCTGAACCCCTCCAGCAACGTGCAAGGAGAGCAGTTTGGAGGAACATCCTCCCACCATCCTGCACCAGCTAAGGTGAGCCAGTCTGGCTTCAGCAGCTTGCACTACTGAGCTGAATATCCTGGTTGATTTTGCCTGAAGCAAGTGAGAACAGAGAAAAACTGCAGAGCTCCCTCTGGAATATCCCTTTTCCAGCAAGTTAATACCTAAACAGAAAGCTATAGGCATTAATAAGTAGATCTTTACTATTTGGAAAGAAAAAAACATCAGCTTTTGGTCTAACTACAAACTAGCCATCAAAAACCATGCAGGCACCTCACAACACAGCCAAAGATTTCTACTTTCTCCCCAGCAATGAACTGAGTATCTCAGATTTATCTCACAATGACCAGGACTCTCTCCAAGCCTCTGCAACGTTCAGGAATAAAGCAAAACCTGGCTGGCTGACAAGCCAGTATGAGAACTGCCAGCCAAGCCAGGCTGAGCAGAGGAGAAATGATTCCTTCTCAAGCTCACATCCACGCATTAGTGCAACCCTGAGCACATGAGCAAAGCTCCCACCCAGCATCTAAGTTATGTTTATTCATAAACCATTCGGCTGGTCTGTCTGGACTGCGGTTTCCAACCTTGTGTTTCATAAGTGTCAGCTCCTCCTTTCCTCCCAGGAAGTCACATTTCTGATGGATTTGTTGCTTGAGGTGTTTTTCAGGAAGTGAAAACAAATGGCAAAAGCTCTGACACACGGTTGGCCGTCTTACCTCAGAGCTGCAAGAGCTGCAGGGATGCTGGGCCACAGCAAACACGAGGACACTACATTCAGGGATCAGCTTGCCCATCCAACCCAAAGTAAAGTGAAGATGGTTCCATCTGAATGTTCACCTTGGGTAAGACAGCCAGTCCCTCCTACAGTTATCAAGCAATGAAGGCAGCAGGCAAGGAAAGCATGTAGGACAGGTATTGTGGAGAGCACTGAATAAAGAAAGCCCTTTCATGATCACCATGTGCTTTTTCTGCATAAGCCATAAAGCACATGCTCCTTCAGCATAGTAGGTTCTTATTTCATGGAGGAAAAACCCAAATCCAGCTTTTTTTAGACCTGTCACCCTCTCCAGTGTTATCCTGTGCATCTTTCCTAGCATGGACACAGGCTGGTAGTGGGTGCACCCACTCAGCTGGCTCTGTGGGTGGGACTTCTGGTGTCCTTTCAGAGGTGCCAGGTGGGTTTGGAGGATTTTTCAATGCCACAGAAGCATATCAGAAGAGACAGGAACAAGTCTGTGAGAGTCACAGAAATACTCACCATTCGCTGATGCTCTTCGGGTTGCTGCATTACCTGTGGTGAATGCCTCTGTGATCTCTTAAAATGAGTTACTGACTAACCAGCACTTCCAACACAAGCCAGCTCCTCAAGAAAGGATTTCAGAGACTAGAGTAACCAGATGGAAAAACCTCTGTGTCTGCTAGGTGAGTTTCTGTCTCAGAGGAACGAATCAGGCTCTTTAAAAGGGAATGATGATTTGAAATCTAGCCCTTTCAATGCACGACTGAAAAATATGACAGTCCTACCACTGACTCTCCATAAGCTGGAGTCCTATATTCCCTTTTCCCCTGCACCCTCTGCTGTTTGCCAGGTAAGAGGCTGAAATAAAAAAACCTGTCCAATTTTCCGTAACAAAGAAGCTGCCTGCAGAGCACCAGTTCACCAAAACAGCTGAGCAGATCTAATTGCTCACTGCTGGAAGGCACAGCCCTGCCCATTTCCCTATCCTCCTCCCAGCCCAGCATTGGCTTGACTCCCTAAGAACCTCCGTGAGGGCCCTGAATAGTTTTCCCAAGGTTAGGGAAGCAAGCTGACTCACTGAGGACTTGGATGATTCCCAGAGGTCCCTTCCTACCAACATTACTCCGCGAGCACTGCAGCAGGCATGCCGGGGAACACAGGGCTGGAAATAAAGCAGGGAAAAGAGCTGATGCCTATCACTGGCAGAGAGCTGTGCTCTGCTCTCACAGGAGCTCAGCTGCCTCGTTGAACTGTCCTACGCAGAGCTGCTGCACTTACACTGCTGACTGACATGGGGAGCTCACTGCCCCACGCCCAGACCCAAAGGGGTGATGGCAAAAGCTGCTGAAGCAGACAGGGTGAGCACAACAGCCCTTACAGCAGCACGGCTTGCAAGAAGCACATCCTGGCAGGACGGGCTGCTTAGCTGGTGGAGCTCCCTCCTTCCTAGGTACGTTTTGCCAATATAATGGTTTTGCTGGGCTATTAATGCAACCCCTTCAAAGACAGCACAAGAAAAACCATGCAAAGTGAGGTGAGCAGACAAATGAACAGAAGAAATAGAACAATCTTCTCTTTTTAGCCTTCATTAGACCTTCGGCATGGTCTGTAACGGAGCCAGGCCACTTTACAGGCAGAATTGCAGCATTTCAGTTGACACATTTCCTTTTAAGATAAAAGTCACGCAAGACCAAGAAGTCCATCTTGAAACTTGGCATAGGCTACAGCCTCATGCAGACTTCACTTACCATGCCATAATCTGAGGTGAAGAGCACATTTCCATCGGCACATGAGCCAACAGTGCATGGCTGCAGCTGGTCCTGCTCCCGCAGCCATACCCTGGCACCCTGCAAAAAACAAGAGCTCCCATTAGAAAGAACTGGAGCCTGCAAGATCTGCACACGGAGAGCGAACATCGAAGGAAAGCTGGGGAAAGCTGTGGTGTTCAGAGGCTACCTCCAAGCTACCACTGCTCAAAATTTTTAAGCAAGTCTGACTTACATTTTCAGAGGAACAGGCTTTGATTGTTTTAATGTAACATGAGAGGAAGAAAAAGCAGTTTTAATCAGCATCACACAGAAATCAATGTAAGGAAACATCCATTTTTAGAGGAAGAGTCATGGAAAGATACAAACACACAGAACAGTGGGTTTGACTGTCTAAATATTTTCAAATTTAGAATAGCCGGTCATTAGAAGTCATGCTATAATAATAATAATAGAAAATATAAATAAAGCATGTTTACAATTTTGTACGCCCACACATCATTGTAAGCCAAAATGCTTCCAGAAATCATCAGCAACAGCTAAGCAGACTTCACGGTGCTTTGTTTGCCTCTCTTGCAAGAGTTTCCTTGGGTCAATGACATGACTTGAGCGTTTCTCTGATGTATATATACACCGATATATATATGATGGCTCTAATATATATACAGTTCCAAGCACACTACAAGATCCTAAATTTCTCACTGTTGCTCAAGACAACCCTGAGCATAAAGACAGACTTCTGGTAACACATGTGCAGGGATCTGCAAGGCAAGCAGATCTCATAGCTTGCCTATCACAAAAGTGCAGGGGAAATCAGTTTCCCAAATTGGCCTCTTCTGTCTGGCCTGACTGTGGGACCTTGTACAAGGGAAAGAGCAGGAGCCTGCAAGCAAATCACAGAGAGCATGACCTGCAATTACACAGTCTGGCATAACGTCACACTGCATTTCAGTTATTGTGAACTAATCTGTTCTACGTCTTTCCATAGACACGACATAAACTCTGCTTAGATAAGTATTGAGAAAAAGCCAAAGTGCTGAACTGTTGAGTAACGTTAAGGCCATCCTGATTTTTATTGATTCATAGACCTACTTTCTTCCTGATTTGTTTTCTGCCCCTAAGTTATTGATTATAAAAGCCCTTCCTATCCTCTTAAACCATTAGCTCTTTGCTTATAGGCTTATTATGTTTGAAGAGATGCAATAGTATTTCTATATTACATTATCCAGAATGTGGAACACTAATTCTATTTTTAATGATTTGTTTTAGTTTAGGTAGGTTTTTTTAAACTACTTTAGTCACTTTAAACACTTTAGTACCCTGAATTTTCCTTACTGTAGGAGATACATTTGTTGGCTAACCTCCAGTCCTCCCAATAAAGGAACTGGTTTTAATGACATTTTAAGAAGCCTACATAATTCTACTTTTGCTGCTGTGTTCTGCTCTAGAGTTTCCACAGCAGGCACGTTAATTCCCCCTCACCAAGTGTATGCAAAGCACCAGTGCATCTGATCCGTACCTAAATCCAAGGATGGTGTGCGAAGATCACCCTCATGGTCAGTGAACACAGATTCAGATTTCAAGATTCCAGAGAGCTGGTAAGCAATGCATTGAACAGAGATATTGAGGAACTATATTAGAGATCTTCACGACATCCTCTTACGTTTTCTGAAACTCTTGATGCTCGAGACAAAGTGTCCCAAGGCATTTGAGAAAGACATCACTGTTGAAGTCGTCCATTTCCCAAATCACATTCTGATGATTCCACACAAACACATGATCAGCAACATGTGTTAGCGAAAGGTCTTTAGGGTATTTTCACCAAAGGCTTCTACTACCATCATGGTGTCAAGTGCAAAGAGTCAGAAAACAACAAAGTTGTGTCTGGAGTTCCCAACAGAGAGTGGGATGAAATAAAACCCTTTTTAATACACTTGTTGCAAACACTCGTTCCCAACAGTGCAGTTCAGTCCCTTCAGACACCAGTACCTAGGAGCACATAGAGGAGAGCCTGCCGGCAAGCACAGTTTCAGCAGGAGCCAGGCCTGCACACGCTGCACCCCGATGCCGTGGCACACACACCCCGCATTAGGAGGGTGCCATGCTCACAGAGCCCTGCGGGGTCTGTCCATGCGGACCAGGGCAGGCCGGGTTACACGTGCTTCCCACTCCCTGAGACCGTAAATTAGTTTGGAGAGAGAGGCAGCTGATAATCTGACACGCAAGAGACACTCCACGGGCACAAGCACTGTTATTTATTAGGTAGCATTTGGAGGGAAAAAGAGGGGAGATGGACAGTGAGACCCCTCTGGTATCTTCAACACCCAGGAATTATCAGAAAATCCACACTGACCCAGACCCCTTTCCCAGCAGAAGTGCCTGTGCAAAAGTAGTAACAAATACTCCCAAAAGGAGATCTAGTTCTTTTGTACAATGTTGCACCATTTCCTACAGAAATGGCAGAAGGCAGCACGATGAAACTCCCAGGCACTGTGGCATTTCAACTGCCCAGAACTACTTGCTTCAGTTTACTTTGATGTCGTAGCTGTTTTTACAACAGCAATTGCCTCTGCCCAGTAGAATAACTGCACCCATTTGTGTTGTTTCCAAAAGGAACATCATGCTGAGACAGTCAGAAGAGGAACCACAGAGTAAATAATTATTGTAACTTCTGCCCAGCATAGCCCTTATTTCCTGAAAGGCAGCGTTTGTTTTAGTGCATCTCCTTCCATCAGCCCTTTTTTCTAAACCTGAAATTCCCCAAGGAGCCTTGACTAAATACAGAAACAGATGGTGACACCAAAGAGACTGCCCTCACATCACTCCCCTCTCCCCCAATACCACAGATTTCATTTATCAGTTGAAAGGATTAAATTGAGCAGAAAACTTCCAAGAAGAGCCAAGCAGCATGGTTGAACTTCCATGGGAGAAGCAAGGGCTGCAAAGCACAGCCCAGCACTGCAGAGCAGCGACCTAGCAGCTCCAGGGGGTCCCAGGTCCCGCAGGCACCACAGACCATGAGAAAACCCCTGCGCTCCAAGCACAAGAGTAAAAACCCTTCAGTTTTCAAACTGGGATATAGGAGGTCTCACCCACACATAAGAGGCAAAACAGTTCAGCAAAATGAAGCAACAAGCAACCACTGATTTAAAGAGAGCACCTTAAAAGACAGATAAGGAACAGCAGAGTGATGATTTTGTGTAACCGCTTTCCATTGAATAAAGCTGGCTGAATACTGGTGGTACAGTTAACTTGAGCGCCTTATATGATTAGAATCGCTCATCCCCTCCCAATTATTCTTTTACCTAGCAGTTTATTAGGGGCTTTGTTTTGTTTTTAAGTGGGGCAACAACAGCAGGTACTGAAAGAAAGAATAAAGCAGTAATGTACCAGAGTTCCTGTATCAAGGGCACGTCACTTGGATGTTGAACGAACTGTTGGAGACCAGCATCCTCATTCCTATGGCCTTAGTGACACTCCGTCCATGAACTGGCCTTGCCACAAAGTGCATAGCAAAGCACAATCCTGAAAACTGATCCCATAACATGGGGTTATAATTTTGAAAATAGAGTTGCTTGCATACCGAGAGTACTGTTTCATCAGTACTAGCTCACCCTCACACCATGCAGTCTTCCACTGCGGACAGTAAACTCTAGGATGCCATTTTTCTCTGTTTGCATAACACCTGGCACTTTGGCATCCTAGTCTTGGAAATAAATAACATTTCCTGGTATACATGATAGTGAAAAAGCAATGGAAGCCACAGATATCTTCGGCCTTCTGTGTCTTTTTTGGAGTGACTGACACCAGGAGTTCTCTCTTGCATTCCCACAACTGCATCTCCGCAGATGCAGTATGCCGTGTCTTGGGAAGGGACAAGGGAGACCTTGTATACCGCACATCAGGGAGAGGGCGGAGGCAGACAAGCCGTGCACAACCCTGACTGCAGAAGCAAAGCACCCAGGCATTCAGGCAGAGCGTGTAGCTACCTCCTCAACAGCTATCCAGCTACTGGAGGCAAAGACAGCACCAGAGGATGAGACACAGAACTCTGTACCTGCAGGTGCCTTCTCCTATCCAGAGCCTCCCAGCCCAACCAGAGACACATTCAGGGACAGATATAAGCAAGACACTGCTCTGCAACTGTACCACACTTCAGGAACAAATCATCATATCCTGCTCTCCTCTTCTTTGCGTAGTCTGGACTACCCTTGAATCTTTGTGTTTCCCCAGGACCTCGTCTGTCTTCTGGAAACTGCTTCTTCTCATATGCAAGTGAGAAGGAGCTGCCCTAGCTGTACTGGATTCGAGGAGACAGGCAGCAGTCCTGTCTCTCTCTGACAGCACTCACATGCCCCATTCCTCCTTGTGCACAAACCTGCACAACTCCCAGGAGTAACATGCTCCACTGGGGCTACAATCATGATAGGTGCATCAATCTTCCAGGAGTTATTCAGAGAGGAAAAGTGCTTTTGGTCAGAAGACATCTTGAAGATGCACATAACTGCCCACTCTGTTTCTCTGTATTGGTGATGTTTTCTTTGTGAATGAACATGGCCCTCTAAGTCCCCAGACCTAGCTGCAAACGCAATACTACGAGAGGCTCTTGCAGTACCTTGGTTTGGGTAACTGCCCCGTCACTGCTGCAGCCGTTCTGCAAGGGGGAGGGATGTCTTAAACATGGACCCCCCTACACCGTAAGTCCAAGTCAAAAATTGCTGTTGATGCTTTAAGTTTTTCAGCTACAAGTATTATGTATATACATACCTTTGTCCTCCTGGCACACTGAGGCTGTTCAGTGGGTATTAAGCATCTAAGCCTTGTGTTCTTCCTCATGATGGATCCATATGCTCCTAGGCTTAGAAGCAGCACTGCGCTAAGCCAGCTCTCTTCCCAGCCTCAGTGGGCTTTGTGGTTGTAAACCACGCAGCAGAGATGGGGCTAGAAGGGCCCGTGTGATCCAGACAAAGCCAGGGTCAGGTTTCAATAAATGCACTTTTCAACAGATTGATCTAGATGATCATGAATAAGTGATAGGACAGATATAAAGAGACTTAGCTAATGGATACAGGATTGGTGGGGAGGGGGAGTCCCTGACACCCTAAACCCTTCTGGAAAGGAATGCAACCTTAATGTTTTTCTGATGTCACTCTGAAATGAAGTCATACAGCCAGTCCCTGGGTTATATCTGATCAGCAAAACCTGGAGCAGCTGCTGGAAGGGAGGGGGGCAGCCCAGGAGGCCACAGGTAAGGAGAGAGACAGAAGCAAAACAGCTGAGCTGGCAGCAGCCAACATGGAGCAGCTGGGAATAGGGAACCTGCAACAGCAGCAGAGACAACAGAAACAAAAGTCTACTTCTTGTAAGGCACAAGGTGACACACTGCAGGGCAAAAAGGGACTGGACCTATGGTCCCCACACAGTAGCCCGCTGAGCCTAGGCAGCCTCTGCAAGCCAGCACAGCTCACGGAGCTGAGCACCAAGCAGCAGCCATGGGTCCTGCTGCTCCGGAGCTGCAGCCCAGGCTGGGCCCATGACTCAGACTAGTTCTGCCAATTAGCAGCCCCATTCCTTACTAATTAAGGAGCCAAGCCCTCAGTCTGCCAGCAGCTCTGCAGAATAGCAGTATCAGGAAAAGGTTTGTGCATTTTAAATCATCTAAGTGCAGTTTGTCACTTCTGGTCACTGATATATATGCACTGCTTCCCACCCCTCCTTTGCCTCCCCCTCCCATCTGTTCTGTTCCTCTCTCCTCCCCCAGTTTGGCTGCTGCACAGCTTCTCTTCTCCCCACTCTCCTGCACATCTCCCAGTTTCAGATATCCCCCAGGAAACGCCTGGTCCTTGAAGGTAATTCTTGCTCCTCTCAAAGGAGCAACTACCCGCTACAGTAACCACACCAGCTCCTCACTAGGAGGGTGGAGAGAGTGAACTCCCAACTGTTCCCTTGTGCTTCAAGGTTGCCCTTTGCCATGAGCCCAAGGCACAGAGAGAAGGAGGAGGATGCAGGTGTGCATCCTTACAGACTTCACCACAAGCTCTCTCCAGGCCCAGTTTGAGATGAGCTGCCCCCTGCAATTCCACTATGGGCAGTGGAGTCACTGCCCTCCTAAGGTGAAGTCCTACAGAGTCTGCAACCACCCGGCAACTGCTCCCCAGCCTTGAAAAGGCGTACTGAAGCTCAGTCCATCAAAGTCAGTGGAGCTGCCCAGCGTCGCTTTTACACCTTCTCTACTAGTTCTTCGCCACCTAAAACTTGAATTGGAACAAGTCATTCCACAGGATACGTTACTCACAGAACCTGGATACCTACAGATGTGTATTCCCTGTCTCTGAACACTCGCATACATCTCAGTTGTGTCAGCTTTCCCACATCTTCTCAGTAGAAGTCCTGAGAAGGAGAAAACATTGCACATGGAAAAGCCGAGCCTTGCCCCAGCAGAGCTTTCAGGCTAGACTAGCTGCTGCAACCTGAGCAAGTGAAGAGCCATCCCTGCCCTTCCCTCAACTGGGATGTTGCTCCAGGTATCCTCTCCCTCTTGCCACCAAATACATAGTGAGGCAGTGTCCTTGCAGCTCCCTCCCTCTCTCAAATTCGGCCAATGGCTCCAAGGCCAAAGCTGGGCTGATGGACGGGTGAGTGGCACTCAAGGTCCGCAGAGGAGAGCTCGGGGCCTCAGGAAGGCACGAGGATGCAGCAGTCTATCACAGAGCAGCAGATCCAGCACCCTGCCTCCGAGCAGCCATTATGCGATGCGCTTTGTAAAAAACTCAGATGAGACCCCCCCAAACAGGGTTTCTTCTGAAATGTTTATTATGCACAATTTGGGATTATTTCCAGTACCTTTTCACATCTTGCCACATCCTTGACTTCAATAATTCCCCGCCATGTGGAGCTCTACCATCTACTCACACGTTATATGGAAAAGTACACATTTTAATCAGTCCCTTTTTGTTGCAGTCAGAGGTGGAGGAACGGAGGAATCCAATCCACCTTCTCTGTCTCATCCATTCTTTTCTGCTCTTTTGCCATGTCTGCCCCTATTTGTCATTTCACTAATAAAGTATTCTCAGGTTTTTCAAACTATTCACATGAGACGTTTTCCTAGCGTTTGATCGTCCTCGGTGTCTTTCCCTCAAACACCCCACAGAAAGCAAGTGGAGTGCCTCCGAGCTGGAACGTACTGTCAGCCAATCTGAAATAAGAGTGAAAGTGGGGAAAAATGGGGGAAATGGCCCATGTAAGTAAGAAGCTGGGAGACAGTAAAGACAGTAGAGTCCGTTTCACTACCTTCTCTTCTAAAATCCTTAGGGACAAAGCCATGTGCTAGTAGCAGCATCCAGCTGCTAGATGGGGATGATCGCACTGTGAGTAACGATGGAGACATGCATACGTTTTTAATAAACATCCCTAGAAAGTACCCCTCTTGCATCACACTGAGATGCTGAAGTGCTTTCCCATATATCAGTAAATGGAAAGGATGTGAAACATTTTCAGAATCAACAGGTCCAAGAGTTCCCAAAGATATGTCCAATAAAGTTTCTCAACAGCTGATATGCATTTTTATAAGCCTGGTAATGCTGAGGAAATTCCAAGAGACTGGAAGGGTCAGAGCCTAAATGCGGGCGATAGCGGAATTATCCCAAGTAACCATGGGTTGCATCATCTGACAACCCCAGGGAAAATACAGAGCTTTTACCCTCAGATCTTCCAGCTGAAGGATACTCGAGCTTTAATTATTGCCCAGTGCCAGCCAGCATGTGGAACAAAGTCTAGTCAAAAGGACATCTTCATTCTCTGATTAGCAACCAAGCACAGGAGATAAACAGGACAGTAATAGACTCTCATGGCATTTCTCATGTAGAACGCAGCATTCTGATAAAAGTCAGCCCTTGAGGAGCAAACAGCAGCAAACGGATATCAAAACAGTTATGAATGGGGAAAATCATGACTAATTGAGGGAGCTCCTAACAAACCTCTGCAGAGACAGGGTCAGTACTATTCTGGATTCTCATCAAGGATCTAAAATCAAAAGTAGTGCTGATAGTACTATCAGATGCCAACATCTGGTAGATCAGTGAGTACCCACAAGGATGAGACCATCAGAGCAGTGTGGATTCCACAGTCCTCTTGTTTGAACTAAACGGGATTAAAATACAGCTAAACTGAAAGGTCAGCTTCAGGGGAGGAGGAATGCAAGGAGCACTTCAAACGGAGGAATGTCTTCTGGGAAGTCACAGACCCAAAGGGGATTGCAAGTTGCTGAACAGAAACTCCCAGGACATTTGGTTGCAACAAGAGCTGATGCGTGTCTGGGACGCGTAAACAGGAGCAAGGAAGTTTACTGCTTACTTATGCTCTGAGGTGTGAGAAAGAAGCCTTCCAGAGAAAATCTAAAAAACTCAGTCATTTCTGTTATTCAGAAAGATCCCTTGTAATGCGAAAGAACTTGTGAAAATGATAATGTCATTATGCAAATTTGCCAGAGCTAGAGCTGCCCTATCTGGCCCAGACACTGACAGCGGGGGATCAGAGTAGCGTGTGGCCCAGCATGGGCTGCAAACCTCACCTCCATCCCTGCACACCCAACTAACCGAACCCTGCTGCAAGGCGGCAGTGCCAAGACCACTGCTCTGCTACCTGCTGCCTCACCTTCCTCGGAAGCCCCGTGCCGGAGAATAATTTCTTGCAGACAGAGAAGTTATTTGGGACGAAACAACTCTCATGAAGCAGAAGAAAAGTAGGACCCAAAAATGGATGGAGCTGCCAGACACTTCAGAAACGAAGCAGGGTTTATTTTAAAACCAGGTTGTGTAACCACTTGAAGAAACTGCAAAAAACGGGGGATCCTCCAGAAATAAGAAGCCTTTCCGGAAAGTGTGACTCAGCCAAATTTTCATCATTGGCTGAAGACACAGGTAGCGGGAATAAACAGGACTAAGACACAGCCCTGGTCCTAACCCGAATTTCCAGCTTCTCATCACGTACGCTGACCACTGTATCTATGAGAGGCCCCACCGCTGGTTCAGCTGTCATGATTTATAATGGCAGGACCCAAGAGTCCGCGAACGCTGTGCCAAGCAGTGCGTGGCAGACAGGCCCTCCGTAGGTGTTTTTCCTGGGACTCGCTCTACAGCACTGCTGAACGGCGCGCAACCTCGGATGGAAATCCGGAGACAGAACCGCAGAGCTTAGGGTAACTGGAGGATAACCAGGAAACCGAGACTCGCAGAAGTTTCAGTCTTAATGATCACATTTAAATAGTTCGCACATTGTCCTTAAAGCAAAATGGGAAAGAAGAAATTGCGAAACATTTGTGATTATTGTGTTAAAAAAAAAAAGCGAGGCGAGAAGTGAAAGCCGAGCAGTACGAGGCGGTTTTGGCGGCAGCGACGGGGCAGCTGCAGGCGTCCCTGTGGGGGGGGGCTCTGACCCAGTGCCAGCGCCAGCCCACCCTCACGCCGCTGATGGGATCTGACAAGGGCGCAGCTCGTGCAGCCTGGCTCTAGACGAATGCCCTAAGGAAGGAGCTAATGGGCCTCCCGCTCTTCCCCCAGACACGTCTTCATGTCACCTTTGGCACAAGAGCCTTCTTCCCCGCAGTTGCTGCTCCACAACAGGGCAGCCAGGCCCTTTTGCACTACATGCACCTCTTCATCGCTCTGAGCAGTTTTGGGGAGATGCAGCTGGGATGGAGGATTCTGCACGTAGGAACATCCATGCTACACCAGCCCCATGGATACCTTCAAGGACAGTGGTACTTCTGTTTAGCTGAACTACGCAGACTAAATAAACAGAGAGGGGTTGCTGTTTGGTATTGACTCAGAAAACATCACATACGCAGTGTGGATGTAACAGTCAGCATTTCTCTCTCTTTCCAGTCTCTTGGGATCCTCTTTTCTAAGAGGTCACAATATGCTTGGTAAACTAAGAGGAGGTCATCAGGAAAAGTCGGCAAAGCACATGTTCCTTGGGGGAGAAGAGAGGCTTGGTGGGAGTACTCCTTCACAGAGCAGCCCCACTGCTGAAGAAGATGACGCTCTATCCACTGTTTCTTTCCAAGGCGGCATTTTCCTAAGCCAACAGTTGTTAACACATGGGCACTCGGCTCACTGTTATCTGGAAAGACAGCACATCACTCATGGTCAGCATCATTCAAGTCAGCTGAACCATTTCCCTCGTCTCAGACAAGAGTCTCTGGAAGGGTTCTGCAGGACATCCAGTCACACTTCTCTCTCAGAGAAACTCCACCTTCTCCCTACTGCCGGGAGAGCCGCGAGGGCAAACCAAGCTGTTGAGAAACCTAATCCAGCATGCCACGTACAAGCCCTCCCTGCCCAGCACAAGCTGGTCTCCCTGGGGACACTGATCTCTGAATGATGCAGCCAGGCATCTTCAACCGAGAGCTCAAAACTGGTGCAAACGAGAGCTCAAAGCTGGTGAAAATCGCACGTGCAACCAAAAATCAGACCACTCCTGTACCTGCTGCACCCATGAATAAGGCAGGCTCCACACTGCAAAGATGCATTCGCAGTCAGGTCACTTCAGTTCTCCTCCTTAGCCATGTACTCTGTCTGCAAATGATTACACACATGAGTTTACACCAGGAGTAAGGAGCCATCAGATGCCTGGAGGACAGTCCGTACAGCTGAGTATCCCACGGCCGGCAAAGGGCCACACTCTGCAGACTAGCTGATGACTTTGTGGAGTGGTCAGACACTTCATAGATGCATCAAGCAGTCAGCACACCTGCGCAGCAGCCAGGGCAAAGCTGCCAGAGCAGAAGAGACCTGGCAGAGCTGCTTGCTCCCCACCTCAGTATGTGACCAAGAAAGCAGCTCAGCTGCACACATGGTGGCAACTGAGGTAGCCCTCATATTCCTCCATGGACTTGACTCTGAAGCTCCCCCCTGGTCTGCATGTGTCCTTGGGGGAGGTGGCTCCTCTCACCACCTCTACAGCAGATGTCCCAGGTCACAAAGAAGAGAAGCGCTGTAGCCAGGGGACGATGGGGGAGCGTAAGTGAAGACCAGGCCAGCTGTAGACAGGGCAGCTCAGACCACCACAGCCACACAAGATGTGAGTACAGGGTCCCCCCCTGCCTTTCTCTGCCCATGCCAGAAAGCTTAAGAACTTTGGGGGATTTATTTTATAGCACAGATGAAAAGCTTTGGATTTCACCAAAAGAGCAATGAGGAAAACTGTTTAACACTTAAAATGCCAGCATTTCTAGGCCAGTGGCACATGAGCAGAAGGAAAACAGCATTTGTGACTCCACTGGATGCTGCTGCTCAGTGCAGGCTGACCGTGGGGCCATGTTGGCTGGTCACTCCAGCTGGAGAGCAGAGAGGGATGGGGTGGGAGAAGTGTCTCCTTTAACCCTGACCACGACATTCCTGCTCCTCAGGGGGGAATTGGAGAGCGAGTCACATCCTCTGTGTCACCCTGCATCCTGCCCACGCTCCAGACACGCAGGGAAAGCATCACCCGTCACCGCCACAGCCCTGGCCCCCAGGGCCCCTCCTCCCCGTCTGGGCACAGGGCTTGCTGCAGCAGCCACGAAAGGAGACGGCAGAGCGCACACACCGTCTCGGCTCCTCTGCTCATACCCGGCTGGAGCAAAGGAGTCATCCGTCACATCCCTGAGCCGTGCTGCATGCCGGACCTTGGATGGCAGAGGCGCGCACCTTTGTGCTGTACCACTTGCTGAGGACGAAGGCTTTCTAACCTGGTCCACTTGGGATGCCGCAGGGGAAGAGCGGCGGCAGCACACGCCCTGCCAGCTCGCCGTCCCCAAGGTCAGCAGTCAGAGGAGGGCATGGCACAAGGAAAGCCCTTCAGCAGTGTCAAGCTGGCACAACCAGCCAAAACTATTCCCCTCTTGGCTGAGCCAGGACGATAAGTAGGTTGAACCTATCACTAAGCCACTTATCATAGATAAACTTCAAAGAATAGGAACTCCTTTGGTCTCCAGCATGCCGAGGGAGGAACCAGGGAAGCTGGGAAGACCTATGGCATCCCCACCTAACCCCAGACACTGACCACATCACTGAGTGTGGTATCTAAATGCTGCAAGCACAGCATGGGAGCCTGCTAACATAAGACCAACAACAGGCTCGAGTTTAAGCTATCCATTGTAAGGGATGACACGCATCCCGTGGGACAAGCTTGGCTTCTGCTGCACCAGAAAGAGGTGGAGCAACTCCCTTCTGCTCAGTCGTTGCCCTCCCACCAGGAACCCCCCATGGAGAAGGAAGAAGAGTGGCAGGGTGCAGCAAATGCCAAACATTCCTGCTCCCCGGAAGCTACGTTCCCTGTCTCCCACCCCCCTGCCTTTCCTGCAAAGCAAAGCTTGATGCTTTCCCAGGCACGCTTGCCCCAGCTCTCCAGCCTTGGCCACCTTGCTTCACCAGGGTTTAAGCTTGTGATTTACAGAGCTATAAGACTCCTAGAGAGGCTCTGACTTCGGGACTGCCCCTCAGCCCTTCCCTGGAAATCCCTGTTTCTCCAGATAATGGCAGAATCACGCCTGGACAAGTGGAGCTGGACAAAGCAGGCAGTTCTCTGCTGGGTGTTACTTGCTGAGACACGCTCCTCTGGGCATCACTCCCTCTCCAGCCTCCCATTCACAGCAGGCACACCAGGCTCTTCGGTGTCTATTCCTGTTGCAAGAAGCCAGGAGGTTCCTCGTGACAGAGGGGTGGGCATAAAGGCTCTGGTGAAATGGCCCTTGGGGAAACCCTGGCTTCCATCTGATTAGATACAGGCGGCCCAGGCTTCCAGGAGCAGCAGGTTAATCAGTTAATGGCTGAAAGGCTCCTGGGCCATGTGCCGTGCTGTGCATGCCAAGGGGCAGCCCCAGCCGCACGGCCCCGGGCAGCCACTCCTTTCCCGCTGGGGCCAGATCTGGGAAAACATCTGTTCTGATAAAGCAAGTGCTTCACGGGGGAGGGGACAGGCCCGAGCCCATCATCTGCTCCAGCCCACTACCATGGGCTGCTCCAGGGGGCTGCCAGTTCCCCCCCCGCCACACACAGAACACGGCAAGGGCCAGACACTGGGTTTAATGGCCTGGAAACCAACAGGGCATTGGAGGGTGGGGGGATGTCTGATGACCCTGGCCCCAAACAGGAGGCTTTCAGAGCTCATCCACAGACCTCAGGACAGCCCTGTCACCCCACAGAGACTGCCGTGCCCACTGCCAGTGCCACGGGCACCCGCTGTCACCCAAGGGCTGCCCCAGCCTTGCACCCGCCTGCCCCTCACAACCAAATGCAGCATCAAGCTGGGCTGGAAACCTGGGTATGCTCCAGCGAGGGAAGAGGCAGAGGTGATTTTGGGGGGTCTGGGGTGAGCACAGCACGTGCGTTGAGGCTGCCCAACACTTTCCCCGTGCCGCACACGGCTGTCGCCAGCCCCAAGGAACGGGCACCGCAGGCACCCACGGGAGCAGAGCCCGCGTCTTGGGGGTGCGAGCCTGGCTCCGGACGGGCCCGCTCTGCCCGCCGGCGTGGAGGTGACCGGGCAGGGACACCGAGGAGGCCGAGGACCGGGGCGGACGCTCCCTCCCGCCGCACGCTCCCCGGTTGCCCCCCGGCCCGCCTCCGGCCCGGTGCCACGCGCGGCCAGCCGAGTCGCGACATGCACGCGCAGGCAGGAGCAGGCTCCGGACCCTGCAGTCGCTCCAGGGGATGAAACGCAGCGTGCGAGCCGTCTCCGGGGCAGCCATCACCACCATGCGACAAACCCTCTCCCTCCTCCTGCCAGCGGCTGCAGCCGCGCATCCCTCGGGCTCCCGCAACCCGGTCAGCTCCTCCCGGTACCCCGAGCAGGCGGGCGGAC
>Ga0065711_1000102_pt1 | contig 100256 bp, 37 predicted proteins | sample Hoacrofraction12_FD_59098 | JGI IMG/M metagenome (GOLD analysis project Ga0065711, IMG submission 59098) | Hoatzin crop microbial communities from Cojedes, Venezuela - Epithelial fraction 12 v2 (version 2) | ecosystem: Host-associated > Birds > Digestive system > Esophagus > Crop | place...
GCTCCGAAGGCGCGTCACACTGCTGAGTCCCGCTTCTGACAACACGACATTCCATGCCAAGAGCCAATCAATACACAATAATTGACTTAGTCCCACCTCGCAAAAAGATTTCCAAACATATAAAAACTGGCCCTTGAAAACTCTCTTTGGGAGGAGGAGCCAAGCGAGAACTTCACCTGACGGACAGGCCGACGGGCTTGAACCTCTCTTCCCCCCCCAAGAATGGACGCCTTTTTGGTAAGAGTCGCGCCTCTGACTTTGTTAGACGTATCCCCAGGAACACTTTGTTAACTAAAGCGCTGAACTATTACTTTGCGCTCAACTTTTGTAGACAGTGCATTTATCAACGTCAATTCCAAATCTGTGATATCTGTTGCTCGAATAAATTACCTGTTGCTTCAACTTTGCGAAAATGTCTCAGTGAAAGTCCTTGGAGGGGCTCTGACAGGCAAGCTGAATCTGAGAAGTGGCTACACACTTAACCCTTTAGACATAAACCGTTGACCAAGTCTGGGACTAGGAGTCGATCCAGCTGCACCTAGACTCTCCTCTGAGAGAGAGTTTAGAAAGCAAGGGGATCTTCTCTGAACCTTGTGACTCAATGGGAGGGCTCTCCCTTTGACGCTTATCAAACTCCCCTTATCTCCCCTTTAACGCAAAAACATGACACACCTGCTTTAGTTCTGATAATTTTAAAAGTTAGACAATAGAAAAATAGTATCTCTGGTGTCATTTGCAATCAAGATAAGGTATATGGGCCTACATATTCTGGCCCTAGAATTGCACGTGTTGAGAAACAAGGAAACCTGTGGAGATCCAAAGATAAGAAGAGAAGAGGAACTCATCTAAAAGTTCCAGCAACCTACAGTACCTAAGCTATGCTCCTCTATGGCTACGAAGCTTTCCAGTCCAGCCTGGGAGTGGGGACCCACTTCCCTGAGAGCAGCATCAGCAGAATTTCCACTCTTGAAATCACAACTGCAGCCAGGGAGTGCAAGCCTGTGAATTAAGCACTATCTGCCTTTTATCATCTCCTCTCACTTCCTGGTATCAGTAAAAAAAGCACACTCGGGACTAGAGACACGAAAATCCCTTAAAACTTGCACAAAATTTAAGAAGTATGAAATATTTAATCTCATTTTCATAATTCCTATCTAAAGAGACCATCTGTTTCTCTGTCCAGAGACTCGTACACATGCACTACTTCTGGGTGGTACACAAAAGTATTAAAAATGACTTTCAGCCAAACAAGGACAGTGAATACCCCTCAGGCACTTGCACCTCTGGGAAGCTGTGTTTTCGTATCCATTTACTTCAAGTTAAATGTACTATAAAGCACCGAAAGTTACATTACAGTAAACTCACCAATTCCATTGTGCAAAAGATTCAGAAGAGTGGAAAACCTACCCATACATAAAGATTAAGAAACAATTGAACAGATGAAGGAAATAGGGGCGAGCACCTGCTTCAAAATATAGATAAGTAAAAGAAATTCTTACTGTCAGTGGTATCAATACACTGTGGGAAATTACTAACTGCTTTGATTAGTATGAAAATAACTAGATAAGATTGCAGAAGGAAATAACTTCAAATTGAAGTAAAGATTTTGTTTAAATTTTCCTCTACATTTATTTTGATATACAGAGGTTTTAAAACCCAGTTTACCATCCAAAGTGAGCTACCACTTTCAATCAATGAAATTAACAATACTTATCAAAAAGTTCACATGGCCCATGATTAAATTAAAACTACATTCAACTTTTAGTTTTGGTTCCAAGTCCATTTGGGGTTAAAAGTGCTCAGCATCTTAGCCTGAAGGGCTGGGTCCAAAAGATTATGAATATGTTAAAAAAATAGAAATATAATCTAGGATTTCATGATTTCATTAAGCCTAGCCTGAAGAAAGAACAGATTATATCCCAAAATAGCACCTTTACTAATTCTTTTATGTAGGTAAAACTTTTCACAGACCAGCATGCCATGATACTTTTTTATAAGATCCCCATTAAATACATAAATATTTCAATAAATATTTAATGCTGAACAAGACCTCTGTAAAGATTTAATCCACTGCTTTAGCAACAACTTTTTGTCTTAGGAAGAGCCTACATAGTAATGAATATTTGCAAGGAAGAACATGTATTTCGAGAGGTTTTATTCAATTTTCAAAATATTTTCTCCAGATGTCTCCTGGGAAATACTTATTATATTTGGTAGAAGGGTGCAATCTGCTGCACTATGGCAAACTGTTAGAGTAGCATGTTTCATAAGAATGACATTCAAGAAGGAGACATTTTCTGAGGAAAGCGGCAAGACGGGGCAGCAAATGTTCTTTCTGATATCAGACAGTTGGTCTTTCATCTCCCAGCTTTGGCATTTATTTAAAGTCATATCACCGGATCAATGTCAGGTCGGTAGCAGCTAAATTGGCTGAAGCAGAGACAGTCATTAAGGGATGCATTCCATAAAGAAAATCCAATTACCTTTTGCATTAGAGAAATCAAATTCATTTTCTGGTTTGGTCAAGGACAGTCACTGTGGAAAATGGCTCACAGGAGAAAAGCACTCAGCATTGTCATAGTGTAAATAAGTTTTAGATAGGAACATCAAAAACTCATTGCTGCTGTTAGAATAATGCTTTTAGAAAAAAATACATGAATTTTAATTTAATTTGCACAACTTAGTATAAGGAGATGTATAAGTGTGTATTTTTTCTCTCTCTTTGTATTTCACAACACAATAGCTGGCCAGCAAACATTTCTCTCTGTTTTACTGGACCATATTTGAAAACACTGCTGATACTTAGGAATAAAAAATAATTGATCACTTCAGTAATTCTCTGTAGGCATGCATCTTACATAATCAAGATAAAATAAGGACAGCCACTTACAATGTAATTAAAGAATGTGGTTTTTTCTTGAACTAAGAGATGCAATATACTTTGATCAATTAATTATGCTGCTTCAGTTCAGAAAGGAATGTTCCCTGCATATAATGGCTGTATACTCTTTCATTGGACATCGCGTCTTATGAGAGAAATATTTTACTGTGTTAAAGTGCAGAAACAAAACTGCCTGATACACATTGTCTGACTTTTCAAGTTAAGTTACACAAATCCCACAGCAAAATATTTGCATTAAAAATCAGTATGCCTTGTATATATTATGGAATCTTAAACTTAACTTTGTCCTGATGATATGACTTTATTAACTATTCACATTATTCACTTCACATTAACTATGAAGACAACTTACAATGCTTTTAAAAAGGAATATTACCATCGTGAAATTAATAGCGAAATGTTATGTTTCCAATTTTTTGTTACAGAAAATTAAAATGTTCCTTTTGATATACAATAATTTGAAAATTTATGTCATATCACATAGCAGAAACAACTTGGGATTCAAAGCCATATTCAGAGCAAACAACCTACACAGACAACAAATGCAGAAAGCAAAATCATAAGAACTTCAAAAACACTCCAACAAAACAGTAAGATACCTAAGATACGTGAGATATACTAAGTGGAGCAGTAAGACACCTTAAGGATCATCTACTCCTTCAATGTAGCTACTCTTTGAGCGTATTTCTCAGGATGCTTGGCACATCCTTCAGATCTCTCCTCCCTAGACAGTCATGTCAAATGGTGCTACACTGTAAGTCACAGGATCCTTCCCAGCAGAGGCAACGCCTGCAGCGGGAGTTTCAGGTAAGGCTAAGTATCTTTTCTATTAATAAGATAACTGCAAGTGAACCTTTCTTTAAAAAAAAAAAAGAAAATGACCTAATACTTTGGTCATGCCTTCAAAGTATCTTCCAAATTCTTCACCAGCAGGAACTATGCTGTAATCTTCAGATCGCAAACAGCTCATTCCTGGAAAACTAATGTGGCACGGGCTTCTGGCCAAGCTCTTTTCATCTGCCAAATTGCATTTTAGAAACCTAGAAGTATAAAGGTATATCAAATAGTTTCATAGTAGTACTTCTCTACATAAGCAACTGCAGAAACTCTGTCTTGAAAGAGAAATGGACTCTGGACAAGCTCTCCAGGATGTGATGTATTCCATGCTGCAACACTCATTAGGTGGAGACCAACCCTCAGTGGAGGGTTTTCATTGCTTTATTCACTCTTGGATAAATCATCAAAACAGGGTAAGAGCAGCCCTCCAGAATTTAACAGAATGCAGAAGCAGCCGAGATCCACAAGAAAAGCCTGGAAATACAAACCAAATGGTGAACTCTGAAATCTTTTTATTATTTTGATACAAAAATGAACAATGAAAGGTCTAATGGACAGTACAACTGCAACATCTTGTATCAGTAAAGAAGTTGTTCATACACAACTACTCAGCCAGGAGGACCCGACATTGTGGTGCTATTGCTGGAAAATGAAGTAGCCTGAATAACTCTGCATTTGGCAAAATACATGTATCTACCACTGTCAAGTATATGACTCAAGTCTTATAAGTGTTAATTTTTTCTATTTTTTATTATTTTAAAATTTCAAAATATCTTATTTTAAATCATAAACCTCTTCATAAGTAGCACTAAATTAATTTAATTTGAAACTCAGCCCTTAAACTGTTTGTAAGTAGCACTTTTCCACTCTCCCCAAACTGTTACACAAGAAACATTATTCTCAGACCTGCAACTGAGGAACTTAATTGATAAGAATGAGTATCATAAATTCTAAAAGTTTTCAGAAATTGTAAGGTTGCCTTAGCATCGGGGCAGGTCCAACAGCAGTTTCCCAGGGCAGGTGCATGTGCATTCCTTGGTTTCGTGCAGCACAACATTCCTCATCAAAAGAACCCGTGTTGTCTTTTGCAAAGGCTCAACACTGCTTATGCATTTCTGAAAAGTATGTGGGGTTTTTTTTCTAGAGAGAGGGGCTAAATCAGGTTAAAGTAATTATAATGTTTCCTGAAGTCAGACTGTGAAGTCAATGAGAGCTAATGTATACCGCTGAGTGCACACACTCCCTTTGCTTTGCTGTTCTGTGCTTTTAGGTAAGAGCTATATATAGGTGTCCCACTAACTACACATGAATTCTTTATCAAATCCCAGCCTTCAAGTACTATACTACATCATGGTATTCATATACCAAACCAGGCAAAACATTTAGTATTCAGGCATTAAAAGCTTCTATCCATCATTTTTGTCTTCATCTTCTTTGAGATGTTTAAAACCTGCAGAGCTGTTCATCTGATGTACAAAAGCAACTTATATGAAAAATGCTTTTATGCTTCTTTCATCTGGATGCTAGGGAGAAAACTGTCTTCTCTAGATCATACTTCAGCACTTTCATGGCTTACACAATGGTAATACGAAATGTCTCCTTTAATTATGAAATTGTCTTGGCAGTTGAGCAGAAGTGTCGAAAACTTTGTTACACATCCTTCAGAAATAACTGTTAATTTATTTTAATCCACTCTGCTGCATTTTGGGATATACAAAATGCGTAAATGTTTGAAAACAAATGTAACAAATATTTGTACCTAGGCTTACTGACCTATAAGGGGGATGATATTTTTCAAGCTAAATATTAATAGCCAGCTGTAAATACACTGCTGGATTTTAAAGTAGTTTTGTCTGCTTTCTACATTTTCAAACATTCCTAATGTAGTTTCATTCTTACTCTGAAAACAATCTAGCTCATTTTAGGTTATTTGTCCTCCTATTTAATTGTAAGAAATTATTTTTATATTCGCATTTGCAAAGCAACAGCAATCACAGAGACAAAATATGGCCCCTTGAATCTACTTTTTAATTGTTTTCTCATTTTAATCAGAGCCAGCACATTGTTCTTGTCTTACCAACATGTCTTGTTTTAACAATAGGTAAATACTGGAAAACAACACTAATTTGCTGTCACAATGCAGTGATCAACATGAATGATAAGTAATATTACGGTTCACCTTTGTTGCTTCCGCAACAGCCCCCAGTATCATTTTCTGCATTTGCATGTTTCCTGCCAATAAAATGTTTCCAGAGTGTTGCTCTTACGAGCCATTATTCTTCTGATCCACAGCATTTGCACACACGCAGTCCTATATCTGGATTTCCACCAAAACCAGTTAACGAACTTTTTTTGAACAGACACTGAGGTGGCTTATCTTAATTATTGCCATCTTTACTGATCCACGCAAATTTATTTCTTCACCCACTGAGGAAGAAGAAAGTCTCTTATTTTTTAGCCAGCAGATCTTGATTTGTTTTTTGAATACTATCATAGCCATTTCTGCCACAATCACAACCCATACAGAGATAACAAGACAAGATCAACTAAAAATAAATACACATTAAGCTCAACTTTAGAGAAGTCACCCCGCCAGCACTTACTTTCAATTTCCAAATCAAGTTAGGACAGAATGCTCCATAAAGCCGGTGTCTAGCCCACAATGAATTTGTGGTGAAAAACTTCTCTGGATATCAAAAGGTGACTAAGGAAGAAATCTGGTCTGCAATTATTTTAGGTCTATTCAAGCTATTCTGGAAATTATACTTTGTCTTTCAATACCAGCAGAAATAATTCCTGAATAAATTTTGTGTTTAAAACAAACACAGCTAAAACAAACAAAAAAGAAAAATAATTTTATTTTAAATGGAAATTCTATGATACTTCATAAATATAAATTACTGTTTAGGAACAACTGTACAATTGAAGTAGGGCTTCTGCAAAAAAATTCTAAGCTATGCCATGTCACTTTCTACCATGTTTCAAGTCCCTACTGCGCACACAAATCACTGCTTAAGTGCAATAAGATATACTGACTGCCATGTGGCAAGCACCTGCTTTTTATATAACCATTGACACCATTTTTCAGAAGACCATTTTTTCTTGCTTTACTGCTTCCTTATTAGTGTTACAAATGCAGAAGCAGATGTCTGAGTAATATCACATATTACAGACAAAGTGTGAGACATAAAGCCACACCATGATTTTTATTTAAGGCATTCAACTCAGTTCCATCTTACATGGCAGCAGAGCTTGCTTTACTCATTTAGGGAGCTTGGCGGTTTTGGTAAAAGGCCAGAGACAGAAGTCATCCTATGTTTAGCGTACATATGCTATACGAATCTAGACCAGTGTAGATTCTTTTTAGAGTCAGTGAAAAGAAAAAGGCATTTCTGGGGTGCAATTCATTTCAAAATAGTTTCTGGTTTAAAGTTGTACTTGTTTCTCTTCACTCTAAAACAGGACCTGCTCAGATGTTCACACTACTGACAATGGAGGTCTGGTAACATGAATCCCAACCTAGTTTCCTACAGTTGGCGTTTCTCATCAAACTGTCATTAACTCAGTCAATGAAATATGTGATGGTTCATCAGGGATGAGGATTTGTCATAAGCAAAGGGCCATGTTCACATATCCTATGCCTAAAAATTAGGCTTTTGCCCTCAGCGGGCTGATTCAGACAAACAAGCTTATAGAATCCACGTTCCTTGGGCAGGTCCTGGCGAGGAGGATGCACAGCCAAAAGACTGTAGCTCATGGACGAATCATATCACATAAGGGTGATCCAGCCCAGCGAGCAGAGTCAGCCAATGCAAATACCAGATACAGAGGTACTTGACTAGGTGCTTGACTCAGGTTTCCACAGGATGTGTTTCTGTATTTTTGTGAATAAAAATGCAGAACTCTCTAGGGAATGATGCCATAGATGCATTGTTTTACTTTTGTACAATAGACTATTGATTAAAGCAATCAAATGGGAGTGCCTGTTTTTATTCATCGAATCATAGAATGGTTTGGATTGAAAGGGACCTCATCATCTAGTATTCTCTGATTTCCCGGTTCTTCAAGTTTAACCAATGTTATAGGGTCTGTCCATTGACTTTAACGCAAAAGGCACACCAAGTGCCTAGGCTAAGAACCAGCCTCCAGAACTCCCCATCTCCTGTAGCTACAGAATCAGACTCTTTCGCAACTGTTGTGGTTTAACCCGGCAGCCAGCAACTATGCACCTGACAGCCGCTCGCTCACCCCTCCCCTTCCGCCTCAGCAGGAAGGGGAGAAGAAATGGACAAAAGGTAAAACTCGGGAGCTGAGATAACGACAACTTGATAAGATAAGAAATGAACTACTACTACTACTACTACTACTACTGGTAATAATGAATATGCAAAACAAACAATACACAATATGATTTTCTCACTGCCCCAAGACTGATTCACAGCCAGTCCCTGAGCAGCAATCGTGGAACCTGGAACTGGCAGATTTCGTGAATTTCATGAAATTCCAAAAAAAGACTGAACTTCCAGAAAAGTTTGAACGCCCGGACAAGAGAGTATTCGAACTCCTCAGAAAGTGAATTAAAAAAGAGGATTCCTGTGCCCCAGCCAACCCCCTTTATAAACTGAGCATGATGTCCATGGTATGGAATATTTCCACTGGCCAGCTTGGGCTGGCTGCCTGGCTGTGCTCCCTCCCAGCTCCTGCGCACCTGCTCATTAGCTGAATATGGGAGACTGGAGAAAGTCCTTGATTTCTTAGAAACAACTAAAACCATCAGTTATCAACATTCCCCTTGTGCCAAATCCAAAACACAGCATCTGCTGAGAGGAAAATTAACTCTGTCCCCACTGAAACCGGGACAGCAATTTATCCTTTCTTTCAGCCTATGAATCTCATACACCTAGCTACAAAGCAAAGCACTGAAGAACTAATAGAGCCAGCATGTGATTAGCATATAGGTAGCCTCCGCTACCTTGATGGAAAGGACAGAATGTTCAAAATCTGTTCATGCCAAAAGGGAATTTTTATGCAAAATGCAAGCAGTAATTTTTAAGTTAGCGTGGGATCCATAATATCTCAGAAAACTCAGAAAAAGATCTGGTTCCTTTCGGCTTAATACAATATAGATGCTGAGCTGTGTTGGCTAGATTGCCACCAGTTCTGGATATATTGACAAGGAGTACTTCTGTCTCTAAAGACAGTTCTTCTGGACCTTGCAAACAGGAAGCTTGCCTGAGTACCTGCTGTGGAGCGTGCTGCCAGCTTAGGTATGTATTTAAAAAAAACCAAATGTCAATTCCTAAGACATGAAGCAGTCCCATGCAAGACATGTTCACAAGACAAAGGTTTTTACTGATGGAATTTAATGTCAGGCCTTTCTTCTTTCAACATCTCCATCTAACAATGTTCTCGGTAAGACTTGCATGTATTCATGTGTTATAACAGATGCAGACAGATTTCTGCGTGGGTCATTAACCACTACTCTTGGGCAGCAGCATATTTTTTATCTGCATCTTGGTGCCCTCAGAGACTCACAGTTAGACTTGTACACTATCAATGCAACTTCTTCAGTGTAGTCTATGTTTTGATGTGCCAGAAGGTCATTATTTGCTGTTCCAGCAATTGCAGTTTTGAAGTTCTGGCTCTTCAGAAAAAAGGTGGTGTCCATAAATGACAACACATATGCGACTTGGTGCCTTTTCACTTGCCTTTCGCTTTCCCACTAATACTTTTTAATTATATTTGGTGAGCTAATAGATGAGAGAAGCCCAGCAACTTTCAGTGAAGACATAGTATTAGGGTGATTCTACGGCAGGTGAGGGAGTGAAAGAAGAAACATTTGTGACAATAATCTGTAACAATAGCACTTTACAAATGAATTTGGGTCATTGCTTTTTCTTTTTCTATTTAATTTATTTCTATTTATTTAATTTATGCTTTTTCTATTTAATTTCCACTTAATGACTACTAAGGAAGCATCCTGTGGAGCAGGCTGAATGAATGTGAGTTATAATGGATGTGTTTTACCACTTGATTGTTGGGATTATTTTTACTTTACACAGTGTGTTCTAGATCAACAGCATATGTTAACTAGAGAAAACAGAAGGAGCATAAGCACATCTTTCAGAAATCTGGTTTGGTGTCTACATCACACAGAATCTGGTAAAAATGAGTTAATCAATTCAAATAAAAATGAAGGATATGATTTCAAGCTCTGATGTTTACCCTCTGTCTTCCACAACTCTCTCACACCCAGGCACGTAAGCCACACAGGAGAACCATCTGAACACTGAGAGGCCCCCAGTGCCGTGCAGGAGGCACACAGGCCACTCTGCTGAGACACCTGCCTGCTTCCTTTTGCCAGAACAAAGAGCCTAATTACATGAAAATCCATCACCATGCTGCTGACACCGTGCTGCTTTTCCAGTTGATTTAGAGCTGTTATATACTGACAGCTCGGAGTGGTTTCAAACCACGTCACTTCTTTATGACGACTGGTACAGAGAAACCATAGTTTCAGAGTAAGCAAACTGGAACTTGAAACTTACTTTACATGACCTTTTCTGTTCTGCATGCATAGCAAACACAGCTACTACATGACTATATTTTCACTCCAGAGAATGCAAAGAATTCCGCACAAAACAAGATTCTCATAGTTTCTAGAAATACGAACTCATAAATGGAAACTGTTAACAGAAAACAAACCGCAAAAATTCATGAAGCACTTCTGAGAAAACTTCCCGTGGCTCTTTACAGTATTTTCTTCATCATATTATAGGGGATTATACAACTAAAAGAATGTTCTGCTCAGCTTCTGGTCCTTTGCCAGATTTATGGGAAACCTCATTAATTGTTTTTAATTACCCTTTTATACTGAAGCTACAACCACATTGAGAACATAATCCATCAACAATTTAGAAATCCTTCCATTTGTCCACATTTCCTATGTAATTCTGCTTGAGTGGAAGCATGGTCACAGTTTTGTCCAATCTCTTTTAAAATAAACTACTTTGGTCTTACTTCCAGAATAAAGAGTGTGCATGGAAGGTACTCAGTGGAAAGTGGTTAGTACCAGTTCCACTTCAGCAGAGGAAAATCTCCAGACTGTGTTGCAAAGTCACTTGCTATTTGAATAACAAATGTTTCTCTTTGATAAAGTCAGCCAACTACCTTTTGTGTCAGATTGTGTTCTTTAAGACAATTCAGACAGTCATACAATCATAGATCATAACATGGTTTGGGTTGGAAGCGACCTTACAGATCATCTAGTTCCAAACCCCCTCTCATGTGCAGGGACTCCTTTCCCTAGATCAGGTTGCTCAAAGCCTCTTCCAGCCTGACCTTAAACTCGTCCAATGATGGACCATCCACAACTTCTCTGGGCAACCAGTTCCAGCGTCTCACCAGCCCCCTCGACATGCTGGCTGCAGTTCTCTTGATGCAGTCCAGGATACGGTTGGCCTTCTGGGTTGTTAGCACACACTGCCAGGTGATGTTGAGCTTCTCATCAACCAGCACTGCCAAGTCCTTCTCAGGGCTTCCCTCAATCCACTCTCCACTCACGCTGTATTTGTGCTTGGGATTGCCCCTACGCATGTGCAAAACCTTGAACTTGGCCTTGTTGAACTTCATGAAGTTCACATGGGCCCACCTCACAAGCCTGTCAAGGTCCCTCTGGACGTCATCCCTTCCCTCCAGTGTGCCGACTGCACCACACAGCTTGGTGTCGTCAGCAAACTTGCTGAAAGTGCACTCAATCCCACTGTCCATGTCACCACCAAAGATGTCAAACAGCAAAGGTCCCAAAACCAACCCCTGAGGAATGCCACTTGTCACAGGTCTCCACTTGGACATCAAGCTGTTGATTGCAACTCTTTGAGGGTGACCATCCAGCCCATTCCTTATCCACCGAGCAGTCCATCCATCAAATCGATGTCTCTCCAATTTAGAGACAAGGATGTCATATGGGACAGTGTCAAATGCTTTGCTCAAGTCCAGGTAGATGACATCAATTGCTCTTCCCTTATCCACCAACACAGTAATCCTGTTGTAGAAGGCCACGAGATTTGTCAGGCATGATTTGCCCTTAGGGATGCCATGCTGGCTGTCACCAATCACCTCCTTATTTTCCATGTGCCTTAGAATAGTTTCCAGGAGAATCTGCTCCATGATCTTGCCAGGCACAGAGGTGATACTGACTGGCCTGTAGTTCCCTGGGTCTTTCTTTTTACCCCTTTTAAAAATGGGGGTTATGTTTCCCCTTTTTCAGTCACTGGGAACTTCACCGGACTACCATGACTTCTCAAATATGATGGATAGTTGCTTGGCAACTTCATCCACCAGTTCCCTCAGGACCCACAGATGCATCTCACCATGTCCCATGGATTTGTGAACCTTCAGGTTCCTCGGATGGTCTCAAACCTCATCTTCTGCTACAGTGGGCAGTTCTTCATTCTCCCAGTCCCTGCCTTTGCCTTCTGTGACTTGGGCCATGTGGCTGGAGCACTTGCCGGTGAAGACTGAGGCAAAAAAGTCATTGAGTACCTCAGCCTTCTCCACATCCTGGGTAACCAGGTCTCCTGTTTCCTTCTGGAGAGGGCCCACATTTTTCCTAGCTTTCCTTTTATTACTGACTTACCTATAGAAGCTTTTCTGGTTGCCCCTGACATCCCTGGCCTGATTTAATTCTATCAAGGCTTTAGCTTTGCTAACCTGATCCCTGGCTGCTTGGACAGTTTCTCTGTATTCCTCCCAGGCTACCTAGCCTTGCTTCCACTCTCTGTATGCTTCCTTTTTGTGCTTGAGTTTGAGCTCCTTGTTCATCCATGCAGGCCTCCTGGCTGTTTTACCTGACTTCCTCTTTGTTAGGATGCATTGCTCCTGAGGTTGGAGGAGGTGATCCTTGAATATTATCCAGCTTTCTTGGGCCCCTCTTCCCTCCAGGGCTATATCCAACGGTAATCTACCCAGTAGATCCCTGAAGAGATCAAAGCCTGCCCTCCTGAAGTCCAGGGTAGTGAGCTTGCTGTGTGCCCTCCTCACTGCCCAAAGGATCTTGAACTCCACTATTTCGTGGTCACTTTTTCAACATCTCAAATTATAATGAAAATGGAAAAATAGCCATCCAAAAATGCACAAAAGGAATGCAGGATCTTCTCAGAAAGCAGGGAAATAATGATTACTCTTAAACTGTATTGGGATTGTTCAAGGTATTCTCAGTGCTGAAAGAGGAACACAAAATGAAATAAGTCCCTATTCCCTGAATAGGGAACTTTGGGGATTAATTATTCAGAAAATTGAGATCATCACTTTAGTTGTCTCTATTAAAGAATCATAATATTGGAGGTCTTTAGGGTTTCAAGCATAGTGATATTGCTATTCCCTTAAAATGCCATGATTGGCTCAGCTCAGATATACCAAATTAAGAAACATAATATCATTAAGTTTCCTTTTATTCGCATTCCTGTTTTAAGGTTTATGTTTTTGAAGACATCCCCCCAAATATGATGCCTTGAAATGAAGTGGAAGATAAGACACACTTATAGTCACACAAAACTCCAAACTTCAGCTTTCAGATAAAATTCCTTCTACTGCAGAGTCAAGACAAAATGTTACAATTTTTAACAACTGAGAATATTGATATCTTTTTGTATAATAAACACCAAAGGGAAAAGCTGGTTATTAAACATTAATGGATACAATTGAAAATGTTTCATACTGATCCTTGTTTGGGAAGAACATTGAAGACACACACGGGATAATTGTTTGGGAAGAATTCTTAAGCACTAGTTGGGTTGCTAGAGGGTATTTTGGACAAGGAGGTACAGCAAGATGAGAGCTGATAGAAATTGCTATAACTCTAGGGACAGGACTTTACACTTCCTTCCGGACTTGTGCTGAAAGATGTTCCACAGCCAACTTGACTTTGCAGGCTGGGAAGTCAAGGATGGCTAGAAATGATTGGTAGTAACATTGCTTTCTTGCATCCACTCGGCTATGGAAAATAGCAGTCTTAACCAAAATACTTAATAACCTGAGCGCAGGCAGAACTTGTTTTATTTGTTGCTTTAGTTCAATAAGGAATGAAAGAATGCCAGGACCTCTGGGCAAACAGAACATTCAAAGAGAATGGAAGAAAATTTGTTCTACTTCTAAGCATACTTGAGAACACAGTCCTTAATATACAGTTGTTATTCAGCCTGCTATATTATAAAGTCTGTGCCCGTGCTATATTTTCATTTGAAATTGAGTCTCTTATATAAACAAAGAATCAAGACTTTTTCAGGTTTTCTTTCCTGGCTTCATACGCATCACTATACATCTGCAAACATTCATCCCATGGGGAAGCAGGATTGATATAATTTAGAAGAAAGCAAATAACATTAGATCACGGTTGCACAGTTATTTGCCATTTGTTTGACATGTTTACTCTTTATCAACTGTCTACACATAAGGCCATATAAAGTCAGCTAGTGGTCACTCATTAAAACATAGTCTTACCTTATACATATTCATAAGACACATTGTAGAGAAAGCCAATATATTTTTTAAAAAAGAACAAAGGAGAAAAATTTAAAGGAGACCAACTTTACATGAAACGGAAAGTTGCTTTTCTTAAAAGTTCAGATGTTATAAATTAAAAAATGCTGCTGTATCAACATGGTGTAAAGTAGATATTATTATCAGATTCTCTTTTGAACAACAATTTTTGGTCAATTATTACTTTTCATGAGGACATTTCTCAACACTGAGCCATACTGTGTGCACAGCTGATATGGTACAATCTTTGCTCTACAGCTGGTCTTGTTTGTTATGTTGGCTTACTTGATTAAGCATTTTAATCAGTGTTTTGCATAAGATTGTGCACCTTCTGTTGAAAATTGTCTGGCTGGCATTTAGTTGAAAACCAGTTGACTTCTCAACATCTTAGTTAGGTTTTGCCATTTCTCATTCCATAACTTTTGAAGGGTTTATAACCAGTATCTTAAATTCTTTCTTTCTTTTCAAAGCAATAGTGAATGATCTCCAATAACTGCAAAATTCTGTACTAATAGCATTGGTAAGAAGCTTCCAATGAAGCTGCTAAGCGGTTTTACATTTAGCATAATGTCATGGCGAATATATAACAAGACAGAATTATTTTGCCTTAAGCTTTGACCTTTTTGCCTCTAAAAAATAAAATACTAGTTTTAGTACTGTATTTATCCCTTCTCTTTGACTGTTTTGTTAAGTCACCCCTTCTCTTAAGTCAGATCATGTGTTTGGTGGGGGTTTTTTTGGACAAAGTAATTCTGCTTTTTCCCCCAGAGTTCTCAGGAAAATGAATGCAGATTATATTTACATGCTTAAATAAGCTATAATGTATGATTTCAAATCACCTTTATCTCATTCATCCTGTCTATGTTCATATATGTTTCCCTTACGACATTCACATAACCCAGGAGCATTATCATTTAGGCTTTTCTGAGTAGACCGTTTGGCTGAGCTCTAGCTCTTTGCCTTGCTCTCTTAGCACAAGGAGGGAAACACCATATTTGGGGAAAATATAAGTCACCCCTCCAGAGCCCAGATCACATTGTCTTAATACCTTCTAGAAATTTTTATTGATAAATGAGAAACAAAAAGCTCTCCAATGACTAAGCATAAAGACTTATATACATACCTTTGCCTTATAACTGTAAAGAGAAAGCAAAAATTCAATTAGATTATCTGTGTTCTCAAACAATACCTGCATATTCTCAAGGGGTATGAGACAACATAACTCACTTTATCTGGGAAAAGATAAAGATGCTATATTTACTGGATATCCACTATTGCAATAGCTAAAGCAAATACATATTTACAGTTAATTTACATTTGTTACATCACCTCTATATCAAATATGTACTTACTGCTTTACTAGAGTCTCATCCTTCCTGCCTTGACTATGATAGGTCATCTTTGAACCAGTCCCTAGACTCCAGTTTCAATGCCTTTGAATTCTCATTGTTAATCATAAGTCCTTGCTCAGAAAACTGTATTTTAAAATTACTCAGCCCAGGACTGAGTAGCTTGATTGTATGAGAACACTGTGACATTGTGCAGACAGTCGGTGGAAAACTAAGCTAGAGCTGATGCACTTGCATTTTAACCTACGTACATATTAACCTAGGAGGTATACTGCTGGTGTAACTACTATCTAGCAAAGTTAATGCGGTAAAACTTCTACTATAAGTGATAAGTGGTGATGCTTGGTATACATGTAACGCATAAAGCTGGAATATAGATTCCCTGATTTATCTTGACACATAAACAGGAATCTCTAGAAAATGCCCATGTCGGTTGAAAAATTGGAACAGGATTTTTAGGCTTTATTTACATACACAAATAAACATAAATCTATATATGCTTGAAAACCAGTAATATCTGTAAACACTTTTACTAAAATTGCAGCTCCTTTGTGTTTATTGGCAAAAACATTTTATAACAGATGAAGAATGAAATACGATTACAGCTCTATATTAGCAAAAATTGGTATGACCTTAGGTGTAGTATGAAGTATTTCTCATCTAAAAATACAGTAAATACAGGCATTTTTACTTTGTAATAGGACCTCCTGAATCCTATGCACAGAAAACCAAAGTTTAATAAAGGCCCTTATCAGCTTTGAAAAATCTGATCATTTTTGCTGGAAAAATCAAACGAAAAAATAGACAGAGATGACTGAAACAAGTTCTCAAAAAAGAGCAACATTGATGGAAGACATCAAGAGAGAAATGTGAAAATTATAAAATACTAAAAATGAGAGCACAAGGTTGCAATAAGCTTAGTAAATGAACATACTAATGTATAGTTAGAATGGAGATCCAGTTCAGAGCTTCAAAGTACTTGGTTACACTTCCTTCAGCAGAAATGAAGGCTGACACTGACAGGTAGATTATCCTAGATTGAAGAAAGCTACCGCTTTAAGCTAGATATTAGAATACTTCCTAGGACATCTCAGATTGACCATTCGTTCCTGAACTGTTCAAGATCAGCCCACAGGACAAGAACCAAGCCAAGACAGACAAAGGACAGTTTCTGGGAGCAGATAGTTCAGGTCTAAGACCCCAGTGTAATCATATGCTTGCAAGGGAAGCAGAAAATAGCTACTACTGAAAGTTCTCAATTATGAAAGTACTCCTAATTACAGTAGTCTCTACATTTGTCACTTTCATGATTAAGCTATCTTAAAAATACACAGAATCCAGAGCTGTCATGTGAATCTCTTTGCTGTCTGGTAGAGAAACAATGCAATAATTGCTCAGTAGTTTGTAAGTTTTACTATCTCATTTGATAAATATGTGAAGAGACTTTACATGAGTCTTTCAGCACCTTTGGTCCACAATGCAGTAAAGAAATCTCTCAACTGGCATCGATACAAACCAGTGTGTCTTCTCAGTGGTCTACAATGCCACCTGCATGGTCTTAACCTCGGCTCACAGGCAGCTGACCTGAAATGCCTTGGCCTCCTAAGAGGCAGACATATTAAATTTGATGTAGTACCACAAAACACAGCTTTCGTTCTTCTGACCCAGGCCTGACATCTATCCATTGCACATCCTTATGCTTATTATGCTGGGGTTTGCAACTATGGATTTGGAATTGGGCTGGACACTTGCTGTTTTTTTCCAATTGACAAACGAAATGTAATGAAGTTAAACTGATTTGTGATGTGAATTCTTCAGTACAGCTAACAGGCTAACAGGTTAAACTATGTTGTAATCCTGTATTCAGCAGACAGCAATTAACTTTAGCTTAGCATGAGGAGACCCTTGAGTTTTGTCTTTGCTCTGATTGATGATCTATCAGATGTTGATTCATTGGAGCTTCTTCTGTACTAGGAGTACAGACAGGAAGGTGATTGGCACTGTTGAGCACCTCCGACACTGAGTCTTCACCAAGCCCAGACCCATCCCAAAAACTATGAAATTTTTGGGTTCCAATAGTGTCGGACGTAAATTTGAACAGCTCTTGAATCCTGTGTTGTAAAGATTTCTATCCCTGGCTTTCCACGCTAATGTGTCTACTGTCGATCATTTCCACTACAAAAATAAGGCTGTGAAAGATCTGGGACAATCCTGCAAACAATTTACACACTGAATTTGCAGGCAAGCTAATGATCAGGCAACGGAAGGACTGACTGCAGAATCACATTCTTCAGTCTCAGTTCTTTAACCACAACACAACGCTCACAGTCAGTAGTGGAAAGTAACATTTCTGCCATTTTTAGTAAAATTGTTTTTTTCCATTTTTGACTACACAATTTCAAAAAATATGTTTGCAATTACCAATGATGGTAAACAGGATGTATTTGGAGCTGTTACTTGCAATCTGGTGCATAGAATTGATGAAAATGATCAGAAAAATGACAATTTGCTAGCTGTTTCAGTGTAACAACCACTATAGGATAAAAACAGCAAATGAGTGTTTGATTTCCTGTGTCACAGAGATACTTATATTAAGCCCTCTTACAAGCAGAAAAAGGGGGATATAGGCTTTTGGATAAAGAAATGACTTGAGGGATTAAAATTTGTAAAATGACATTAGAGATCAGTATATTTTTAAAGGTGAATTTTTTAATAGTGCACTAATAGTGATAGTCACAAGTCTCATGGTAGTACAGGAAAATAAGTTTATACAGAAATGACAGGTGCATTTGCATTCTTTGTTTTGCATTTTTGCAGACATTTTTGTCTATGTACGTATCCTATGCATAAACATAGGATTAAATATTTAATACGCATATGCCTTTCTGGCCTGAACAGAGCGCTCTTAAGATCAGACTGGCAGGAACCAACAGGCTGAAAAATGAACTTAGGTCCCAGTTTCACATAGGCTTCTGTATGAGCAGCAGTTTACAGACTCCGAAGTCAAATGCAGTCAATAACGTCAGTCTTCAGCTCTTGCCCCAGGCTGTAAGGCAGGGAGGTCTGTTATACTGGACTATCTACCACCCTCTTACTGAATGACCCTCCTGCTTGCCACCTGCCTCCCAGTAGCATGCCATTCACACACTAGTCTCATTGGCTATTTTCCCATTCCTATCATGAAATACTATTATCTAATTAATAAACAAATAATCTCAAGGCTCAAGACTTTTTTTGTACAAGCTCAGGGATTAATTTTGTGTTCCATCACTCCAGAGGGATCTTCTCCATTGATTCTTCTGGTTACACTAAATGATCTAAAAGCGTTCTTTGGGAGTCAATGAGAAAGCAAAAGCTTTCTGGCAATCTGCATTGCCTCTACACTGTCACAACTCCACTGTAATTATTAGCAACAAAATAATTTCAAAATGCTAGGAAACAAGAATGGGCAGTGAGAAAGGGCTTCTAGAAAAGGAGAATGAAGCAGAGCTGAAGATGCAATGTTGCTACAGTACAAAACGGAAGTATTCCTATCAGGTTTAAGTGTATGCCCAAGCGAAACAAGTAAGGCATATTCACATATATGGTTTTAGCCATAACATCACAAAAGTTCTCCTGTGAGAGAACTGAAAAGGATATTTCTGAAGGTTGCTATTCATAAAGGGCATTTATGTGTCACAATTCTTATATGACATCCTAAATATATGATATGTACACATCCAAACTATTTTACAGCTGAATGCACAATAAGCACAGATGGCATATGTATGGCTGCTCTTACTAAATTCTTTTATAGAATCATAGAATGCTTTGGATTGGAAGAGACCTTTAGAGGTCATCTAGCCCAACTCCCCTGTGGTGAGCAGGACATCTTCCACTAGACCAGGCTGCTCACAGCCCCATCCAACTTGGCCTTGAATGTTTCCAGGGATGGGGCCTCCACTGCCTCTCTGGGCAACCTGTTCCAGTGTTTCACCACCCTCATCATAAAATATTTCTTCTTTATATCTAGTCTAAATCTACCCTCCCTTAGTTTAAAGCCATTTCTCCTTGCTCTGTCACAACAAGCCCTGCTGAAAATATTTTCCCCATCTTTCCTACAGGCCCCCTTCAGGTACTGGAAGGCTGCGATAAGGTCTCCCCAGAGCCTTCTCTTCTCCAGGCTGAACAGCCCCAACTCTCTCAGTCTCTCATTCTGTTGTGGGAAGATACTGAAATGCAGTTAAAATACATTTTGTCCCTGCTCTTTCTTGGTTTTGTAACTGTCACTTAGCTATTTGATTAGTTTAAGTGCAAGGTTTTTTAACCTGAAGTTCTGAGTTGTCCTGAATCACTTTGAATGAATCCCCAAATTACCTTGTTTTCAGCCCCTCTCTTCTATCACACTTTAGATTCTTCATATTTTTTCTATCCAAGAGGTTTCTGGCTTCTTATTTATCACAGTATTTTTATTAGCGTACTTTGTACAAATGTGTTCCATTTCAGAGAAAATGCATTAATGATAATTATTTTCACAGTTTTCTAGAAGTTTTATAGATAATTTTCTTTCCTGTTAGTAGTGTGATAGCAACAAAATTCCATCTTGAAAATAAGTCCTGTCGTTTCTGACTACACTCCTTTCTTATCAATTGCACTATAAATTAGAAACCCACCAATAAATGTTATGGTACAACGATTAGAAAGAGATTAAATTGTCAGTTGGGACATGACCAGCAGCAGATTCCCATGGTTTATATTGCTCTGTGACCTTTTCCACTTATGAATAAAATTGGGTAGTTTAAAATCTGCAGTTAGCTTTCTCAGATCAAAATAACGAAGCTTTTGGCAGCATTTTAAACCCATTGACTTTGCACTGAAGTGCATGGAGAGGGTTCATGTCAGCCGTTCTGCTGACTTGTGTGTGTGGACGTAATCTCCAGCTGAAGGATGGTAGAAAAAGACTGAAGAAGCCACTTAAGAAAGTTCTGCATGGCCATGGCCATGTTAATTTCCACACTTTTGTTTGACCCCAACATCGCCACGGCAATAAGCACATGCTGTTCTGTAGCTCCTGTACAATACAAAAAAAAACTAGACAAATGATGCCAACCACACAAATGTTAAGGGAAGCAAATGAACACAACCCACTTGACACTAGCTATCTGAGTTCAAATGAACTTGCTCAGACAGCTGTGCCTGTTTGCTATACTGGAGATTTCAGCATTTTTTTTTTGTCACAGTAAATATCAAATTATGGGCACATTTTGGACATGCTTTATTTTTTCTGGAGGAGTCTTTGAAGACAGATGACGTCTGTCTTTCATATGAAAAACAGTCTAATGTGACTTGCATTTTAAAGAAGATTCTAAAATAACAGTACTTCTTGGCCCATCCCTAGTCTGAGACTTAGGACAGTAAAAGCTTCAAACCATATTTGCACCGTTCTGCTCCTAAAGCTCTTCAAGCTCTGACTCCGCTTGTAGTATTCAGACTGTTAAACATCAATGTTGTTTGCGCATGTCCTCAAGGCATTATCATCATAGCAACTTCCCATCAACCAGCCAAGCAAGGGGCACAACCTGTTGTAGTTCCAGCTATAAATACGCAGACCTCATTGTAGATATCTCACTCCTCTAGAAGCAGTGAGGTTCATACACTTGGACTGATGAGGTTTAGTTGTGGCTTGCTGAGGATTTAGTTCTTTTCTTTTTTGTTTGGACGTTAATAGCAAGATGCTGCAAATACGATACATAATGCAAGTATGTCTTGAGACTACTCAGATATCTACTGGAGGATAAGCTGGTGTGAGACACTTCTGACACATATCCAAGAGGCTGCCCATGCATGAAAAGCATAATATATTTCCGTGGAACTGCCCTTTGCAAAGTTAACCTTGTGATGTTTGACGTGGAACAAAAACCTCAGCTGTTCTATGAGTGGCAATAGAAATGGGTTTGCCAAACCAAAACAAAGATGAAGGAGTTCATGATTCACAAGGGATCCCAAAATACCTTCTGCTCATTTCTGAAGGCTAACAGCAGTTCTGACTCAGGATTATCGTCTTGCCAAAATTAGTGGAAAGTTACTATGAAAAAGGATGAAAGGGCTAAATTCTGCTCTCCATTACACAGCTGTAAACCTTAGAACAAGCCCATCAATGTGAATGCATGGCAAGACGAATCATTATTTTATACTTACCTAAAAGAGAACAAAGTTTAACCTAAAGACTTCCCTGTTCTTCTTGCATTCTGGTGCTTCACAAGGCAGTCAGACTTTCCTGTCACAGTTTATTACACTCTCACCAGAACTGTCTGATGTAAATTACAGATCTGACACTCTTGGTGTCTGTCACTTGTTCCTCATGAACAATATGTAACGCATATAGCACAACTAGCATCTGTGTGGACGGTAAGGTCAATTTAGGAACAGGTATGCTATGAAGTTGCTGGAAACTACGTATGAAATGCATAACTTAAAATGACAAAAATTCTGCATCCACAGAACAAAATTAAGAAAATTATTCAATTCTAATTATGGCACACAATTTAAGAAATTAGATAAACAGTTTTAGAAATTACACTAACTGCAAAATAGTTCCCAAATATTAAGGGTTCTATCTAGAAATATTTCACACATTATTTCCTTACCATCTGTATTTGTAAAACTTAAGAAGAAAGATGTAACAACATCTGGCTAAAATTATTTGAAGGTACTAACGCTACACTGCTTGAATCTAAATCCAATGAAAATATCCACCCTCTCTTAAAAACATATTCTTTTACAGCTGAAAAGAATACCAATACAGTCTTTGTGTAGGCTTGTCATGTGTCTAGAAGAAGTGTCAAACTATATTTTTAGCTACAGAGTTTACTTAATCCCACAAGACTTTATGTTGCTTTTATGTTGACAAATGAACAAGGATGAAATATACAGGATCTGAGCTTCTGTCAAGACACACTCTGTTTCAAAAGTCATTGTTCTTGCACAGCTGTTTCCTTTAAGCTACTGACTTAAAACACAGTTTTATTATTCTTCTGGGCTTATTACTGAACTCCTCAGTAGTTGTAGTTCATTGTCTCCAAGCATTACTTTTCTAGAAAAGCCAAGAGAATGCAGCAGAAATATAACATGACACCATGATCTGATGAGGTGACCTTGACAACTCTCATTCAACACACAAAGCTGTGTTCTGGCTAGGTTTTCTTATTTCCATGTTCCTGTTTTTCAAAATATACTCGTGGCATATTACCAGATCAAAGGCAAAATGCTACATTTTGCTGCTATGCTGCATTACTTGTAACACCTTTTAGTTAGTAACACAGGCAGTAATTATTAGTAGTATTAAAATAATGGTTTGGTTCACATGAGACTTCATTTTATCTTTCATGTGTCTACACTGAATGATGAAAAAAAATGATCAGCTGCCTGTTTCTTCTGTACTAATAAACAGTACATCTCAACAGTTTCTAAATAAATATTAATAATTTCTAGCAGATTAAATACAAACTTTTTATTTTAGGTTTTCTAATAGCCTTTTTTTCCCTAAAAACTGTTACCTTCTTGGACTAAATTAAGCCTGGGAGAAGCCCTAGAAGCTTCCCTGTCAGACTAACAACTTTTTCCAGATATTTTTAATACAATCAAAACACTGGGCATTCGTGTATTCTAAGACCAGCATAGACAACCTCTATTAGACCTCATCTAGAAATACTTTGTCTGAGAAGGTTAACTGCACAGATCTGTAAATTCAGGAAAACTATACGCACAGCAATTACGTTCATCTTATCAACACAAGCCAAATCTTGTACTCCTTTCTAAGTTTCCATTTATGTTAAAATAAAAACCTATAATTGAACTTCAAGAACCGGGAAATAAAAGTGCCCAGTATTGTTCTGTTCCACCAGAGAACTCACAGAAGTTGTTGCACTGTTGGAAGACTTGCTCTGCACGACCCCATTGCACGATCAGGCCAACAGCGTTCCCTCTTACAGAAAGAATTGATCATGGATCCAGTTTGCCAGTCTAACGGCCCAGGTGGAACCAGAGCAATCCCCTTTGATTTGTGTCACTTCTGGTGGTCGGTTGCCCATTCCAGGCCTTGGTAGGCTATGGGACTATTATGGGACTCTGACTTGCTTAGAGCTACCTTGCTGCTGGTGAAGGCACAAGTAGCCAATGTGATTCTTTGTACTAGCTCTGGAAGAAGGGAGGGAAGGAGGAAGGAAGGTGGGCACCTACTACTGTAACAGATACGTATCTATTCTCAAACAGTCAGGGTTTTCTTCAATCACCTCAAGGCAAATTACTAAACTAGAATTGCCCTGGTATAACAAAAAAGATTATAATTCTGGGAGGGATAATGACATTGTTTCCACTCAGTAGAAAGGATGAAAGAACTGTCTGGATCAATGATAAAAGCTCTTCTTTTTCTTCAGTTGGGTCTGGCTAGTGTAGAAAGTCAGCACATGAAAACGAGGTATTCCTTAATTCTACAAACATACGGAGATGTCCTAATAAACTGCAACATCTGTACAGCACAAAGGGTATTTAAGCTCTCAGATAATTTAACAACAACCAGTATAAGAACAAGGAATATGTGATGTGAAAAAGAATGTTTCTTTCCAGTGCATGCATTTAAATTACTTAGCTTCTGAGAGATTAACCTGAGAAGCCAAACAGCATGCAATGACTGAGGTTAACATCAGAAGAAAAGAAAAAAGTACAAACCATCTATTTCTTTTTCTGGGTTCAGCCCTGTCCTGTAGTAACTAGCATCCATGGCAGACAGTGTGAGGGCATGTGCATGCTAATTCTCCTCTTAGGCATGCTCAGCATTCTCTTCTTTTAGAAGGAAAATGATAGACTTTGGTACTTCTTGCATGTTTTCCTTCTTACCAATAATGCATGCAAGAGCCTTGATTTCTCCCACATAACTTCAAAAATTTAACTGCTGTGTTTGACAACTCTATAACTAAGACGAAAAGGCAGACAACTTCAGAGACCACTCAGCCCTTGGAAAGACTGAATTGCCCTCTGAACAGAGGCTGGTAGCAGTCTCTTTCCTCTGTCTGAGGAGAGGCACAAAGGTGGTGACGCTTTGCACATAGCTGCCGCAGTTAAGTGCTTAAGTTAGCAAGGTGGATGCCAAACACAGCAGCAGGAGACAGATTCTCTGCCTCCAATTTCCAAGCCCTTTCTGACCAACATTCTTCACAAAATAATTCTCTCTCCTGGTTTTCACATGTATGATGAATGAAGGGTTGCTCGACTGTGTATAAAAGTCAGTAAGGCGCACAAATACTTGAAAATACGCAATTTCTTATTGCCACCAACATAAGCCAGTGCAGGAACATCCACAAAATACTACAGTAACGTTAGTGGTGCTGGTAGCGGGTTTTCTTCATTTTTTCAGTGCCTGCATGTGGCGATACAGGCTCAATAGAAACACAATATTGAGTAATCCTTCAAGGTCTTGTTAGCTGCTCTATGTAAAAATACTTCCAGAGTATGACATGAAAACTGTTTGTACAGAGCAGTTCATCTAGCTGTCAGATACGCTTGTGAGCACCAAGTCTCTTTTTACATTTAGGAAAAGGATACGAACATTTTTTTCTTAAAGCACCAATTAGCTCAGTGGAAACACTTTTTTGTTGTTATTTTCAAGCAAAGTAAAACCTAAAGAAAACACTGGAGAAGCAAGGAAAGCCATCAGCCTGCAGAGGGGCTGTCGTTCCTTAGTTACGTAGACATGAATATGGAGCTAATTTTGAACTGCAGTTCTTAACAGGGCATTCTTCTTAATCATCCAGTCAACAACTGCCACCCTATGAGCAAACTGGGGAATGCATAAAGCTCAATCTGTATGCATGGCAACTCTGTATCCTGAGGATGTACAGGATGCACAGGGTGCCAGAACTACTCCCTCATCCTGTCAAACCACTACTTCTTCCTAATCACTCACAATGAAGACAACAACGAAATGAAGACAGAAGAAAATCTGCCACCTTACTAAACACCAACATTTTGTTGGATGAAGTACTGAAAAACATACTTCTCTCCAGCATCTATCAGACACAGACTTGGCAGCAAGGATCCACACGTGTATGACCTCCAGGCTTGGTTACTGCATCTCATTGTATCCAAGAATGAAAAACATCTAACGTGAAAAAACTCCCGCTGTTAGAAAAAGCAGCTGCCAGTCTGCTTAGCAACACAAGCCACTATGAACACATCGTCCTGCCACACTGGTCTCTGCACAAACTCCCCCATGATTTCAGAGTCCAGGTCAGTGCCGCAGTCCTCAAAGCTCTCTGCGGCACTGGCCTTAGGCACCTGGGAGACTGCCACCCCCTCTGCAGCGACGACCTTCTCTGACAGCTATGTTCCTTTGGAACAATGAAACTGTCAGCCAAGGGAAGCAGCTCGGCAATGCAGAAGACCTAACTTTAAAGAAGCTAAATCACAGTGAGAGCACTACCGCTCAGAAGAGAGGGAAATGACTCAATCTCACCAGCTGCAATTCTCAGACCTTTACCTTACCTTCCCCAGTAAGTTTCCTCCCTGCTCAGCCAAACCTGGAAAAATGGATGAATGGATTGGATACCAGCAATCAGTGTATAATCATTGCCAGACGTAAATACAAAATAGACATAAATAATAAGATCAGTAATATACTTTCATAATTGCTCATATTGTGTTGTTCCTAGACTAGAAAAAATGTCTAGAAGACTGCCTATTTATCACAAATGTAATTTATATTGAGATCAATGAAAATCGTTGAAAACTGAGTTTCAAGTCATTTTTCTCAATTCCCTGTTTGTTGAATTAGAATTATAGGTAATTACAATTTAAGTTGTTTCCCTAGAAAGACAATGGTCCTTACCATCAGCAGAGACTCTTCTCTCTTCTTCTCCCATAAAGTGCTTTTATTTTACATTGGGGAACTGCTCAACAGCAATAGGAAATTCAAAGCAGTCTGCTTAAAAGTGCTGTATTATTTTAAACAGTATAGTGCTTGAGATGGATAGAAAAAATTCCTCTTGAGTATTTTTTAAAAACGACACAAAGATTCAGATTCAGAAAAATTATACCCACTTTTACAAAAGCTGTTAGCATCTGAAAGAAAAAGGGCGGGCTCAGGCTGTCATAAACATTTATTAGGATCAGATGGAATGGACCTGAACTTTTAACACTCTTCTCCTCATCCTATCATGACGTCACATTTAACGCCTGGGACTTCACCCTCACCTGAGATATGGGTGCTACTGAAGACAAGTGCTGCCCAGACTTTAAAAACCTGTCAGCTGGTGGAAGCAACTGGACTGACTATAAGCCTTAGGGTAATAAGATGACCTGGCATGAATACAAATATATACAATTCACTCAAGGGATTACACTTCTGACATCATAAACTACAAGAACATTGCCTGAATGCTTTATGGAGAGCAGCAGAGCCCCAAGAGCAAAATCAACATTGCTCTCTGAAGTCATTCAGTATTTTACATAGAATAGACTGTGCACTCTTCAACATTTCAAGTTCAAAAACTTCTAAAAACACAATGAATAATTCAATTTTTATCTCAAGTGACCTCAGTGAAATGATGCTGGGGGCTGGATTCAATGTTTATAAGTGAACTGAAACTGGAGCAGCCGCTAGTATTACTACAGCCTAGAAGGAGCGGGAGCTCTCTTAAAACTTTTAAGGGGCTCCTCCTCATTCCCTGGTGTGTGGGCTTGATCTATACGCTGCTTTTTATACCAATACAAGTGTATCAGTTAGGGGATGATCACTCTTATGTTGTCAAACCAATTTTGATAAGGGTGAAGTTGTACTAGTATAAACGTGTGTGTTCATTCAGTCTTCACACTTCTTTTAAAAATGTCTTGACTCTAACTTCATCAGTACTTTTAACCTGTGCCTACAGTACTATTGCTGATACTCTGGACACTGCACAGATGTTCACAAGTTGTAGCCACACGGATGGCACACTGAGTGCTTCTGTAAGGCAGCTGTGTTGTTTCGCTGCCTGGTAGTATCATTTGTGAATTGTAGACAAGCTAATGCAGTGTAGTGAGTACATTTTTCCTGTGCTACTACTATGTTTTAGAATTTGTTTTTATTTAAATACAAGTGATACAATCTGCTCTTCTTCCAAAAATTAACTGATCATTTGCAGCAATTGTACACTTAATTCTGAAATGCATTCTATTTTTAGTACTTAATTTTATTTCATGAATCACAGTATCTAATGCCAATCTGAGTTTTCTCTGACAAGTCTGCCATATATTAGTGTGTTAAAGCCAATGGATTTCAGTCAGCATCTGTGCATCTATCTAATAGCAGGTGTAAAGATGCAGTTTAATTGCAGAGAAAGGACCACATTCGCCAAGTCCCACCTTGTGCAACTCTGTAAAAGACAACAGTTACAGATAGGGTTAACGCAGACCACTGTGTCTTCTGCAATTTTCTTTAATAGTGTTGTGAAATTATAGCCATTAGAACTGGCTAGTGCATTGCTGTGGTCATGCTCCTGCTGTGTTCCTGTCAATCTCCCAATTTCAGCTACTTTTACAGAGTCCTGTGGGCCACTTTGATTAAAACCTCAATGAAAGGTATTCAACCATTTACATTTTATTGACACATTTGACAGAGAGGTCTCTCCTGGGCTGAAGAGGAGCACATAGATATCAGAGAATATACATCAGTACTGCACAGCAAGCACGGTCCTTGGTGCCAGTGAGAGCTGTAAGCTTGTACACTGTCCCCTCTGAGCACCAAAAGAAACTACATCATTGCAACAGAGACAACAACATGCATTGGGGTACAGGACTTACTCCATTGCCCACGACACAAGAGGAGAGAGAAGCAATCGTGCTAATGCTAAAAAATTCCGCCAGCACTAATGTTTATAATTATTATTACAGCACACCCTTAGCATTGTACAGGTTGCAAAAAAAACCTTCCAGTGAAAGACAGTCAGTGCCTTTTTTTACAGCATAGAGATGTCAGAGAAAACAAAACACAGAAGTACAAGAAATGAAGTCATCATAAATTAAGTGGGCAGATTTTTAATTCCACGTGAAGGAACTGGAGTTCAATGTGTACCAAGAGGCTGATCAGTCTAAAAATACTGGGCAAGAGACTTGGAATGAACAAATGACAGAGGTGGAAAGTAATCTGAAGAGTTTAAGATATCACTGCGTGGTGTACAGGAAGGAGAATGGCAGGAAGGGAGACAGGCAGAATTTGAAACAAAAGATATTTGGGAACCAATAGGATTATCCCAGAATGCCAACACACAGACATAAGAGTAGGAAAGGACAATCTTTTTTTCAGCTACGGTTTGAATTGAATGACAGGGGATGAGTTAGAAGAAAGTAATCTAAGAGGAAAAAGCTAATTTCTGAGGTAGCAGATTATGACACCATTGTTTAATGGCTAGATTTCAGAGCTTTTAATACTAAATCCACATTACAGCTAACTTCCCAGAACCCTCCATGTTATCCCTTTGTGTCAAAAAAATGGAATTTTGTAATACTTGTTAGTAACTCGGGTTTCATTCTAGCAATACAAGGCTTCTTTCCACTGAGGACCAAACAAGCCTTCAATAACCCAACAGAGCAGCAGCACTTAACCTTCAACATTAGAGTGGCATGCAGCTCTCACCGTACCAAATCTTCAGCTCCCAAATCTCTATGCTATTCCAAAACTGAAAGAGGACGTACAGTTGACCTGACAAGATGCCAGAGGTATGCCCTGACAGAAGTACAGTCAACCAGTGTTGGCATATGTTCTGAAGTCATTCCCAAATATTTGGCTTGGAGCATCATGTGGCTGATTGAGGCCTTTCACACTACCTCAACTCATTTAATGCCCCTTCATCTACTAACTAGAATAAGGTAACCTTGGAAATAGGCTAAATCAAGATGCACACATGTTTTTATCTATAAATGCCCAGAGATCTTCTTTGAAATGTGTCTTGAAATTTAGATAAATAACATTTCTTCTTAACAGATTTGCTAACTTCAAGGTAAAATTTAAAGTTCTGGAGGATACACAATCATGTTCTCATTACCGTCCACACAATCCTTGATTTCACACTGCTGTTGCATGTGAATTCTTTATGTTCTATTTGTGTTATGGTTTAATTTATTCACTGCTGCATGAGCCTCAGACTTTATGTGAAGTTCTTTTAATGTTTCACCAGGAAAGCCTTGCCGCTCTAGAAGTATTCCCTTACCTTCCTTAGTTCCCAAGGGATGTTTGGCAGCAAACACTGCCGTGCTTTAACTCTGCTAGGTTTTGGGACAACTTCTGGCATTTCTGTATCCCCTGTGTCCAGACACATAAATTTAATACCTTGAATGTAAACATTTAAATCTGAGTCACCCTACAACTGCTTTATTACCAGTAGAGAGAAGTAAGTGGCTTTACAATATGGTTCATTTGCATCATTTCAGATGTCAACTATACTCCAACGACTTAGCAGGCCTTTTCTCTCTCCATTGGTTATTAAGATAGCCCAGAAAATCAGCTCAGATTAAAAGGTCAAAATCTGTAGCTGTCCGAATGTAAATCATACTACTTCTGTGACCAAACCACCATTTGGTTGCACAAATCCTACCTTCATTCTCTGGGTCAAATGCTAACCCAAGCAAAACACAAATATCTCCATTTCCCACTTCTTCTACAGTGAAGACCATGTGGCAAATGGATAACTTGGGACTTTATTGTTAGGCGGTATGAAGTCATACGGATATAATAGCTGTTCCTCATCTGCTGTTGGTGTTCTGGAGGCCTATGAGAGGTAAAAAGAAGTGCGTGCAAAATATGTCTGCAGGCTGAGAAGTATGGGCCTGCCTAACTCAACACTTCAGTGTCGTCACTTGAGCTGTACCTTGCTCTAGCACCAAAACTTTGCCAGTAGTATACTGATGTAATTATATCTGCATCTCCTCTTTCTGATAATCCTTCTGACAGTGCTCTGTCCATTATGAAGTAGATTACGTTGTCTAATAACTCTACTTAGGTTGTTTCTTTTACTACAAAATTGGGGTGTTGGGTAGTAAACCTAATTCTTGTGGCATCATACGAGTGAAAAATTTACACAAAGATCCACCTAATTTCAAATTAGGAGAACCAGAATACACGCCCTGGTTCTCCACAAGCAGACATCAGTATAAACGCCATCATTTTGGTAGAATTACACAAGCATAAAAGGAATGCAAAGCAGAAGAGAAGACAGGTCAGAGATGTCCAGAAATGGGCACAGAATAAACCTTCACAGAAAAAACATGTATTCTATGGTTCATACACAGCTGAAGCCAGGAGAAAGGGAAGAACCGTCCAGGACATCCACCACTTGGAAGCATCTCTTAATCTACATACAGTTGAGGAGAAACATTATAATATGCTTTAATCACCAACTAGAATAAAAACCCAGAGCAGCTCCTTAACTTTATGTGTCTGCACATACATGCCATTTCAATTGTCCATAAAACAAATTATTCAGTATCTTTGCAGAGACAGATATCTTTTAGTTACATTGGAACACTGCCATCGATGAAGAAAGAAAACAATTTCACTTCAAGATCTGAGGAAAACAATGATGGGACAAATACAAAGCTGAGAGCAGCCTCTTGTCTCAGGGCCATGACCAATTCCCTATGTGACCCAGACAAGCACCAAAGCATTTTCAAATGCAAGATGTAAGGACTGAGAATCTGCTGCCCAAAATAAATCTTTTTCTCATCATTTACACTAATATAAAGGTCAGTATTAGAAGCTGTGGGTAACGCCTGATTAATTTGGCCTCAAAAAGCTTAATCTCTTCCCTATTCTTTTGCTTCAGTTCTCTATTGTAAAACAGGGAGATATTAGCATACCTGTCTCCACGAGCTGCTATACAGATCAATCCCTAATGTCTGCAAAATGCAAAACCTTTTTTATTATTGCCAGTGTAGGAGGCAGTGATTTCTTTTGTGATTTGGAGAAGTGTAGTACTGTAAGAAATTACAAAAATAGCTTTTTAATGGAGGTTTTAAAGGCACTTACAAAAGTTTAAGTGAAACTCTACAATCTCTCTGTTTAAAAAAAGTACTTCAAGTTCCCATTTCAAGTAATGTAAAATAACAATAAAAAGAGACCAAGACAAAAGCAGTCTCCTCTTACTGAGTGCCTTTTGTTAAATGAAGTTTTATAACGAATTTTAATTCAAATCCATTGAAACTTCTTATTTTAATATCTCAGTTTTTAAGAAGCAATTGCATATTTTAAGTCTGCTGCAGTCAGCAGAATTACATCAAAGTTAGACTATAGCTTTAGCAACAAAGAGCTTCTGGAAGCCGATCTATCTGATTTTTTTCTGTAGAAACTGTGTTTGAACATGTTGAAATTTCAGTGTTTCTTGAGCACACTCACAAGTATGGATATTGAAAAACTAACCTTCTGGCTAGAGTATCATTAGTCTAAGTTTTACAGTTCCTACGATTTCTCCATTTCAGGCTCAGCTTTAATGCCAACTTCTATAGATACAGGGTAGAGTTAGTGATTTCACTTACAAGTCAGGTATCTTCACTCAGTTTGATGCAGCATTCTTAGCAAGGTGGATTAAGAGAAGACTTATCATACCATATTGCAACAAATTCATATATTATGCAGTATCACACAGGAAAATTAATTCTATGTTGTATTTACACAAGCACTTACTTAATTGCTCTTCTGATGTATTGATCTTCAGAATGTGTGGGTTGAGCTGACCTATGTCAATACCATTTTCAAGGTACTGTAGCTTTTGTGAGAATAACCTTCTTTTATTTTCAGGTTTAATTCCACACAAAATAAATGGTATTCTGGTAACCTGGACATTAAAAGCATCCATTTCTCACCGTAGCCTAAACACATTTTCTCTACAAAGAGAGATGAAATCCAGACAATAGGAATTTATCACTAATTTCAGTTATGATGATTACACTTTAGGGAAGGTGAAACGAAAAGCATAAAAAGGGAAGACATAAGTCTATACAGGAGGGAAACAGACACCAGATGCATCTGCAGTTTCTTCCAACCTTGCAATAAAGTTTCTCAGCTGAACTTTTATCCCTCAAAATAGTGCAGTTTAAGACTAGCAATAGTCTCTTCTTTCTTAGTTTACCCGTTTCAAGCATGCTCTCCCTTACAGAAAAGTACAGATTTTATACATCATTTTGTTAGGCAAGAGTGCTGTAATATGCTTTTTCACAATAAAACATCCTTCTTTCCTCTTTTCCCTTTACAGAGTTTCTAATAGTTCCTCCTACAGACCCTGAAGGAATTCAGAATTAAAGAAATGCTTTGCTGTGTACCACTGCCATCTGCTGCTAATCTCTCCCTGTGGATACAGAAGGTTTTATTTCACCATATATTTAATCCACTAAAGATCTTCAGCTGAATTTGCATGGTCAGTTCAATATTCCTTCTAACACTTCTCAAAAAATCTCTTCCCATTCCGTTATAGAGCTTCCCATTGCACATCTTGGCAGATTTATTGAGGTAATGGCTTCAGTTTCAGTTCCAGCAAGAAAATTATTTTCTTCTGCTTGTCAGTGAAAAAGGTTTGTGCTTGCAATCTCATACAGAACCAGACTGTTCCAGAGAGGAAGTGTCCATCTTACCGACTCCAACACTTTACACATTTGCCATCTGTACTCAAAGATCTTCAGTAAGAACATGTTATTTCTAGAGTCCCACTTCTGCAGCACTTCTGACACCCACTCATTCACACCATATCTAAGGAGTACATCATGTCAGAATGCAGAATCGCTGTATAGTTACTTTAATTTATATGGTACCCTAACTTGAGTTTCTAAATACATGTAACCGGGACATACCAGGATCTGCTACATAAATACCGTCAAGAAGCAAATACCGCTCTACATGAAAAAGAGCAAAGGAGAGTATGATAAAAAGAAAGTATAGGAACCTGAGTCTCACTGACTTATAACTGTATGGCTAATTGAAGCTAGAAAACAAATCAACGGGACAAAATTTGAGTTGCAGGAAAATGTATCTTCTCCCTTACACCTTGTCTTTTGAAAAAGATGGAGCTGTATCTTTCACCTACAGCATTAGGAGAAGAGAATAGCTCCTATGAATATTTGACATGATCCTTCATGCATTTTTAAAGCATCTCAGAACACTGGAGATTTCATAACAGATATCATCACTGTTCTGGAATTAGAAGAAACGTTATTGTCAGAATAAAATGCACATGTATATCTGAGATGAAAAGGAAGCAAGTACTAGGCCTCAGTTTCACGTTCATCGCAGTTAGAAGATAGTGATCTTAACTTCTAAGCACACCACTATACCACTGTCTAGGTGGATACGTCTTGGCTTGCTAGCTCACATTCCTCCTCTGTCTGGAATACCCCAATTCCTCACACCCTACACACAGGCATATGTGTAACATGGAAAAAGCCATCACAGAACCATCACTGGCTAGCGAAATCTGTGAGGCATGCTGTGCTCACGCAGGCTCCCTGCCTGCAAGGTGCCATGGATTTTTGACCACTTTTGCAGAATTCTCACTTGCCTGATGAATCTACTTTTTGCATTATTTAGTTTTTAAGGGGTTTGGGAGGGTATAAGAGAACACTACTACAATTAAGTAAGAAATAAGCTTTCTGTATTTTAATAGTGAAATCAACTGCAATGCATTAACAAACACAGCATCTTATCATACACTAAGAGTTATCCCAGAAGTCCTCACAAGAGATAGCACTGGTTTCAATTTTACAATATCAGAAAATTACAAAATAAACATCATCAAAAAAGAAAAGATAATTCACTTCACTTTTCCAGTCAGAGTTCCAAATTCTCAGGAGGAATGCAGTGTGTGTCAGGGCATTCAACACAAAATCTGTAGCATCTAAACAGTAAACATCTGTTTCACAACCTCCTGAGCCTCCTCCATTCTGCTCTTGCTCCACTTAACTTCACTCCAGTGAAGAATAGACGCACCTTGTTCCTACACAATTTACTTTTTGCCTCTGTCCCTTCCCAGAAGGAAACTTTTTCCTTGCTTTGATCAGCTAGGAAGCTGGAGTAAACAAACCCTGCATGGCCCCCATTGACAGCAGCTGGAGTTCTAGCTGTTGAAGGCTCAACGGAAAATGTACTTCTTCATCCTCTTTTACTTCCTGTCTATTTCACCCTCCTACAGAGTCTGAAGACACTGCATTAACTTTCACAGTGAGCATCTCACACCAACCAGTGCAGGATGCAGGACAGTACATAGGATGAATGAGTGGTATTCTCCAGTAATGAATTCCTGAATTTGTTTAAACAGTGTACTTTTAGTTGGACTTTTTCTGTGACCCTACACCCTGAACTATGAAAGAACAATGTCCATACAAGTAACATGTATATGTTGTCTTTAACTCTGGCTAATTAGAAAACTGACACTAAAAATGTATCTCCCTTTTCCAACAACCAAGAAACTAATGGAAACTTCTTTGCATTTCTGGGGGTAACTACAATCCTCTCTACTTACTAACATTTCTGCTGTTCTACTAAGTCTTTTTTAGAACAAGTAAATCTTGTTGGACAAAGCGCTGTTTTTATATAAACAACTGCAGCTTCTAAAAACAGGTTAATAACCAGCCACATGACTATTCAAAACATTCAGTCCATATGTGAAATTCTACTATTGCTACATGAGCATGGCAGTGCAAAAGAGCAGATGCTTCTGAAGGGACACACTGCTGATCAGTACAGCTCCATTTACTTTCTCTTTGCCTGCGGGACACCAAAACCAGATATCGTTCAAATAACATCTACATCATCTGCGAACACAAGATGAAACAGTTCTAGGAGAGGCAAGAATAAACATGGAAAATTAATGAACACAAGGCCCAAGCATCTTAAAGATCTCCAGTTACCAGAAAATCTCTTTTTACCCTTGGATGTTTGTTTACTCGGGCTGTGGTTGAGGCTGGGCAGTATCGTAGCACATACAGAAACAGTGACACTATGCAATTAACTGACACATCAGTTATGGACACCTGTATATGGCATATAGCTTTATGAAAGAAAAACGATAGCTCCTTATGGTCATCTGGCCAACGCTAGGAGCAGAGACAATTTCCAGCTGGAATGTAGCTTGAGCCGTAATTGAAATGTGCTCCAACGATGGAAAGAAGCTCCACAGCAATCTTGTAAGAGGCAGCCTGCTGTCACCATGGTCAGTTACCGTGGTCAGCCTCAGCAAGCCTCTCAAACGGGTCAAACCTCTTGGGTTTGTCAATCCTTCAAAAACATTGTGGGGATTTCTGGTGTTGTCAACTTAAAAAAGAGACATCCATCTTGTTGGCTCAACCCAAAGATATGAGATGAAGCAAGGAGCAACAAACATATTAATTTCTTTGACTGTGGATACAAGTTGGAAACTTCAACCAAAGAATTTAAGATTGTTTTGTAGAGGTACAATATCCAGAAAGAGTACCCCTACTGGAGAAGTGAAACATCCGTGTATAATGGTATCTCATATACTTTACTGAAGAAGTATTCAAGAAAGTTACTTCCATCAAAAGTTGCAGCAGTGAACAAGTCACAAGGCTGAAACACTGGGCCAACAGGAGACTTCAGCACTCAGTTCAAGTCACCCTGAGAACTAGCTCCTTCCAACCAAGAGCATTTTAATTAGTTCCACCAGAATACTAACTACAGTAGGGTAGAAGAAACTCATTGCTCACCCACAGAAGATTATTGGTCAAGATTGCTACCAGGTGAACCTTGACTGACTGACCGCCTGCAGACTTTCTGGCTCCAGTCAAAACCTCACATCATCAGGACTGAGATCAAAAATGGAGTAAAGAACCTGACTGAGAACAGAGCTGAGAACCTGGGCTGCTTTTCTGATAACAAACAGAATCTCTCTAGCCAGCATGAACAGCTCTGGTTTTGTAGTAAGACCATTCATCATCAGCTGCACTGCCTGGTCCAGAAGCAGAAGATCTGACATTACTTTTTTGAGACAGGGATCCAGACAGTATGGAAATGTGCATGCGAGGTCACAAAAATGTGTGTATGAGTTCACAATCCTTAAAAAAATTAGTGGTGGAAATTTCCCAAGTGTCTAGAAGAACTCTTAGAACTACTTTTGCTTGTCACAGAAAGCTGTCAGTGGGTGATTTGGAGAAACTCTAGGCTAAATTTTGGGGCTCAGCTTTGGGGTTTCCAATTCTTACTCTTGAGCTCTGAGGTAGAGCTGGCTGTGGCCTTCTTCAGAAAAAAATCCTGAGGCTTTTACTGCTAGATATACCAGTGCATGCTTTAAAGCCCAGAAAATGGTTACCAACAAAGATATCTCTGTGACAATGAGCTGAAGGAACTCACTGGCTGGGAAACAGACAGGGATGAAGTAACACCTCTGGCAATGTCTGGTCAGAATTCAAATGACAAGGTAACAGGGGAATATAAAAAAAGATCAAGCTTGAAAAAGCAGATAATTATAATCTAGAGCATATGAACAGATGGCTACACCACCAATCAATGAATAAATAATAGTGCAATCTGACTTGATGGGATGATTGGATGAACTCAGATGACAGCAGGCACGCTCCACCTTATGTAACTAAGTTCCAGCCATGAAGCAGACCAGGATGTGAGCACATTCGGCCCTACAAAACTGAAAACACAAAATTAGCCATTCTTGTATGACTGGATGTATGAACAGCCATTGTGTCAATGAATTTACATGTGGGTTATCACCCGGAGACAGAACCACCAGCTACAGAATGGCTCTGCAACTGGACTGGCCCTTAGGAAGAGGAAAGAAAAACAAAACAAGAAACACTGCTGAACAAAAAGGGCAACTGGCATTGTGCCTGCTGCTCTGAATGGAAAGAAACAAGTTGCCATCGATGATGTTATTAGTCGCATTCCTGTGCAGTCCTGGCAAGTAAGTATAGTAACATGTGTCATCCATCTTGCTCCTTCCACGTCATGCTTCATAGTTTAATTTCATTTCCACTACTGAAGTACAGTAGAGTTGTTAGCTATACAGTATTTCAGATGCCACTGCAAGTTCAATTACAGTTTTATTTTGTCATTTGATACGTCAGCGGAACAGAAACAATCACGAAGACTGACACCGATCATAATCTGAATTGTCATACCCAATCCTTGACAGAGGCATAAGTTAGAAAAGGTGTCAGTCATTCAAGACTCCTGACTCTCCAAACTACATTGGAATGTGCATCAAAATGGTGGACTCTTCACTGCTTGGAAATAAAACAATATACTACACTTTTCTAAACAGAATTTCCTGGACAGAAGAATTACTTTTCAAGACTCACATTAATTTAAGAGTGAACATTTGTGGCTATTCTTTCAGTTTAAAAGTTACATATAAAAATCCAGAAACTGCATTATTTTTAATGATGACGCTATGTTTTCTTTCAGCATATTTTTTTATACTGGTGTCCTTCCCTGTACAAAAGAAGATTAAATTTTTTTAGTCACATTAGTATTTTATTTTCTATCTATTTGCACTGCAATAAGTTAGCGTGCCTGCAATTTTCATCAGCATCATAGTATTTGCAGCATCGATGTTGCTCACTTTGTTTGAACATGCCCTAACAACACATTATGAGATGAAAGAAAAATCAACCTAGTTTCTGCACAATACCAATGAATCCTTCATTCCTCTAGGATGTTGACATAGACGGTTATGTCTCAGAGCAAAGGAGGACAAGAATAACCTTCTCTCTTAATAGACACAAGGGATGTGCTTCAAAATCATTCAAAAGCTTGTTCTCCTGTTCTACAAATAAATGCCATTTTTAGGATCACAATGGCAACAGTCAAAAGTAAATATCTTCAAATACCGTTAAAATTCTTGCCAATAGCTTGCAAACAGTCAAAAATGTTCTAATAGCAGTAAGCACACACCTGTTCTTATTACAAAAATGAATAAAGAAGGAAGTAGATAGATAATCTACAGGTACCAGGTATCTACCAGAAGATAATATCAAGTGATGGATTTATTAAAGGATAATGCACGTGCTACATTACTTCACCCTCCGCTGTACAATACATTAGACCATTATGCTTCCAATTTATGGAGAAAGACCACATCATCATTTGCAAGACCAAAATGAAGAGCTAAGCAACCATACATTCGGGGCCACTGAACACTTCTGTCCCAAACTACAGCAATTACATGGTGTCTCCTGCCTGTATAGCAGGGAAGGGAAAAAAAGGTGTTTCTCAGCAAGAAGGTCAAGAGGGGCCCAGATTCAATGAATGACTCTAGCAGACACATGTTCCTGTGTTCAAAATTATGATTCAAAAATTCCACCTAACTATGAAAATAGCTCTCCCTGTTCAGCCTAAGAGATCCATAGACTAAGTTTTCAGGAAAGAAAGATTATGTATCTATGGCTGATGTTCTCTGAAACATGTAATCAGGCACATATTCAGAATATAGGTCTTACCACAAGCAGAGATGTTTCTGTCCTCAGGATAACATTAACAGCCATGTTCAGGCTCTGTTGGCCCTTCTGCTATGGGCAAGAACATACAAACCAAAATATTTTCAACTGCATTTTTGTTCACCTGCAAAATGGCACCCAGGCCATAAGACAAAGGGGTGTTGAGGGAACAGAACGGAGAAAATTAATGAAAATGGGGTAAAATAAACATGCAAAGTTTAACTGGTAGGAAATAAGCTCACTGTCTTTCACTGATACACCATATGAAGATGGCTTGATACTGTTCCACACATTTGTAGCTCCCAAGCTGGGATTTTTTGTCTTTCATGCAAACAGCATTCTCAGGACCACCAAACATTTTCTGAACACCTCTTTAATGGCAGCAGGAAACACTGAGGCTGTGAAAACAGTGCTAAGTGGCTGGCTCTGAAAATATCAGGCATGGGAATACTTCTGAACAGGATTACTGAATGAGGTCAACAAATCACATGGATAAAGGAAGTGTGGTTGAAATAGCCTACTCTGAATTTTCTAAAAAAAAATATCCCTTATCAAAGGCTTCTATGGAAACTTAACAGCCAGAGCTTTAGGGAAGGTCTTTATGCTGATAAATAACTGGTTAGAAGACAGGCAACAGAAGGTAAGTAGGTTAGCCAGACAGCTCTTGCAATGGAGGGAGGTCATTAGTGGAGTTCCACAGGGATTTGTGCAGTGGATGCAGTTGTTCATCATATTCCTAAGCAACCTGGAAAAACAGGTGAGCAGTGAGGCTTTATAATGATATTAAGATATGCACAGTAATAAGGATGATGGCTTGCTGACTGTGAAGAACTGAGAAAGGTCCTCGCAGAAGTAAGTCTCTAGGCAATAAAATGACAGATTAAATTCTTTCTAGATGAATGCAAAGTGATGTACGGGGGCAAAACAATTCTGGGATCATTTATGAAACGATTGGCCCTCAGCTGATCATTATAGCTCAGGAGCAAGATCTTGAGGTTACGATAATATAGTACCATGAAAACACGCTTTTAGTGCCCCATATTGTCAACGCCTACCCACCATGAAAGTTAGGAACTATTAGGAAAGGAAGAGAAAATAAAGGAATATTGTTATATCACTGTAAAACCCATAGTTCATTCACGCCTTGAACACTGTGGGCAGTTGTGATTTCCCCATGAAGAACGACATAGCAAAACTGGAGAAATTGTAAAGAATGGTAATAAAGATAATCAAATACATGGAACAGCTTGTGTATGAGCAACAACTTACTAGGCTAGAGATCATCAGCCTGAAGAAGGGATAAACTATGCTAACTACAATAGATGTCTACAAAATCATAAACATCAGGGAGAAAGCGTACAGGGATGAAGTGTTTGTTGTCTCTTCAGTAAAGAGCCAAAGGCATCAAATTATGTTAGTAGGAAAGAAGTTAAAACAAACAAAAGGAGGTGACCTCTGGAATTTGTTGCCAAATAATTCTGTGGATGCTAAAAAAAGTAATTGGGCTAAACGTGAGATTGAACAAGAACAGGGAAGAGACACCCATCAGAAGTTATTATATACACAAAACCGCATGTAGCTGGACAGAGTATTAGAGGACACTACCATATATGATTGGCTCGTTCTTAGTTTCCTGGTAGCCTTCTCCCCATAGTCACAGTTTGAGGCAGGATACTAGGCTGGATGGATTTTTGGTCTGACCAGGTACAACTGTTACGTTCTTACAGATGTACCCTGAGTTCTAACATGATCTACATGACAGAAAGAAGTTCTGGTTTAGGAGTCTACAGATTTACCGTGTGCTTGCATGGCAGTAACCATTCACTTAAACCTGTCAGCTATTGATGGTAACAGCATCCAGAATCACGTGGACAGGCTTCAGCCCTCTACAGTATTCTTCATGAACCAGCCACAGGCCGCTCTACTAGCTACACTGTGACCAGCCATGTAAGACACGTTAGTCTCACAAAATGGGAAAATACAGAAGCCTCCTTCACCAGTGAATGAAGATAAAAAAAGCCTAATAAAGAAATGTGAAGGAAAGGAACAGAACACAATCTATTTCTTTCACAACTAGCAAAGCCAGAACACATAATGGTGTGAGATTTGTCCTCCAGAATTATAACACTGAAAACCTGGTCCATTTGGCCAGACAAGCACATTTTCTGGAGCTTTTTCAGCTCGCACTGAAAATCTCTGAGAACAGAAAATCCTTCTCACAGAAGAACAGATGATCTTTATCAAGGGGAGAAGCATTCCACCACAAGTTATATGTCATGATGTGTAGGCATGATCTCCTTATGATGTGACTCTTTTCCCTGAGAAACTTCACAGAAGCCTAGGCAAATGGTGTATATGGAGGTCATTATCCAGTTCCACTAATGAAGAAAGGAAGGTATGGATTCACCACTCAGTAATAACCTTATGAAATTCCAATGCTATGTCCTGACAAGAAGTCTTAGGTAGAAGGTCTCTACATCCATACCCATCCATCCAAGTGGATACGATGTGTCTGTGTCAGTCCTGGATAAGGGGTCAGTGGAACAAGTGGTGACCTATCACCCTTCCATCCAGACTACGCTGGATGCACTACTTCATAACTTCCTACTAATTCCTCTGCTAAGATGATGAAAGACAGAAGTGGTCGTGGGAGTCTTCATGGTTCAAAGCGAGGGAAGAGTCAAACCGAAGTCAAGTGAAGGTGTCAGAAAGAACAGCCAGGAGCTGTGACAATGATTCATCTCACATTCTAAGACATTATGCCAAGTACTGTGCTGAAGCACAGTGCAGCCAGAATTCTTGGCTTCTTGTTAAAAAGAACATGCTGATACAGATTTGATAAATACTAGTTTGATGATTAATAAACTAAACCATCCCTTGAGTTCATCATTGTTTCTGATGATGTGAGCCAGCGGAGTCTCTGCTGCTCAGTGATCTCTCAAATATTCTCAGTTCCCTCCAGCAACTAACGAGGGAAAAGGGAATCTCAATTAAATTACCTTTCAGAAGGAAGGTCAATGGGAACACGATCCTTTGTCAAGAGGAACAGCCCCCGATACATTCATAGAGATTAGTGCTAGCCTCTGGCTGAAGTTGACTGCTTCAGCTTCTGATAATCCTAGCAAGCAAGGTCTAAGCAAGATGTAACAAACGTCTACTGTTTAGTCTCTTTCACATGTACGTAGGGCTTGTAGGCAGGGATATGTCTTTAATATAAATGGCAATGGCAGTTGGTAAGCAAATCTCGCAATATGGTACGAGTATCATTCATAGCATAGGGTGAATATGTAATCTTTGGAGAGTCCACAAAGCCATCACCTAAAGTGGAGAACAAGAGTTTTGGCAGTCTGAGAGCCAACAGTGCCTGGAAAGAAGGAGGATAGCAGGCTGTTCACCTCACCAGGAGGCTGTAAAGAAGAGAGGAGGCTCTGGTTATACTCTGCCCTCTGTGTCAATGTTCAGTGCAATCCACCCCTGCAGGTATACTCTGAGAGCATGCCTCACCACACATGCTTAGGACTTCGTCCTCCTCAAAAACACAGTTGCAGCAGGTTGTTCATTTTTAAAGAGAGGGTCCAGAGGCCACCCGACTCTAATCATCAGAGATTCTACCCTGGAATCAGCCCCTTCCTCAGCCTGCTCACACTGTTCCAGAAGCAGGCCATAATTGCTAGTTTATAGGTGTGTCTGGGTGGAATCCAACCTTTTTTCAAAGATATTCTACTGTGCCAAGTCCCGTGGTGTCTGCCTCAAAAGCACTCTCCATGAGAACAGAATGCACATTTTATGAGAGCAGGAAAGCATGTCAAAGCAGATGCAGAATATATTTCCCTGGCTTCAAAGAGGAAAAACTGCAGAGAGACAGTGTACTGAACACAACCCCTCTTCATAGACTTATTTAGAACATCTAACACTTACTACAGATTTCAGCAAAGACGATTATTAGTAGCAGAAGTTTCTCCCCAAAGGTATAAAGGAGAAGCTCCTCTGCACCCATAGCATGGTCCCATTCTCACTACTAACAATGGAAAGCATATTGCTGATTTTATTAGGAATTGAGTCAGACCCTGTCACCAGACTAGTCAGTGAGCTAGGAAGTGTTGAGGTGGAAGGCTCAATTCCGCCTTTTAAACCCAAAACAAACAGCAATCCAAAACATATTTTCCCATTTCAATCACTTCCCTGATTTAATAAGCCTCTCCTTGCTGTACTAAGGCAATATGACTGTTTATTGATTAGCCATTTTTAAAATGGAATCCCATCTGTACTGCTTTATTCTTCCTTATTTCCAAAGTTTCCAATCAAATAGGGAATAAGATCTTAATTTCAGTATGGTTCAAATACACTGAACTGAAGGCTACATCTGCTTTTTCATCTTCTTTGCAGTCTAAGGATGGGTGACTTCTTTGAGGAAGAACTTTACTCTGAGGGTGATGGAGCACTGGAACAGGTTGCCCAGAGAGGTTGTGGATTCTCCTTCTATGGAGATATTCAGAACCCACCTGGATGAGGTCCTGTGCAACCTGCTCTACATGACCCTGCTTCGGCAGGGGGGTTGGACTCGATGATCCACAGAGGTCCCTTCCAACCCCGACCATTCTGTGATTCTGTGACTAGAAAATATAAGCACTGCTGCAAATAGGAAGATGTGCAACGGTTCCTTTACATGTTTGGTTTCTACTTCCTGTTTCCAAAAAGGATTGGAGAACTTCTTAAAATATAATAATCCCAGAGAAGACTCATGTTAGTTTGATATCAGTTCATAGAATCACAGAATCATAGACTAGTTTAGGTTGGAAGGGACCTTTAAAGGTCATCTAGCCCAACCTCCCTGCAATGAGTAGGGACATTTTCAACTACATCAGGTTGCTCAGAGCCCCGTCCAACCTCACCTTGAATGTTTCCAGGGATGGGGCATCTACCACCTCTCTGGGCAACCTGTTCAGTGTTTCAGCACCCTCTTTGTAAAAAATTTCTTCCTCATATCTACTGTGAATCTACCCTCCCTTAGTTTAAAGCCATTACCCCTTGTCCTATTACAACAGGCCCTGCTAAAAAGCCTGTCCCCGTATTTCTTACAAGCCCCCTTCAAGTACTGGAAGGCTGTAATAAGGTCTCCCCAGAGTCTTCTCTTCTCCAGGCTCAACAACCTTCAATTTCCATGCTGGGCTTGACATGCAGAAAGTCAAACAAATTCAGATATTGTAAACTACATGATAATTTTTGTTCATATAGAGTAAGATTGCTAAACTTAGGCTGAGGGGGAGGTTTTCACCAATGTACATGCACATGCACCAATGTACATGTCCACTCTCCTCTGTTACTAATACCTCTCTGCCTGACGTAGCTTTTTTCGATGTTGCCAGGCTCAGCTGCCCTTAAACACGGTAATTTCCATTGACTGATTCATACACTTTACCTAGAGATTTGCATTGCAGAAGCAATCTCACTATCCTCTTTCGCTCTGAGGATCTAAACACCAATCACCACACCTTGAATTCTCCTCTTGCAATCAAAGCATGCCCTAAACCACATTGACCCTCCAATCCCATGTCCTCTGCTCTTCCTGACAGCTAACAGAACCACCCTAGTTTGCAAAGCACCTCCCCTTTCCAAACTGCCTCCGCAGTCTCTCCCAGTCTCTCTCCCGTTCTTCTCTGATAACTCTGTCCACCACTGGAATCTGCTGTGGCACAATCCAGTTTTGCTTCCATCGCTGAAAAGACCTGAGAGGGCTGTGAGCACACAGAAAAGGATTAGGATTCTCACGCCTCTTGAATCCAGCCATTTCCATGCTTTATACAGTGCTGCATGTAAGAGGTTTTTTTCAAGGAAATGAGAAAAGAGGGACTGAAAAAATGAAACTATACTAATGTAGTGCAACCTGTATGTAATCTGTCACTGGAGCACTAAGTCACATATGTATGCAGAACATGACCCCTCTCAATTCAGCTTACGCATCATCTTTCCTCCCACCGTGGGACGAAGCTGTGGAAGCCCATTAAAAAAAAAAGGGTTAAACTAAAGATATTCAGAATTACCCACGAATTTTATTACGGATTCACAAGAAATCCACATTAATTGTCAACATGAGTCAATGCACCAATTCTGCAATGTCCTTACTGTAATATATGTACAGATCACTTGCTCCATACTTGCTTTTCATGGCCACCTTTTCACAGAGCATAATTTGTCTCAGACAAACCACTGACACATACTGAACAATATGCTGAAAAAATCCTTGATGCTTTTTTTTTCCTTCTGCCTGTTGTACAGTATGTTCTAATTACGTGGAGGATAGAAACTCAGATGACCCTTCTAAGACTATTCCTACAGTTTTACAGACTATACTCGCAGCATTTTACAGTCATTCTTGCTTGAAACTATTCCTATAGTGTTTTCTCCCAACACATACCACAGTCCTAAAATTCATCCACCTTGGCTTGTTTGCTTACATCAGAGATTACTGCAGTCACTAGCTACACACAGTGCTGAAATAATTTCCGTCCATGTGTAAGTGATATGTGATAAACATTCACCATCAGGCAATGTTCCTTGTGTTAATGAATCCCTCTAAAATTATCTTGATTATTTTGAGTAAACAAACAGAGGTATCAGTGAATCGTTAGAAAAAAATTAATTTAGATTAATTAAAACCTATTCTGCAAGCTTCAAAGTCATGGACTTCCTTTCCCAATTTAAATGAATGTCATTCTCACTTCAGTTACTAATGTCACAGTCATAATTGTTAAAATTCTTACTTACACTAAACTTACTAAAAAAAAAAAGAAAATTAATTCACTTTTTATCACTTTGTATGTAAGAAATGCTTTTCCTGAACAATAAAAACACGTGCACATGCTTCATTTTGTTCCCAGTTAGCTATCATTTTCTGGATCTCTTTCACTAAGCTGATCTTTGGGTTGCCCGTATTTCAGCAGAGAACCTTTATAACAACTGTAATTCAAGTGAAAAGCAGCTTCATAAACGCATTTAATCTTCTGTAAAACTTTATTCTTCCAAATCCTAAATTAGAGAGAAACTCAATCTGATCATTTCACTTCAAACAGACTACCTTCAAAGTCTGAGGTGTAACTGGTTTGCCTTTTTTCTCTCATCTCTATCATTATTTATCACATCTTTCAGTTATTTTTTCTTCTTTTTTAATCCTTTGCATCAGACTTGTTTATCTCTAGTCACTACTCACTGTTTCAACCACATAGCAAGTAATGATGTTATTTCATAGCAAAGACGCGCCACTGTGCTGTCCTCACAAAAGTCAACGGCAACACTCCCAATCACAGCAGAAGAAATGAAGTTGTTGCTCTGATACATTTTAACTGAAACTTTTCCGGACTCCCAGCTAATTAAACACCCTGCCATTATGCTGCTTTGCCTCTGTTAACTTTCTACTTGTCTAGTTTAAATACTTGAATACTTCAAGAAAGTATTAAACCAACATATTACATTATAATGTAATATTATGTTTCTTACCATCCATGCTGTGACAAAATCTCCCATCCAAGTCCCAACTGCAGCAACCTTCATAAAATTTTCATTCCTGATACCCATGAAGTCTGTTATAATGTATGCACTGTGGAAACAAGAACACAGACTGTAACCTATACACGTTTGCTTAACGCAGTTATAAAGAACTTGCTTTAGTGACAAAATCTATGATTAGCTGTGAAAGATTTCCCATTTCTTTCATAATCACTTTTTCTGCTCTATCTGAGTCTTGACACAGTACTGAACCAGGATGGGTCAATTCCAATTAGAAATGGAAATGTGAATCTGATTTTACAGCCCATGTCTCTTTTGAAGGTGCTAAAATAACGATAGGCGAAGGCTTTAGGATTATGTACAGCTTCTGCAGATATAATCTATTTTACACTTCTTATCTCTTCCTGTGAACAAATGGAATTGCAACAGTCTTGGAAGTGGTGACTTTGCAAAATCTTTATGAAGAAAAATGAAAATCTTTAAGTTCTCTTTAAAAAGATAATTGAGCCACTTGACTTCTCACTCCACCAGTTATACAACCACGTTTTTTAACACAACAGTGCAAGCAAGCTTTGCAGAATTTCAGTGAGATGTCACTGTTTCTTGATTTATAGAATTTATTTTCATAGTTACATTTTACTTAAATCCAAAAGAAGCATTTCCATTCTGCTTAAATAATGCAACAGAAAGGACTTAAAACCTCATGCAGTAATCTGATCTCTACTTTCAAGTTCATCAAGATGCTATAAGGATAATTAAGAAGGTGATGTTACTTGTGCTGGGTTAAAGCCATCATGAAAAAATCATAGCTTTTAATAAACTCATATCTTTTTCTAAAAGACTTTATAGTGTTTAAGAGGAGATGACTCTCCTCAAGAGCGAAAACACTGAATAATGATAGCAGTTATATTTTAACTTCCAAAGTGACATCTTTGTTTTCAAGATACCTGTAAGCACTGCTTATATCATGTTATGCCTATTTAAGGCTGCACACAAGTGACCTAGTTGCATGTAAAAACTGCCTTGAACATTGCGTTACCCATTATTCAAATCTTACCATTATTATATACCAAATGTGGTAATGTCTAGGAGCTAACAGACCATATCCCTGCAACTGCATCAGTGCAAGCTGATCCCACTTCCTGGGGAAGTCCTATTAAAACCCAAATATTTGATCAGGATAGAGGATCTTGCTAGCCTGAATCCATGCACAGCACTGTATCATTTCTTAGATACAATTTAATACATTCTAGAGTAGAAATATTAGTGTCATTAAATAGTTTCATGACACATGTAAAATGGCATACCCTAACTGCTCTTTTCGTTACACGCATGTCGTGACCTTTCAGCTAATATGTCATTAACAAAAATATCACCCCTTTATTTTCATCTGTTGACCACCACATCAATGCTGGCTCAGATTTTCTGCTGGAATTGAAAAAAACCCCACTTTTTTTTCCAAGCTATTTTTAATTACATTCCATATAGTTAATACGATCATCAATATTATAAATTCACTGTGTTGTATATAAGGGTGTAAGAACACAAGACCAGCCATAGTGGGTCAGCCTAAAGTCACCCTGTCTCCAAGCAAGGGCACCAGCAGATACCTAGGGAAGGCTGTGAGAACAGGCAAGAACACCCCTCCCAGATGTATTCTCCCAACCTCTTTCTAACTGGGAAACATTCAGAGTTCCGTTTTTCCCTGCATCTTGGATATGCTGCTCTTATAGCACCTGTGAAGGCCAAAAATTATCAAGTCTGCCTTCCTTAAAAGGTGTCTCATTAACAAAGAAGGCATGACAATAAATGACAGATTTAAGGACTGGCCCCCAAAAGCAATGCACATCTTTATCTTTTTCATCACTGTGAAACACATACAAAACCCCCACAGCTCTTACCCCTTTTATTCACATTTCTCACCTTTTTCATTCACATTGCTCATATGCATTATACATTCTTATATGCATTATACATGATTACCGGTGTACAGAAACCAAATGACCACGTGCACAGCACTCCGGAAAAGCGGGCCCCTGGGGTAACTCCCATAGTCCTGGCATATACAGCGGGGCTGCCGCAGCCACCCGCCGCAGGCTGGTGTACACACCACGGGCTATCCAAATAAGAGGGCACCGATCCCTCAGTGCAGGTATTAACAAGTAGAAGAGATACCAAACCAGACACAAGCTTTTTTTTTTTTCCTCACTGAAATTGACATTCTCCATTCCAAAAACTTGTTTTTATGAATGTTAAAAGTACCTGAAGGCTTATAATAACATCGGACAAACTGGATGCAATACTTAGACAGGCCTTGAAATCACCAGATCATTCCAACAGTCCTTTTTGTAATTTGAAACATGAACATTTGAAACATTAAAGCATCCAAGAAGACTAGTACAAATTGTGCATCATAGCCTGTAAGTAATTAATGCCTAAATTAAACACGTAAATTGACACACCTTCAGTTAGAGTTAAAATAGCACATTATTATAAAGAAACTCTTAAGAATCTGTGCATATTTTAGTTACTTTACATGTTATTTTACGTTTACTAATTAAAATATAGCTACTACTTTTTGTGGAACCGGAAAAACATTTTTACCACTGTCATTATCTTATTAGGAACAGTAATGAAATACACTGCTATTTTATTAACCATTAGCATTACATCCTGTGTCTTTTATGCTCTCTGCAGTATTATTTTCATTTCAAAACACAATGAGAAATTGACTTTTTAAAAATATGGATTTTTGGCTGCTAACAATGAAAAAAACCTCCTTTTTTAATTTTCAGGTTTTAGTTTAAACGTAAATGAGAGCAGCTGACATTTTCAGAAAAGCCATGCTCGCCTGATGATGTTACCACAATATATATTTTAACAGTACCAAAAGAAAAATTCATGCTATTGCGAAAAATCCCCATTTGTTTCTAGCTTTAGCTAGTGATTAGAGCAGTTTTCATTAACTGGTTACTCTGCTTCCTGGCTAGGACCCATGCCTGCACCTTGCAGGAGGGGTAACAGCTGTTGGGTTCCAGTTAACTGTCATGGTCAGCCCAGATTTTCTATAGCTTGTCAAAAGGCTACTGTTTGCTTTGCCATACTTGTCTTCTGTAGCGAGGTACATTCATATTGCATGAATAGCACCATCTAAGAAAACATTGAGTGCAAAAATGCAGCAGTTAAAGCTCATAACAGAGTAAAAAGCTCTTCAGAAATCGACAGGATAAGTGTAAATAATTAAAGGCTGAGGAGACAATACTTATGAATGTTATAGATAAAGGACAAGTTTGCTATTGGGATTTGGGACAAACCCACTATTAACCTTTGACAGTAAAACTGGAAACTGCAAAGCCAGGGAAACTGCTCTTCGCAGGCCAAAGCCTATGCAAGATAGACCACAAATTGGAGAGAATAGCACAAAACAGAGGAACCAAAAGACAAAAGAGACTTGAGACAGATAGTTCCAAAACAGAGTTCAAAAAACTTCGTCAGAAGGCACTGCCTACATTCATGTTGTTGCAAAAGGTAAGTTGGTAACAGTGAGTCAGTAAAAAGATGTACAAGCCCAATATATTTGACCACTTTTCTGGAATTAGCAGCAGAGCGTGTACAGAAAGTGAGAAACAACAGTACTAGCCCAGAGAAATTGTTCAAAGGATGGTATCAGAGCATTTTTTCAAAGAAGGATAACACTTTCGCAGCTGCCAAAATGACAACACAGTCTGAAAGTAAATGGAACATTTTTAAGTTGGACAAAGATGTACAAGCCACTGTGGTGCTACCAACATAGTTCTAGTCACTGGAATAAAAGTGATGGCTGAAACTCCATGCTGAGATGGTGTTTTCTTGACCATCACAGGAATCCAAAACTGGCACACAGCTTGAATTTAGATACTTAAATTTAAGTGTAAGCAAAGCATCCAAACTCTCAGTGGAGCCTGGTCAGAATAGTAAATGCAGATTAGACCATGATTCGTCCTTATGCTACTGTAGATGTGCTGGGTGAAGGATTTGTTTGCCTTATCTTATTGCAGGATGGCTAGCATGTCAAAAGAGCATGTTCATGTATCAAAAGGCATTGCTAAACCTATGTGACTAAATAATTCCAGGTGCTGTGACATATCCTGGTCTACAGATGATAATCCAAAGAGATCTGGATCTGCTGTAAGGCTTGTGACACATCTGACAACCCAGATGCATCTGAACTGAACCCTAGGTCTCCATGGACTGCAATGAGAGCACAGACACTTTAGGGAGGTTTCAGTTGCCTTTTAATGCCATTTTAGTGACCTTGATGCATCTTACCTAAACTTCAGCTGGCTCTTTAAACACTCCAGAGTATCCAAGGAACTGGGCTGGCACGCAGCATGCAGGGCATGTTCTGCACAGAGTCTACAAGAACTGTACCCACAGAGAGTGGTAACTTTAGGCCCTTCGAAAAGGAGGGGAGGCCTAGTTATCTTTTCTGTTGAGTGATAAAAAGTCTGTACATGTCCTGCAGTCTGATACGTGCTTTTCTGAGGCAGTTTTATTATCTGGCGTTCACCCTAAATAGCTGATTATCTATAAGCAACTCATCTTCCTTGGTGCACCTGACAAAGTGATATGCCTTGACAACAGCCAACAAGTGACATCACGGGAGTTCACACAGGCTGCAAAGAAGTATGCGTTCAGACATGGCACCACAAGCTTCCATTACTCTTAATTTAGCAGAGGCAGAGTGTCAGAATAACTGAAAACATACATGAAAGACTGCAGATACAGTTCCTGATCCATATTTGTCTCTCTAAAGCAACAGAATGGCGAATGAGACACTTGGCAGCACTTTGCTCAGCTGAAAAGCTATCCCTCTACTGCTAGAAACCCAAGACAGAGACACAGGGAACTGGAAGATGCACAGAGACAAGAAGACCTGCTGTCCTTAAGTTGGCACACCATGATGAGAACAGCATAATGCATAGCTACCTACAGCCAGTGCAGAGAGCACAACAGCTAGTCACACTGTCCCTAACCATCTCCAGTGCACGCTTCAGAGGTATGGATGAAACTTTTTCTGTGACACCAGAACAGAGAGAATTAAGAGGCACTGAACCAGGGAGTTCGCTTGACGAGACGTCGAAGAGGTAACAGCCACAGAAGGCTCAGCAGGCTAAGCTCCAAGATACAACAAAACTAGGATGCAAAAATGTCTTGGCCGTAGTGAGACAGATCCATGGCACAGAGCAGAACACCTGAGACTGATGGATTGATGCTGTAACTGAGCATTGCTGGTTGGTAACTTATTCGTACACATTTTTTTGAAATCAGGCAACAGAACCGTGATTCTGAAAACCTCTCCTCATCAATCTGCAGGCCTGAGGGCTGGCTAACTTACTCTGGGGACTTGGCTCTTAAAGCTCCCAAGCCACTTAAAGTTCTGCTGCTAGGCATGTACAGGAGCTGCTCACTCTCCACAGGAATAAGCTATTTGGCTTCTAGCTCACATTCTATATTGATTGATATCCATAAAGTGGTTATTCCTCCACTTGCTTTGCCTGCGGAGCTCCATCTGTGAAGTGTTTTGCAAGCCCACCTAGAAGACAAGACCCATTGAAAAATGCAGCAATTTCATTTCTGTCTGTTAATGTAGAAAAGGTGCATGCAGCTCAGTTAAATGGTAGGGAACACATGAGATCCAATCCCTATTCCAAGGGACACTGGTTCAACACCTTTCAAAGTTAGAGAACTGTGTCTCACTGTCCTCTCAATAAGAAAAGAAAAAGTGAGGACCAACTCCTATTAGGACAGTAGGTTTTTTTGTATATGACACTCTCCAGGAGGATGAGAAATGTTGTGTGTTTTCAGCCCCCTTTACGTAAGGGATAACTGAAGCTGTATATTCCATGTCTTGTACAAATACCATTTTTCATACATAAGACAGATATTCACTTTTCTCCACTTTCAGAGAAGTGAAATGGGTGCCACTGGTCAGGACAGGAGTTTGGATTAGATTACAAATACAGTCCTAGTTAAGGTGCTTCAAGTAAGTTGGGATAGGATTTAAAATGGATTTCTTTTCTTAACATGTCTTCTTCATTGCAAATTGTAGGAGTTTCTTGTTCCCTGTGTCGATTTTTGTGGATCCTATGACAACAATCCTCCAGCACTTGATGTTCAGTAGTCTGGACTTCTCTTTAGGGACCAGGTGGTATTCATACAGATTAACTTTTGCCTAATGATGCTAGTCTTCCTAGGCTGTGTCCCTAATCAATGGATTTGACAGCAATCCAGAGCAGGAGGTTAATACAGACGATTTTCATGTACGGCATCACTAAGGGTCAACAGCTTACTTCTAAAGGATTTGCAAAAGCCAACTCATAATGGCAGGGCTACTGCCAGGGGATGTGAGAGTCTGCACCTCTAGTAGGAAAATCATAGGGATCTGCAAATTCAAAAGTGTTGAAGATCTCCACTGTGGGAGAAATGCAGCCTCCTCAGGCTAAAGGTAAACTTCGGTGAGTGCTGGCACATACTCCCAGCGAGTTTAAATGACAGGATCTGCTACACCTACATTTTTTTTTTAGTCAAACCTTAAATGACATAAATAAAATCTGATGCAACTAGCGGCTGAGTTGGAAGTCGAAGCCAGATTTCTCCCCTCTCGGGTGAGTAACTTTCTCCTTCGTTATGGAAGTGCTCTGATGAAAAAGCTGTACTTCCCCTACAGATTCCACTGCAAAGCACTTCCTACAGACAGGACAGTCTGGGGAAAAGCATAAAAGGTGCCTGAGAAAAGAATACAACAAACTGATGTTTCAAATTTATTATATCCATGAGATATCTTTTCCAAATTTTCCAGGATTTTTGCTATTCTTGTGAAATGTGTATCCTCACCTGTATATTCTGCTTAGTCAAACAAAAGAAAAACAAAGGCTGCAGAGCGCATTTAGCATCTTTCTGCAGCAAATCACGGTTAAACTACTCAGCCAAGGACAGGTTGCCTGAAACACTTCTAATGCCATTGTGCTAATACATGAATGCTCATCCAAATATCCCCAGCACAGTCTTACCAGCCCCCACCACACACTCATACAGACACAAGCACTGCAGCTGTTTATACGTAGCTATTTATGCTTCCACTTAAACTCTATAGCCACCACATAAGCTTTATTTACTGAAGCAATGAAATAAAGGGTTGCCTCCTACATGCCTTTTTGATACTTCAGGAGAGTATTAAGATATTTACTTGCTGTTAACTGGATTGCTCATTGAAAATTGTTTTAGTGGACAATCGAACAAGTTAAGAGAACTGTGTCACTTATTAGCATTTATTTTAACAGGCTAGTCAAATTCTGCAACTAATTCACAAGACCGTAGTACAACCTGGTACATTACATGCCTTATGTGATTCACTCCATTTGCCTATATACTATGATATCAAAATAGTTATACAGTATAAATGTCTGAAATGCTAGCACAGGTGCCCAGGGACACAAATAGGACAAGTGGCCTTGGGCGTACCCGTTCTGAGGGGTTAACGAGGATCTTGACTCATCATACTGTAACGCACTCTGCAGACACACAAGTTTGCAGCCTCAGCCCTTGCCATACGCATCCTGAGAAGGATAACTAGTGCTGATTTTCAACAAGTTGCTAAACAGCAAGCTCAATTATGCACATGTACATTGAAGAAAAATGTATGCTTGGAGTTTCTAAAATTTAGAAAAAAGTTGTAAACTGGTTTTGGGGTTTTTTTGCATGTTTAACATTTTGTTAAATGCTGTAGGTTTGCTTATTTTTAAACACAGATAATTTGTTTGACGAGTGACATTTTAAAAATAGACACTAAAATAACATTAACAGATCCTTGGGAATAGAAGAGGCAATGCATGTGCAAAGATTAAGCGAAGTTAGTAAATTAGCAAGAGAGAGACGCAGTAAAACATTTTCTTTTAAATAAGTACTTGCTTAAATAAGTACTTGCTTTGTTTTTAAAACTTGGCAAGATACTGGTAAGAGTGGGATTGAATGATTCTGCACTGGCTGAACTCTTCAGAATGGGACATGGCTTACAGACATCCATTCCCGGTGTTGACGTCTCAGTACAGCTGAGAAGGGATAAGGACAGATGTGCAACAATATTCTCAGAACTGACAGTTGCAAGAAAAAAAACTGTTCACTTTACAAAAAAAAAAAAAAAGAACTGCTCATACCATTGCCAGAATATAAACAAAATTAAATGATGGGGTTGGAACTCTACCACTTTGACCGAGTGCTTTGATAACATTTAAAACTTCTGTGAATTCCAGCAAAACCTTTGTTCTTTCTATCCGTTTCAGTTTAAATGCATTATTACACTGCTGAATAAACTAGTAACTGCAGTATTATTGCTGTACAGAAAGGGGAAATTAGAACAATTTGCAGTTGGTACAAATCACCAAGCGATCTCTACTTGTAAGCAGTAGCTCAACTAAGAAAGCAGAAGCAGAAATATATTTTAGCAAACTTTATAGAAACTTCTAAGTATTAACAGATAATGCAACTTTACATATTAATCATTCTTTAACTTATCAAATTTCCCTGACCAATTGATAAACAATTTTTTTAATAAATTAAAATAATTAAATGCCAGAAAACAGCAAACATGTTGTAAGTTAATGAATTGGAACTGATGGAACAGAGAAATGCCAGCACAGAATCTGTGTTGACAGATTTTCAGCAGTCATAACTGAAAAGAATTTGAGCTGGCTCTGAAAAAAATTGTAAAGCCATAATGTAAAATAAACCTGTGAAAATTTCTTATAAGTTTATTTTTTAAAAAATAATTTCTTACAAGCAAATCAGATTTTTTCCTTATTTAATGATAATGTATTAAGGCTTTATAAAGACTAATATTAGTTTGAATTTCAAGGGTCTACTGTAGTGATTGGGTGAAGCAAGGACCATGTGCTTTCCCTCAATATTTTATTTTCAGGAACCACTGACACCCTGCAGCCAAATGACGAGTGGCCAAAGGACTCTCCTTTCAGTATGTACCAGGGGGCTTCTACTGTTTTACTGAACACTGGAACACACTGGAATGTGACTGGGATGAGGTGAGATGCTTCACGACAGCAAAAGTTGGACCCATATTTGAACCTCTTGGACGGAGTCTGAATTCGAGAACTAATTCAAAATACAGATGAATACAACCTGCATATGGATGCCCATTTTTAAAGCAGTGGAGACTGACATGAGAAATCTAACAATTTGCATTGAAGTGTGTAAATGTGTGGTGGAGGAGTGTAATTGCTGTTAAATAGGTTTAAATGATTTTTTTATTTTTTTACTACATCAGTACAGTGTGGTAAATTTTAATTTCAACATTTCTGTTTCTAGAGTTCTGTTGCAGCAACTTGTCAGGCAGAGAAGACATCCTTTATATGCTAGAAGGTGATTTCCCTGACACACAGGCTTTAAATGACAAATTCAAATCCATTCACATTACCTCTTACTTAATATATGAAGAGATTTGATTTGGCTTGTGTGCTTGTAGTGCCTGTGTTGCTGGTACCTCTGTCTCTTTCTCTGAACTTATCAGGAGTGAAAAATGGTCAGGAGTATTTTGCTGTTATTATAAAATGGTAGGTTCTGCAGAGCCTGCAATCACTTGAAGGAACATACTGCTTTTAATAGATTGGGGGGAAAATTAAAATTATGAGCATATTTACAAAATGCAAAAAACTTGCCAGTTCTCAAATTGAAAATAATCTTCTGGGTTGATTTAGAAATTAAGTTACTTACACTTAGAAATACTTAACTTGATTTTTTTAACCCATTTCTATGATCATTCCAGCTTTCTTCCCAAATCTGCATATCATGAGCATTTTCATTATTTTAATTTCTTTTGCTGGTTTGGGACAGGAAATCCTTCTAATCTGCAAAAATTCTTGGGAGACTGAATAAATGTTTCATGTCTAAATGACTTTGGATTAGCATTTATTGTGCAAGTTTTTTCTTTCAGAAAAACATTTCTACCTCAAAATACAATACAGAATAAGGTCAGATTCCTTTAGAGGATTCAAAGCTTAACTACAGATATGAAAACTTTCATCCTTCAACAGTAAGGTAATTTAAGGCTTAATTACATCTGAATAGTATCAAAATCAATTTACCAATTTTCCATTTTCTATTTAAATATTATTATTTCACAAGAAACTTCTCATGTTTCCTTATGAACCAAGTCCACAGTACGTAAGCAACTTTGTGAGAGAATGAGTAAAATAGACCACGTATGTCCCGTAATGACCACTTTAAATTATTCAAACCAACCTGGGACTTTGTTAAAATTGTGAAAAGTACTACAGAATTGTCAAGGTTGTAGAACAGGCAATTCAACTAAACTGATTATTTTAAAATAAGTATTTCTTATTTCTATTTCTCTGGAGCATTCTCTATAAAGACAAGTAATATTTGAAATGAATGAGTCAGGAACAAGACCATTCGGTGATAACATTTGAGACTGAATGGATGGATAGTGGGGCAGAGTCCTGTTACTATTACAAAAGTATAGATTTACCAAAAAAATGGAAGAGTGAGTAAGTAATACCTGCCTTGGAGCTTGTGGGATATTTGTTGAATGAGTAGAAAGGAGATTGGACTTCCTGGAAGCTTGAGGATAAGATGAAGATTTTTTAAGTATTAGATTATTGAAAGATTCACCCAATAAGCAACTAGTAATAATTAAATAAAACAGGTAAAATCACAGAAAAAAAATTAGTTTGGAAGAAAACTCAAGAGATTAACCCGTCCAACCCCTCATGCTAAACAGAGCTAACTGGCATTAAATCAGATCGTTCAACGACTTATTTCTACTTAAAGATTGTTTGGTTTAAGTCACATTTATTTAAACTTCTTTATTTAAACCTAAATACTTTATCAAAAGTAAAGCTAACATTACTTAAACGTCTGAACAAAATGTAAAAGAGCACTAGGGAATGAGTGCACTTTACAATTGCCTGCTCTGGATTTCTAGTTCAAGTGGTCTCTTTTGCTTATGCCAAGGCCTCCATTTAACACAGTACGAAAGCAGCCAAGGATCTGGCACAGAATACTTCTACGCAAACAGCGTAGATTGTCCTCTTCCTATCCTGTCATTAGAGTTCAATAAAATAAAGTATATGTTGCTATACATCACCCTGAACAGTTTGAAGAAGGAAGACAACACTTCATTTTTAACTCCAGATTACTGCATAGTTTAGTATTTGTTAAATATCCTCCACGAAATAGGACAAATGTTAAGTATTTTATATTAATAGAAATCATGCAAAAGTTAACCATACACACAGACATATATAGCTTACGCAGAATATAAGGGTATTTTTTTGACATTCAGAGACAGAATTAGTCAAAATGCTAAAAGGAAAGTTAAATTAAAATATAAACTCTATTACCTATAGGACCTTTGTGTCGTATATAGGCAAAGCCTAAAAAAAAGAGGAGCAAAGGCTCTTGGAGAATCTCTGCTCAGTCACTTCTCCATGAACATTAACGGCTCTCACACCTACTCCATGGATTCCACCAGTGGGTTCTGGGATCCCTCAGCATGCCAAGCTATTGAATGCTGAATTTGACAAGGGCCACAGGGAGACCATCAATTAGCCAAAACCAGATCAGATCATACGCAATAGGGGAGGCAGAATATTAAAAAATACTTAGAAGAAGGAAGAAGGGTAGGAGAACTGGGAAACTGGACTGACATAGTTGATGGAAGGGAAATGACAAGATAAGCATACACAGAAATGCAGAAATACATGTCAAGTACAATATATTTGAAAAGGAAGAAAGGTCAGAGCCCAGAATGGAAAGGATGTGGTCACAATCCTCAAATTCTTTTAGGAAAAGTGTTTACATGGAGCTATATGTTGCTACTCCTTTTGTAAAGTTTCAACTATCTAGAATCTCAGCATTGTAGACAAAGTTTTACTGGAAGAGGAAAAACAAAGACGTGCTTCCTTCTTTGAAAAGCACTCAGTTACAATCTTAATTTCAAAGAAAGGAACAGGTCCAAGCTTTCTATAATGTTATTTTACTGCCTATTGCTGCTTACACATGCTTTGCTGTATAAGGGTGTGTGCAGATGAAAGGAGACTGAAACTGCAGTTTGTTAAGGAATTCAGAGCATATACCAGCCTGGAACATCAGCATGCAATGCCACAAATAACTGCACAGGGGTCTTATGAAGACCGAATATGGTATTAGAATATTAGCCTTACTAGGCTTTTCAAAGAACCATGCCAGCAGAAACAGTAATTCAGCCCAAAAACCCAAGAGCTTATTCAGACTGAAGATGGATACTACAATTTGATACAGCCACAAATGAATCCTAAATAAGATCCTTCTGAAACACTTCCTCTGCAAATGTTTTGTTCTAAAATGTTAACCAAGTTCTACAGTCTGTATACACATAGCACATACTCTGTCCCTCAACCAAAATAAATTAGCAAACTCTCATATGAAAAAGTTATTCATTAAAGCTACTTACAGGTACAAAAGTACAGGAAATATGTTGCTGTTATGTACGTTTGGTTTCGTGTCTGTTGAAGATGACTGGTGTATACCAGTCTTGCTGCAGTCTATAAAACCAGACTGAGATACAGAAACTGCTGGAGCTGTTAAAAAATAATGATCTACCATGCCGACAGATACCTTTGAGAAGAAATGGAAGGAAAACGAGGCATGACAACTCAGGAGCTGGTCTGAGGATTTGGTTGGCTTCTCTCATAATATAATATCAGCAGCAGATTGCAGAGCAGATGGAAAAGAACTAGACTTCAAGCAATGTACAAATTAACAAATCGAAGAGATTGCTTCTTTACTGTATCACTTGAAAAAGGTATATAAAGAACAACTGGGTCTAGGGCCAGTCATCTGACAAGAGCTGGCAATTAATGATGGCAGAGACCTTCACATGGAAAATGCAGGGGAGAAGATTATTATTCCACTCTTTGGCTGACAAAGCAAATACCTTTATCATGACTACTTGACCATCTGATGGCTGACATCATCCAATACTGGATCTGGTATAAGTTTGCTTCGTATTGTACTGACTGCTATATCTTCTTGCCTTTACACTACTCGGCATTTTAAATAAAATTATCATTGAAAGAAATGGGGGAAATTGTCAGAAATTGTTTGAGGATTTTATCCTCAAATCAACATAACTCTATTGCAGACTGTCCGTTTTATAATACAGTCTTCTTTCAATGACTTGAAGATGAGTTATCAGAAGACAGATATGTCAGAACCACACACTGGAAGTGTTTGCTCAGGCACTATCACTTGTAGTACAACTTTAAGACACACAAATAGAGCAAAGACACAAATTGTGGTGTGAACTTCATCCTTGAAAAGAATATTCTCCTAATTTGTCCACAGTAAAGGACTAGCATGTCATCAAACAATGCAGAAATGTGTGCACGCACAATTTTGATACTGAGACACTAAACTTGGATGGTTTTGGCTACATTTTTAAGGTCAGTTAGTTACAAATACTGGGTTTCATCTCACCTAACTACAGACTTTGAAAAAAAATTCTCAGTTTTAGCTGGCAATTCTAGGATCCTGTAGAAGATTCCATTTCTCTCCACAGTCAATGGAGAAAAATAGGCACTTTACAGATGTAATTAATCTGACTTATCTTAGACATCTGCACTGGGTCTGGCTGGGACGGAGTTAATTTTCTTTATAGCAGTTCATATGGTGCTGTGTTTTTAGATTTGTGACCAAAACTGTATTGATAACACACTCACGCTGCCTACCAAGGTTAACTTGCAAGAACATCTCTGAATCAGATGAATCATCTTCTGCAGATTTCAGTTCAGTTAAACGTAGAAGTAGTCGGTTAACTTTAAATCCATCTTTATTGGATTCTTAAACTATGAGATATGATAAAATATGGATTTTTATGTCTTAAGACTGGCACGGTTTAGATCATTAAATTGAAGGTCTAACATCCATAAAATGTCCTTGCAAGTCTAGACACATCCCAAACCACAACTAAAACTAGTGAGATACTAAAGATAAAATATGCAGTTTGGGAAAATACCATTCTAAGTGAAAAAACTTACCTTTTATTTAGACATAAGGTTGAAAAAGACATTTCCAAAGAATGTAAAAGATTACACGATAAAACATTGTCAGTAAGAAACCTTTACAATAATGAGTAAACTGCAAATAAGATTTCATTAAAATAGTAAGTTAAATCTGAAGTTGAACAGATGGTCAGCAAGACATATATAACCAGAATTAAATAAACTATGGAGTAAATGTTCTATCTTTGTCTGATGCTCAGTGTGGAAAACATTTCAAAGCACTACTGTTCAACGATAATCTGATGCAGAAATAGTTTTATACCCTGTGAAAGTTATCCACGTTACTAGCTGAAGCAAATAGTGTCATTAATAAGAATACTTTGAGATCTTCACATTGAGATCTTCACATTGGATGCACGCAAAGTTTCAGGAACAATGCCAGTGTGTTTTACAGTAAGTATTTCCTTAGCTTACTTATTATGTGGAAGATTTTGTAATTAAACTGATATTCTACATTGATGAACGGAAGAAATAGAAGGTTGCTGGATGGCTCTGCAGAGCAATTATAAACCCTTCTCTCTGCTCAGGAGAAACCACTGCAAAAATTCTCCCTGCATTCTGAAACAAACCGAGGACTTGAGAATGGTTAGAAGTGCCTGCTCTGAAGCAGACAAGACAGAACGTAATTCTTCAGTTAAAAACATATCTTTTAAGCCTTGCACAACACTATTTTGTTTTTTAGAGAAGAAGATAAAGATAATAAAATCTCACTTTCAAGCAGTAATGGACATAGCACTATGAAGGTAGAGGCAGTAAAATACAGTGACACCTAATCAATAGGAACTACTGACTAGAGGTGGAGTATGATTAAATTATCATATTTCAGAACTTGTAAATCCCATTTGTAATTTAAATTTAAATACAACTTTCTTTTCAAAATAAATATTTCACTAGCTATGTGTCAGATATAATACCTACTGTGTTTTTTCAACTGTCTTTTTCAAATGCTCACACAAGAACAAAAAAGATACGCATCTAAAGACAAGTCACAGCATTAAATCAGACTTAATGCTGCACATCTCCTTTTGATATAGGTATTAGGTCTGGCTGGGATGGACTTAACTTTGTTCACAGCACCGCATATAGTGCTGTGCTTTGCATTTGTAGCTACAATGGTGTTGAGAACACATCAGTGTTTGGCTATTGCTGAGCAGTGCTCGCACAGCATCAAGGCTGTCTCTCCAACTCACCACTCAAAAGGCCAGCGGGCTGGAGATGGGCAAGAGGTTGGGAGGGGACACAGCCAAGACACCTGACCTGAACTGACCCGAGGAGTATTCCATACTATATGATGTCATACTTAGCAATAAAAGTGGGGGGAGAAAGGAGGAGGGAGGGACATTCGTGGTTACAGCGTTTGTCTTCTGAAGCAACTGCTATGTGTACTGAGGGCCTGCTTCCTGGGAAGTCACTGGACATCTGCCTGCTGGTGGGAAGTGGTGAATAAATTTCCTCTTTTTTGCTTCCTTTCCACACATAGCTTTTCCTTTTCTTACTAAACTGCCTTTACCTCAGCCCATGAGCTTGTCCATCTTGTTTTCTTCCCCCGTCCTGCTGAGGAGGGGGAGTGAGAGAGTGACTGGGTGGGGGTCTGGCAGCCAGCCAAGGCCAACCCTCCACAATAGATTCTGTTCATGCTGACTTTATAGCAGCAAAACAGGCTCACAACTGATAAAGCAGTACTCTGATTTCATCCTGATATTACTTTAAACATTACTAAAGCAACGTTTGAAATATGAATCATAACGCAAAACTTCTGGTAGAATTTTCACAGATGCTCAGCACCTGCATTCAACATATTTAGCTCTCAACAATTTAAAAGAAAAGTGATTTTCATTTGCTAACATTACTTATTTAGAAAACCAATACCAACAGCTCCGTAAAATTCCATTTTCAGCTTTTGTTCAACTCACCTTAATCTAGATACAAGTACTGTATTCCTATTTATAGATCAACCTTATATCATCCACTTTCAGTCACTGTCTGGGATTTTTACAACCTTTAGGTCTTCAGTTCAAAATCTATGAACTGCAAAGCTCACAATGTCATATAATTAGATTTATGATAAATGTATCAACTTAGTGAGAAATCTTAACATTAACAGGATAATGCAGACAATCTACAAAAAAACCTAAAAAAGTATCCCCATGTTTGTGAATTTGTCTCCTGTAATGTTTAAAGAACCTTTTCTTCTCTTCATTTGAAGGCTGTTCAGTCAGTAGTCTGTCACATTTGTGAACTGAAATTCATTTCTTGTTCTGTACTGCAAATGAAAACAAAATCCTCTGCTAGATAAGAAAAAAAAGCAAGGACTGTGACCCTGTCCCTTTTGATTTAATGGTCATACAGGCACACTGTGCATTACACTGAGTCATCTCTTTAACTTCCCCAAAGGCTGTATCTCAGAGCCAGCAGGAGATCTGCCCCTTGCAGGAATCCAGTTCCACTTTCGCACATCCAGTTTTCACATTTCTCGTTCTACTAGAGGGTGGTCATTTGCCAGCACTTCAAGCTGATGGCTTTTTACTCTTTTCTGACCAGAATTCAACTGTTCTACAGGTGATTCTTTATTCCAAATAAAAATCAGACAAGTAAGAGCAAAAGAATGCATTTTACGTATTACCATATTTGTATACTTCTTACAAAAACACAGAATAATTTAGGTTGCAAGAAACCTCTGGAGATCACCTAGTCCAAACTCCTGCTCAAGGCAGGGCTGATTTCAACCTGACCAGGCTGAAGGAAGTCAAGATCGTCCCTCACAAGTAGAGCACAGCCCAGGGCGTTGCTGAAGTTTCAGACCTCCACAACCACTGCAGAGTCAGAGGCGAGGAGCAGCAGGAAGGATAGCTACCACTGTGCTGAAGATGGCACTTGGGAAACCATTTAGGGTTTTATTAAGATAACGGTATAAAGATCCCTGTCCTCTTTTGAAGATTGGATGACCCATTTCAAGAAGACTGACAGCAGCAAGCACTCAAAAAGGAAAGTTTACTCGACTCTCTGCTAATTTAATTACTTTAAACACATTTCAACTGACAAGACTTGGAAAGACAAAGACAAACACTCTGCTTAGTTAAAGTTGAAGTGAAAGTTATTTCATTTTTCACCAGAAAAGTACTATTTTGCTTAGTTTTAAGGTTTTTTTCTGATAAGCTTTCTGAACTGATGAAAAAGTGCACTGAATTTTTGAAAATTTCACACAAACTGCATTCATCTTGGCAGTAATCATGGTGTTACATAAAGAAAAACACAGTGCTAAGTAAAAACAAATGTGTTAACTGGTTTTGGACTGAAAAGCCTACAAAGATTTATTGTTAAATAAGGTTTTACTAACAGAATGATAAAGAAACGGCTATACATTTGGATAGTTAAGCAGGCATCTTCACTGGGCTGACTTTGGTCTTTATATGGACTGTTGAAACAGAGTAACTTGTGATTTTTTTTTTTTTTTGTACTTCCTTAAAGGAAAACAAGACTTTGGCATTACTTCATCACATTGTCAGGAAGCATTTCTCAGGCTAAGAAAACTCTTTCTTACAAGCAGACCACTCAGGACTGAAAGGAATCATGCCACAGATGAGGAACATACGGGTCTCCTCCACAGGACAGTTGGGTTCTTCATGTGCTGTGGATACGATACATTTCCATTACTTTTCCAACATACCGTTTCACCCCATGTTCTCTCTAATCTGTTGCAGGCTTAACAATGTCTGGCACAGCCCTGTATCCATACTGTACTCAGTATAGCTGGCTATAACTGCAAGTACAGCGCTGTCTTGTTATGCAAAGGTAGCGGTGGGAAGACAGCACTAGCCATATGGCCTTTTCCAGACCGAGGAATAAGTTAGGGTTTGGAAAACAAGTACATGAACTCTGCTGGTATCATGCCTTCAGCCTGGCAGAGAAACAGCCTCACTATCAGAAGAGGGTTTTATATCCCTTTTCTTATTGCCCTTTGTTTACCGCAGTCCTAACAGTCAGCTTATCGCTACACGCATCTCTGTCTGTACGTCTCACGTAAGGTTCAGCATTTCCATTTCTCACAAAATGTTATATGACTACCATGAGACAAAACTGAAACCTCAAATGAAAATCTATTTACAGAAAATATAGAAATGAGCCTTTTTACCTGCAAAATAGATGTTCATTAAACATAAGCTCTGTAGCAGTGTACTGCTTTATTTTTCTCTATTATTTTTTAATTACTGACACTTTTAGGTATATAGAATCTAGTTTTAAAGACTTTTCATCCGTTTAACATGAGAAACAAATATTTTTCCACTGAAATCAGTGATTCAATAATTACTATTTACAGGGATGACAGTAAACTAGGTAAATGAGTAGCAAGATTTTATCTAGTCACAACACAGATGATTGTTCTTTGAGTCAATGTGGAAGTAAAAAAACCCCAAATGATTTGGCCAGACAGGCAAGACACACAACAGCTATGCTTTGGATGCACTCTCTTATCAGGGATTTGTTTTCACTAAAAAAGATCATGTTTCCCTTATGAAAATTTTATGGTAGAAGTGTCTCCTCATTAAACAAAAGCAAACAGTTTACTTCAAAACAACGAAGACACAAAAGTTTGCTTTTGGAATGCGACTAAGTAGTTGATCCTATTTCTCTAAAAGCTTAATGAACTGTAGAGACACACAGTGTTTTAACTGCTTTAAGGAGAAAATAATCAAGTGAGTACCACTTTCTTGATGCCACCAGCAATGCCAGTTTGGAACAAATATTAGCTTTAAATATTCTCAGATGACCTCCAGGGCAGAGAGAGACTAGAAAGTGGAATGGCTTTTATGTTACTGGGAGCATTTGTTCCCACAGATAGTCTGGGGATAAATTCCCCAAGAGATGATAAAGGTAAGTAATATACGATGACACAGGTTTGACAGGCCAAATTTGGAATGCTGACAATTTGCATTCTTACTGCTGCAAGATAAAACCTCATTTATTTATTAAGAATTCTTGACTACTTTTTCTGAGACATTTTCAAATAATTATAAGCCCTATGGTCAGATTGAACATACTTCCTCCTGAAGTTCTTCTGGCCAGGCCTGCAATACCGCAAAAGAACCTGACCTGATACAGAAGGCATCAGCAGTAAGGAAAAGATGGTAATGAAAAAGTTTGTCATCAATCTCTCTTCTCTTGGCCAACGGAGACACTGCAGTGAGCTTTCTTACTGGAAAGAGATTTTTGCCATGACAGGGAGGCCTTCATCATTAATAGGTATTTCTTTGAAGAGCTGATGCCCAAGGCTGCAGAAAGAAATTTATGTTTAAAGCAGGCTGAGTAAGAGACCACTGTTGCCTACTGTTTACTGGAATGAGAGCCATGAAACACTAGCATGGCAAGTGCCAAAAAAAGAAGTGATACTGAAAGAGAGCAATTCTTGTATATGTGTAATTTCAGACTTAGTGTGGCCTCTAGTCTCACTCATCAGTCTTTTCTTAACGGAGTGAAACTACTCATAGTTTTTAAGTTTGAGAAGTGGAGAAAAAGTAATGGTCATTCACCTTGAGTTTTGCAGTTGATTTTCAGGCTCTGACTACCACTTTCTTGCCGATAACTGCTACAGAGTTCTGCCCTTACCAGTACGCTGTCCATTTGAGGTGAATTTCTTTCATACTTCAACTTTTAAATTATTTGTTTACAATGTTTTGACTAGAATATTTGATTTTCAATTAAAATGTAAGGCATGTGATGCTTAACAGAGTACTTACTTGTGAATTCACAGATTTAAAGGCTGTAAAGTGTAAAAAACATTAATCCATTCTGATTTGCATAATCCAGGTCATAAAATTCTATGTAGTAATTCTTAGTAGAAATGGACTCCTTCTAGCTGAGGTTGAGTCCATCAGAAAATCTCTATTTCAGTGGTCTAAGCATGCATACACAGAATGTACACGTCACCCAATTTTTCCAGTGGTCACTTAATCTCACTGTGAAATATCTGCACTTTATTCCTACTCTGAATTTGTCCAGAGTCTGCTTTCAGCTACTGCATCTTTTACACTTCTGCGTAAACACTCTGTTACCAGAATCCTTATCTTCCATCTCAGTAATTAAAGGCTTCATCCAGTTTCTTCCTGACCTACTCTTGTATAAACCAAATAGTCTCAAACCACAAAGCATGCTTTTTGTGCTTCGAACTATTCTTAAGGCTTTGTGGGTTTTTTGAATTCTCATGAATTTTCATATCGAATCTGTATGATGTTGTATTTGTATCTCCTTATTTCAGGGAAGAAATTCCTTTTTGTGTATAAAAGCTCCAACACTACGTAATCTGGTCAAGGTTTAAAAAAATCATGTGAAATTCATCGTAGTGTATATGACATTATACTTGCCATGCACAAATAAAAGCTAGCATTGCTCTATCAGGAGTAGTGCAGCAGCAGCAGAGTGTTTTGCCGGTACAAGTACTCATTTTTGAATGTGCTGATTCTGTTGAAACTGTCTACAGTGTTATTCAGGTACTCTGCACATACCTGTGCAAGCACTTGCACCTCTATAACACAGATAAGAACTGAAAATGAATAGAGGCTTTTGTTTTGATGGATCTTTGAGATATAAGGATTCATTGTTCTTCTTAACGAGCAAAATTAAAGCTCTCCTCCTTAAATTTTTGCTTTTGGATAATCTTTTGATTGATCAATTTCTTTCATCAGAGGTAGGAGGAAGGAGAGTTTATGTGTTTTTTATTATTAAAATTGACTGCCCCTTTCTTATAGGCTGAAATAAAATACTGTTACCTATCTCTCTTCTAAAACTGCAAAGAAAGTGACGCACTTCCATCTTTCCATTTTGTCTACTTTCCTCCTTCAAAGTCCACAAAGAAAAACAGATTATTATAGCTGACCTCAGTCCCACCAAAATTGCTTCTGAGGTGTGAAAAGCTCTATGGCAATTGCTGCAATTTGGATGAAAACATTAAGAAGCAAAGTGGCGTCCCTGAAACAATTAGTTCCACAGCCCTTGCAAACTTAGTCTCCCGACAAAATCCAGCCTGACAAAGGAAACAAGTAGCATGGACAGATCAAAATCACAGAATGACTAGGATGCCACTCTTCCTAACACATTTACAAGTTCAATACACGCACATGCCTCACTAATGTTATCAAAGAATTTTCCCCCTTTTTGCACTGTTTTTTAGATGCATATTTAAGAGATACATAATGTGGATGTTTCTCTCCTTTCTGCAACCAGAAGCCTCAAATAGCCTCACCCAGCCCAATTCTGATTTATGGTTAAAAAAATCTCTTGATTACAGTCATGAAGCCATCAAACAAGAAGGGGGCTGGGAACTTTAAAAATTGAAGTTTTGGGGAACAAGGTGAAAAAATTTCTTAAAAGTCAGTGCTGGGACAACAGACCAGAACTAAAAAAAATTAGCATAATAGATTGCAAATTTCCCAGATCACACTGTCATTTCAGTCAAGAAGAGGAGTATGGGCTCTGCAAGTGGGGGCAACAGTTTCACCACAACGGAACACCAATCTGCTACACTTCTAGCCCCCATCACAGGATTTTTGCAAAAATTAAGATCCTGCAGGTAAAAGTGTGAAGTAGTGAAGTGAAGCTGCCTCTGAGAATGTAGGTGGTGTAAGCCAACATGCTTTGTTTTTAAACAAATGCTTCTTACTAAAGCAGATGAGGATTCAACTTTTGATTGGAGAAGAGCTTCCTAGAACCACGTTCCTCTGACTGGAGGAGAAACTCACAGTGGTAACAAAAAAAACAATGGAAAAGGGTATCTAAAGCAGTATAAATCACCAGAGTCCAAACAGTGAATGCAAATACTAGTAGCAGATATCATTATCACTGAATTTCAGAGCCTTGACTTTTTACTTTGTTTGTTTACAGAGTCTAGAAACAGACATGCTTAAGATCTGCTGGTCACTGTCTCCTCTCCTGAGGTCCAACTCTTTCTGTCTTAGCATTCTCAGCGTGTTGAGAAATATAAAGAAGATGACTTACACAGTAATCTAAAGACACTCCACACCAAGGGTGGGTTTGTAAAGTTAAACCAAAAATGGGGCAAGTACACATTTAAATACTTGAATACTGTTCACACTTACGTTCAAACATCAGTGTGTGTGAGACATTCCAAGCCTGATTTTATTTCAGTTCTTTCCGAAAACAAGAACAAGTCACTCCTGTTCATTCGCATTGGTCCCTCACCTCTTCCTGACATATTTTTAACAGTCTTCTTAATGAAGTTGACTATAGTGCATTTTCATTTGTTTTACAATTCTAAACATTAAATTGGATTAATAAGTACAAATTAATATAGGTAGATACAGAAATCACACACTTCTACACAGAGGCATTTAAGTTCATTTCAGACTGATATTACCCAAATAGTCTTTTGTTATAACATCCTTGGACACAAGGGCTATTATGAATCAAATTTAATGTTTCTCAAAACCACAAATGAAAACACAAGTTCCTTTAAGTCAATCTTGTACAGAAATCACACTGTGCTTGCACTAGTAGGACTGAAACCTTAGTCATATACAGCCAAGTTTATTGGAAAAGAGCTTTCTAAATTCTGCTTTTCACCAAATCAATAATACTGTTAAAATGAAAGATCAAGTAATGTAGTAACTGCATGGGTTACTGTTTAAAATCAACAACAGTTAACATGGTTTGTGCAATGAGTTCTTAAACAACTGCATTACATTGCCATAAAATAAGCCTGAAATATCAGTATGTTATTCATTAATTTATTCTGACACAATTTCATTAATGGAATTGCACGGCATCATGTTACTAATCTGCTAGGCTTCCCTAAAATAACCTGCTTGATGAGATTAGGGATTTATGTGTATACTCTGTCAGAGGGCTTGTATCTTGGATCCATTCCAGCTATGAAACAGGTCCCATTGGGAATCATTTACTTTCAAACTGGCAATAGTCATTAATTCTAGAAGCTCCATTTAACAGCTTCAAATCAACTCAACCATACAAATAAGTTCAAAGTTTAAGATGCTTTTTTAGAACTATCAGGTTACAGGATTCAATAATATTTAAGATTCGATTCCTTGCACAACAAAACAGAAGTTCAAAACTTAAGTATTACTGTCTCCAACAATCACAAATTGCTTAGAGGAATATCGAAATTTTGCTGACAGGGAGTTCAAAATCTCAGATATGCTTCATAATGTTTTGAAATTCTCAAATAACTGTCTTTTTAACTGTGCTGTAACCTTTACATTTCAGAAACCTACACTCAATATCTTAACACAACCATGAAGTATCCATAAAAACAATATCCAAGGAACTACGGTATTTCCATTGGTTTATTAACTACAATTAAGAATAAGTACTGAGACAAAATGATGCAGCAGGGATTCAATGTAATGATATTTCCAATTACAAGATGCAGCACATAAGGACTGAAACACATGACTGGCCCCTACATTTATGTGGCTACCAGAGTAAGAAAGGGAGCATTTTGGTATTTTACTAGCAACTAGGTACTGAAATATCTTTTTTCTTTCGGTAATAAGTTCTGCTGCATGCTGGCTCCTGTAGTCTGGTACAGCAGAAAACTTACTTTCAGGCATATTATTAAAGCTATCGGTGTCAGAAAGTCTGTACTTAAATTAAGCATGTTTCTAAGTGGTTTGCTGAACAAGAGCATCCTAGTAAAACCAAGTTCTTTGGAAGCACCATAATAATTCTGGGGAAACAGCGATCCTTTCTAACCAGTCACTACACAGCAGATGTTTCTCAGTTGATTTAGGTGATGCAGTCTGCAGAGCATCTTCAACATTCACATAGGAAAGGTGAATAAAATCCAAAGGGAACATACAGACAACCAGAAAGATTTTAAAATGATTGTTATAAAACTACAAGATTTGCAGGTCTAGTTTTCCACTATTTTGTGTGATGTTTGTAGTGCTTCTCATAAAGTGAATATAAAGTTACTAAGACAAATGGCACATATTTGCTTTGGCAGATGACTGGACTACTATCAGGAAACTGGATAATTCTTTATACACATAGCTAAACAATACAAACTAAGAACAAGTCATAACATGTAACCATGCTAGGAACATATAAAATAATTAGATTTCATCATTAGAAAATAATTAGATGTAATTAATTGTAACAAAGTAGAATGTAACATCGCATATTGATGTCAAGATTTCCATGTAGAGACTTGCTTGAAGAAAAGACAAACATAACTAAAAGTTGCAAGCATAGGATCAGCTAAGGAAAGCAGCATAGTTCCTTGCACTCACAAATTTAAACATCTCACAGTTTCACCTCAGCTGGTACTCCTTTAAGTGTATTCCTTACATTTTCAAGGTCATGTAAGTTGAAAACAAACAGCAAAGCCAATTAGAACAAAAAGGGTTAAGGTTGAATACAGGCTGCTAAATTCACAAGTGCAATTCTAAAAGCTTTCATCTAATCAATCAGACACTAAACTACCTACTTCTCGACCACCTCAAAGACTAAAATAAAAAATTGCAAAATTCAGAATATCAGTGAAATTTATCACAAGTTTTCAGTATTTACTTTCAAAATAACTTCATGAAGTAGACCAGTAAGTAAATGCAAGAGATCACTATGAAACAGTATTTGTTCCCAGTTGATTCACTACTAAAAGTAGATGTGGAATAAATTATTAAATAAATGGTTAGGTATAGCTGTAGTTCTATTTGGAATTGCCAGTTTCAAAATAAAACTTCACATTATTCATTGATACACAAATGTATTTTGCACTTATTAATTGAACTACAGCTACATGTTAGCTTTATGAGTCAAACAGGCGCAAAAAGAACATCAAGTATTGAACTGTAATTCTGAAATTCTGCACAAGACTACAGAAAGCTGTAAATAGGTGTGAGCTCACAGGTATCAACTGGACTGCACTGATTTACATTCACTGATGAGCTGATCCTACCTTTCACATTTATTTGATTTCACTGGGATACATTAATGATAGTGATTAACCAGCAAGGAAATAAAGTAAGAATCTGGAGATGAGATAGATGGTGGTCATTAACAGTGCGTATTACCTTGTTGTTAAATTACACCGAGATTGATTTCACCAAATACAAGCATTAACATATAAAGAAGGCTTAACCAATAATAATGCTCAAGAAAACTGCTATAAAATAAAGAATGAAATATCTACAAATTTGTGGCTATTACATGTCTGAATTTGCTCGACTGCAACAGCATCATCAGCAAAGTACTTCACAGCACATTTAACTTATGGTAATTCCTCACAGTTCAGAATTAAACACATATACTTCTGAGATTTTTGACTCAGACCTAAAAACAACAAAGATGTCACTGCATTTTTATTTCCCTTCTTTTATAGCATTTTACAGTAATTGGTACTGTGTACATATTTCTGTCTGTCATTAATACATAAGTGTGGGGGAAATGATCCGATTTCCTTACTCACATTCTCATTCCTGAATCTTTATATATACCTTTCATTTACTTGCTTAGTTCTGTCATCTCAGTCTTCTGGTTTTTTTCTATTTCTCCTTATGCCACCATTCATCTTGCCTGCTTAGATTGTGGATTACAGTACTACAATGTGAACAAGGAGATGCTGACACTGCAAATCTGCCTGGCTGAGGAGAAAATAGTTCTGTTAAGAATTAATATCCCAGATATAGACCAAGGAAATCACCTGGAGCTGCCAAGAGAGAAATAAGATAATGCTGCTAGAATCACTTGCCTTGCCCAAGAGAATGCCAAAATCAGAAGGGCTGACATTCTCACTAGCATTTCAAGGTTACAAACATGAATAGAAATAATTTACTTTAACTCCTAGTAGACAGACATTTGCTCTCACAAAAGCACTGAATGTAGTTGAGCAATTTAACAGAAGGCATTTCAAATTAATCCTAAGGCCACAGAAAAAAGAAAGACATTGGTTCTGTACAGACTAGCACAAAGGTGCAGTTCTAATCAAATTCTACATCGGAATGTGATGTAGAAATTGATGTGTTTATCTCAGCACAGTTCAGGTTGTTGCTTACATTTCTATCAATTCCAAACTAACTTTGATGACAGAAAAGAATTCGTGTATCTTTGGGATTATGCAGTTTTTAACTTCCAGTAAATGACTGCCCTGGGTTTCTCTATCCAAAGAAAAAGAGCAAAACTAAGCCAAAGGTCAGATGTAACTAGGCATTTGGGAACACTTCAGAGAATCACAGAACCACGGAATGGTTTGGCTTGGAAGGGACCGTTAAAGATCATCTAGTCCAACCCCCCTGCCATGGGCAAGCACATCTTTCTCTAGATCAGGCTGCTAAAAGCTCTGTCCATCCTGACCTTAAACTCTTCCAATGATGGGGCATCCACAACTTCTCTGGGCAACCTCTTCCAGTGTCTCACCACCCGCATCATAAAAAATTTGTTCTTTATCTTCCATTCTCTTTCAGTTTAAAATTGTTGACCTTTGTTCTGTGAATACAGGCCTTGGTAAAAAGTCTCTCTGTGTCTTTCTTATGAGCCTCCTTTATATATTGAAAGGCCATAATAAGGTCCACCCTGAAGCCTTCTCTTCTCCAGGCTGAACAGCCCCAACTCTCAGCCTTTCCTCACAGCAGAGGTGCTCCAGCCCTCACATCATCTTTGTTGCCCTCTGGACCCACTCCAACAGCTCCATGTCTTTCCTGTGCTGGCGGCTCCAGAGCTGGGTGCAGGACTCCAGGTGGGGTCTCACCAGAGCGGAGCAGAGGGACAGAATCCCCTCCCTCGACCTGCTGGCCACGCTTCTCTTGATGCAGCCCAGGATATGGTTGGCCTTCTGGACTGCAAGCACATACTGCCAGCTCATGTTCAATTTTTTTGGTAACGCAAATAAGGTAACCCAGAGATCTTCCCCACATTTTTATTTACATAAATGTCTAGTTTCAGAGCCACTGCCAGTAAAAAACTTAATAAAGAACAAAATACACACATGCCTCATATAAGCAACTGTGTTAATGAACTGTTTGCACTGCTTGCAGCAGGTTAAAAATATTAAGCCTTTGTTCCTGCCGAGTACGGCAGATATACTTTCTATTTGTTATCTCCCTAGGAACTTGCCATAGTGTCTCATGTCTCAGGATTTTTACATTCTGCAGTTATTGGTTAGTGGGTAAAAAGTACCTGCTAGAGATCACTGATAGGTTATACATGTTACCTATATGGCTGATCTGACAGCACTTTAAAAGTCTGATTTTATATATGGTCTATAGCTTAAAGATGAGTAGTCCTGCTGCTGAAGTGTTTAAGGGGCTGAACTTGACCCCAGTTTCCTGGTTGTGTCTACTTTTAACAAGCCATGCTGTATCTTCCTACAGCTGCTTTGATGTTCTTTTTGCCTACAAAACACTTGTTCTCACTTGTTCAAAGGGTACAGACCCTGAATATTCTTTTGCACAACCTGCAATAAGGAGTTAAAGATTTTTCATTCCTATATAATTATTCGTTATAATTATTCCTTCCCATATAATCACTTTGCAACTGAATGCATTCCAACTACTAACGTATAAAGCAGACATTTTGCAAAAAAGTTGTTACAGGTGCTACATCCTATTATTATATGTTTCCTAGTCCATACTATATAGGCCAAATATTTAAAATACTCTGTACTTTATTTCAAGGTTCCCAAGGATATTATGTTTTGTCTTTTATTAAAATGAAGAACAGGTAGCTGGCTGAAAAAAAATCCTGAATTAGCTAGAAAAGGTTAAGTTTATATGCATGTTTAATCTGACAAAAAAATGAACTTTCAATTTTTTGCTAAATTCATTGTTTCAATACTCATTTTTCTCTGAAATTGGGCCAAACTTTCTGAGGGAAGATGAATTCTGCAAGCTTTCAGTTCCAAAATGTAGTTTTGCAGACACATCTCCTGCACTGTGCCGTGGACTATCCCTCTACCAGAGAAGATGCAGTACATCATGAAAGGCAGAGTCTGGCCGTTGAGCACTGGCAACAGGGAAGTACGAAGACACAAGTTATTCAACCTATACCTCCTATAATCCCTAAAACCACCACAGTGATTTAGATTCATGCAACAAGTAATGGAAAACTCTTTTAAAAGCCAACATTTCACACTACCTTTCCTTAAAAATGAAAAAAAAAGTAAAGTAAACACTGTCCTGTTGAGAATTTTAATTTGGCAGAAAACACATTTGCTGTAGAAAATTCTGAAATAAAAGTTTTATCCAGTTGTAATACAAATTTATGAGGGCTGGTTGGGTTTTTCTCCCCCTGCTGGGTCCGTCTGTAGGTCAGTCTTTGGTCAAGCAGCAGACTTGAAGAGCCAGAGCATTTTCCACCTAATTCTAGCTACAGTTATCTTGACAGCAGATCTCAAGAAAAATCTGCTGCAGGGAAATCAGAAACATATGCAGAACAAATTTGGGGAAAGACTTCAAAAATGGCAAAGTGGAAATATTTTTGATGACATCCTGCAGAAGTGCTGAAAACAAGTAGTTCAAGAGTTTCAACCCACCCATGAAAGCAGTAATTTTTGTAAATACAGACACGTCACTTAAGTTCTCTGCCACTTTTCTCCAGTAGATCTAGTGGCTGACAGAAGATATAACTACATAATGAATGCAAATCTCCTTGCAGATTAAAGAAATTATGTAAATGCTAAAGAGCATTACTGTTATTATAACAAACACAGTTTATTTATTAAGGGATTAGAATTACATTAAGACACTGTAAGGTCTCATTATTAAGGTGTCAGTAGGAAACCATAAGCAGAGCTAACCTTGTTCTTTTTATGGTCCAGTGGTCAAAACAGAAGAAATTAAAGGCAGAAAATGAGATACTTTGTACATGGGTTTCCACGTGTATCTAGAAGGACACATGAGGACGTTCTACGACACGAAATCCCATTTGGAAATATTTATACTCTGCTACTTCCATTTCTCCTCTCTTCACTCTTGGTCTCACCCAGTTTTCACTCTCCTAGTTCTCAGTGTCTGAAGTGGCTTCTCAGGAAGCTTTCTAGCTTTACGCCAGTTTTGCAAGTGCTGATGCCAAAATTGTATGTACAATTCTCCTGAATTTATAAACCCACAGACAGATACTGTCTCCTATCCCAACTTCACCATGCTGTTTCTTTTCTCTTTCTCAGTGGTCCACAGGCAGGCAGATGGCAGCATTTTCAATCAGACTGTCCCTTTCAAAGCCTTCATTACTGAACAGCAGATAGAATAAAGCTCTTCAAGTCACGTTGCAAGACTTCTGAAGAGAGGACATACCACGCAAAATTAATGCTTTGTTATGAAACTCCATCATTTGATGTGCTTGCACAGAGCAACCACTGATCTCAGCAGAACTGATCACCAATCTGATAAAAGATAATAGCCTATTTTTAGTCCATCACACTCTGAACTATTTCAGTTTATTTCCGTTTCAAAATGTTAACAGCAGCACAGTGTTACCCCTGAATTTCGCTGCCTTATACTGTAGTTCAAGTCATTTATTCATCAAGGTTTCTTGTTGTCTTGACTGGTTTCACCTGCAGACAGCAAGATCAAATTCTTTAAAATGAATGCTCTGTGATTATATAAGCAGGTGGGGGAAAAGCTTTCAGTGTAGGTATCTCCACTACATGAACCCTAAGAAACAGGTCAAATTTTGGTCCCACAGCCTTAATAACATCCTTTCTATTGACAAACAGAGATTGTTTTTTAAGTGTTTTGAAAAGAAGCAACAATCCTAAGTGTATGTCGCCTTTGTATATTAAGAGTTAGATATACCGGTACAATAGATGAAAAGCAGACAAAACATTATTTGAAGCATTGTTTTCAATAGGAGCATTCCTTCTTGAGCCAAAACAGCACTGTTGTTCAGCAGATAGAATAATGCTATTTTAGTCATGATGAAACAAGGGCTGAATATAGGAGATACACAAAAGCATCATTCTCTTTGCTCCACTTCACTACTCTCTGGGTGTAATAACAATCCTTTTCTCAATGGCAGTAAGTAGAAAGTTAGCTTTCTTTTACATGCTGTCTAGTATTGCTGCACTAATACATAAGGAACAAGAAGAAATTCTAAGGGAGTTACCTGCATGCAGATGTAACAAAAGGAAGGAAAATGCAGACAGTGAGAATTTAGGGAATTCATCTACCTAGTCTATGAATTTCCTCTTACGGATTTTTTTTTTCTTTTGCATGCCTTAGAAAGTAAATTCCATTTTATCTGCATTTTCTCATGTAATTCTTCCTTCACTGTAATTTGAAATTTCACCTGATGATGACACTACATGAACAATAACGTCATTAATTCAAGACAGCCTTTGTCCTTCCCCTGCTTTTTTTTTTTTTTTTAACAAGCTAGTCCTCACTTCTGTTTGCTGGCTACCACTGAAGGTAATGCCATTTCTGAATCTTAAATTGGGCATTTCAGAGAAAAGAAAGTAAACAGCAGCAGAAGACATACACAGGACCCAATTATAAAAGGGTTATTCATTCTGTTGCCTAACACAAAAGCTAGGAAATAGTCCATGAAATTATCAGGATCTTAAAAAAAGTCAGTATTTTGCACAGAGTGCATAATGTAAACCTAGAGTTCTTCTTGCTGGGTACTATAGTAGCAAAAAATGTAGGTAATTTGAAAAAGGGTATTATAAATTCATGTATGAAAGTCCATTAAGGGCTATTACTATAAAGATACATCATCTGGGTCAGAAAATGTCTAAGCACTGCACTGGTGGAAAAGGTGAGGGTATACCTGAAGAAGCATCACTGTATCCTTCTCTTGTGCTCCTTTCCCAGATGTCTGACCACTGTCAGAAATAAGATGTTTCTAAAAGTTAGATGGACATTCTGACACATTACAACCTTTCTTATATTCTTATGAGACGATAGATATTCGTAGGTCATAAAATTAAATAAAAAATAACTCCTGTGATGTGTGCAAACAGCTATAAGAAACGTGATGGCACGTTACTTTCAGAAGACCCTCTACACAGGTTTAAACTGTGGTGGGAAAAAAAAAGTATCACCACAGAAGCTTTTTGTTGATGCTGGGTCCCAGTGAAAGCAGACATATAGCAACAGTGTTTTATTTATGTATATGCTGGCAACAACACTGACAAGTAATTTATTCATGTCTTAATGTTCCTCCTGGTACAACAGAATTTCATCCAAGGACACTTTGGAAAATTTAATAGAGCAACTAACCACTGTTTGTCTGAAGTATAGACAGTCCCAGAAGGTTTTTGTAACACTCTGTGGTACCACTATGCACATTTTAGCCACAGCAAATTCCACCAGCAACTCTCCCTTCTAAAGAACTTCTTGTCCCAAAAGAACAGCAGTACAAGATAGTCCTTCTGAAGCTGTAATGGCCTCTGGTATACAATGCCAACAGGAAATCATAACTTGGTGCATCTATTGAGCAAAAGATACTTTGATAAAAAATACACACTGTAACTATAAAGGAATTAAAACTCGGTTATCTCAGTTTAGCCCATACTTCTCCTCTACAGTGTTGCATCCAGAGAATCACTGGTCTACAGATGTCTCATTTTAGTGATGACCAGAACTTCAGAGAAATCGCAGAAAATGAAATACTACAACCAGCCTACTGGCCTGGAAGCAATGTGCTTCCCTATTTATCCTGAGACAGAACAAAACTGAAGCTTTCATTGCACCTGATCAGATGTTGTTCCACATCTCTCCACAAAGCATCTGTTTGTCCACAACACAAACCATTCTCAAGGCTGCCTTACAGAATAGCACTGGTTTGGATCCTGGACATAAGCTGCCTCCCAGTGGTGAGGAATATAGAAAGCAATATGAAAAATACGAAATTGAAAGGGAAGGCTGCACACTACTGAGGTCCCAGCTTCCTACTCAACTCCCATCTTCTATGATCCTGCAGCAGCACTTGTGCTCACACCAGGACCAGACTAGAACTAGGCTCAAGTAAATCCCTCAGACACTCCAATCTCCATATAGCGAGGATCCTCAGCCCTCAGCACCATGGGTTTGGGGTTTTTTTTTTTTCTCTACAGATCCACTCCTGTTTTGCCACATAACTTGCACACATAGATATAGGCTGCACAGGTTCCTCTTGCCTAGCTGGAAGCATGATGAGTCTGTGTTTATCTTGCCCTTTTGAGAAGGTTAGCAGTTAGTCCTAGCTTAGCACAGAGCCGATTCTTGTCACTTTGACTGCATCTAGCTGTGAAATAGATTACACTCCATCCCTTTGCCTTTTCCATGCAAGAGCGAATTTTGACCTGACAAGAGAAATTGGGCAAAGCTATTTTAGAATATATTTAGGCTTTCAACAGGAAAAGGTTTTGATATCCAAGCTCAAAAAATATATACCATATCATAAGCTAAGTTTTCACAGTGGATGTCACGGTAAGAGCCAGTTCTTCAGGAGTGGTAGGGCTCACCCATGAGCTATGTTGAGCCCGTGATGGATAAGCACAGCAGGACAGAGAACCAGCCTAAGAGCTGGTCTTCTGGGAGATGCAAACAGATTTGGGGAAGCAGAAAAAGAGACTCCGTCAAATAAGTAGCAATCAGGAACACAACTAACCAAGGTACTTCTTGACTGTGTCAATTAAAGTGGTCGCTTGAAGATAACACAGGCCAGAGCACATCAATTACTTAGATTGTTCCTGTGGAAAACATATAGATGGTAACGGATGTGAGCTTCTTTTTTGCTGCAACATTGACAACAAGGAGAAGAGACGATAACTGGTGGCTCCAAGGTGGCCCCAGAAGAGGAGTCAGACCATAGGAAGAAAGTCCATCGTTTCCATATTTAAGAAATTAGCTAGACTTAATGCATGCCAAGTGAGTCATATGAAGTCCTCTACTACTTAAGTATATTAGAAACATCTTAAATCCCCTCCTCTCTTGAGGTGGCGAGCAACGGATCTATCCAAAGAATCTGTGCCTTGCCTGGTCCTCAGACATACAGCCCTGTAGTCTGGCTACCTCTGTTTGACTTTCCTGCCTAACTGCTAGGAGGTGGTGCTCCTCAGACTCTGCTCCTTCCCCTCTTTGACTCTCTTTTTCCATTTTCCAGGCTGGAAAACTCACCTCTAGCCAGGAATGAAAAAAATGTTTCCTGAATTAACCAGGATATCAAGTAATACTCAGCGGCTAGCCTGTCCCTGCTCCTTCCCTGAACCCTCCCTCAAGCGCCTGCCTCCCTGAAAGGCAGGGCAACAGCCAAACCAAAGCAAATGCTCATCAGTCTGAAGGAGATTTCCAAATGCACAATGGCAGCTCATGCACAAATGAAGTCAGACTCCAAGGAGGAATTTACAAAGCAAAAACAGGTTTTAAAAAAAGGTTGTAGCAAATGGTTTACTAATACTGCTGAAGAAAATCTGTGTCCTGGAGACTTGGACTACACTTGTCAGTCTCCCACAGATGTTTTCACTGTTCTGCTATCTATGCCCATTGTTCCTGTGGTACTTTCATTTCTATCTAATGAATTAATTGCTTCCAATTAATTGACAGCAGCTTCATATTGTATTACCAAAGGATTACAAATTAAATTTTAATTATGGTTCATTGTGCAGGAGAAATCAAGTATAAACATTACAACACTCCATTATAAAGTAAGTACACTAGACATTTTCCAGAACAGATGCACACTGTCCAAATTATAGTCAATTCTGATATATTGTAAACAAGCTAAGACTCATTTATTAAACTGAAAGTATCACACCTCCCACACATAAATGCATGAGACAAATGTTTAAAGCTTCAAATTTTCACAGATGGTAGCAAGAAGAAAACACTCTTACAAGACAAGTATTTCATGCCTGCAGTCTTCAGCAGTCACTGCTGTTCCACTGAAAGGAAAACAAAATTCCCAATATAGTTCTTCCTGTACCACGGTAGCAGTCAAATCGCTTAATTGTTACTGTCAGTTTGGCCGGACATCATGCAGAACTTGGTCCCTAACAACAGGTTGCCAGGTGCTTACCTCCAAATTGTTAAAATACATGTCTGGAAACAAGTTTAATGATTGCTCGGGTCAGAAAATACGCTTTGCAGTAAGGGCATCTGGGTTTGAAAAAAACAGACGGCAAGAAGAAAGATTAGAAAAGTGGAGCATAACGCTCAGATAAAGGGTATCTTCATCAGTGCAGTGCCTAGGAGAGGACAGCTCTGTTTTCCTCCTAATGTTCTGTGAAACTTCACCCACTCTGGGAGAGCAAGTGAAGTATTTTTGGAGGTAGTAAGAGGAAGAATGATAGAGCAGAGACACATATCTCCAAGGCAACAATTATTTTTTTTTCTCAAAAGGCTGGCTTCAAAACATCTGATTGTCAGTCTAGCCAGTGAATTCAACACTTATTACATAGGCTAAGCCAGGTCCTTAGCTAATAAAAATTTTCTTAGCTCCATTGATTTCAGCAATGGGAGAGGTGAGTTTTTGAAGAGCCAAGAAAGACAGCACCTTTCACAACCAACCTGCAAGGATACTGCCTATTGGATTTGATTCTCTTTGAAAAAGTTATTTTATGCATAAGCAGCTGGGTAAACTTTTTCACAAAAGAAATAGGATCCATATTTTGAAATGGCTGACAAAGACTTTTCCCTCATCATTATTTCACTCCACAGATTATCACTAACAACCTGAAACGTACCTTTGCACCATACACTAGACTTCATGTGGGTGATTATTCCAAAAAGTACTCATGTAGGTGAGTCTTCTGAAAGATTCTGATTTCATACTCCCACCAACTAGAGGCCATCTTTCAAACACATACAGCAGGTGTAGCAGCAACAGAATACAACCCTTCCAAGCCATCGTGTTGCCTGAATGCAAAAACCAACTAAATTTTCAAAATTGAGATCTAACAGAACAGGCAGTGAATTCTTCTGCATTGTAAATGCAGTCCCGTACATATTTGTCCTGGTGTCCTACAAGATCAGTTGTCACTGGTCTGAATACACTACAAGTTTACTGTTAATAAAATTGCAGATGAAGATGACATAGAGCTATACCCCAAATCACAGGTACAACTATGTCATCTGGATCATTTATTACATTGTGTTCATTCAAATAACATTGTAATATTCAATAAAATAGTGCTAATCTGTAAAACGAGGGATATCATCTGAGAAAGCACACTGTAAGCACCATTACAACTAACAAAATACAAGGTCCCAATGCAGCACTACAGCATGGATAACAACATCCCTGGGAATATAAGCAGAGGAATACCTATCAAGACTGCAATGATGGTATTACTCCTAATTATGGAGCTATTTTCAGACAGCACGTGTATTTTCAGAGTGCTGTTTCGGGTTCTGATGCTCTGAAGAAAAACACCATAAAAAAGGAAAAATACTTATACAGGAACCACTAGATAATCAGGGGACTGCAAATCCTGCCTCCCAATGACAGACTCTGGAATCTGTGTCTATCTGATCAAAGCGAAGATTAAGAGGGGACTTGGTTACACTATACAAGTACCTACATGGGAGATTATTGGTAGTAGAGAGCTCTTAAATCCATCCAAAAAGCGAGTAACAACATTAAATGCTGGAAAGATTAAGTTAAACAACACAAAGCAGAAACAAGGCAGAATGTTTAACAGTTAAAACAATTAACCTTGGAAATGCCCTGACTTTAAAAGTCTATGAATTCCACCCAATGTAATGCAGTAGAATTTATGACGGTAAAGAGAGATGCCTCCCACACACCTCAGTTCTAAAACCTGTGGTTTTTTTAAGAAAAGTATCATGCAAAAAGCTTCCAGACTTTCTGGTATAAGTGGACAAAAAACACCACCACATTCATTTCAGCTGCACTGCTGCAGTATTTTACTAATCCTCTGCATTTACATTACATGAACGTAGCTAAAATTTAATCTGTTGTCCTGCATCCTACTCCTGCGCAGGAAATCCTTGAGACTCAGCAACGTGTTTCTGAACGCACAGGTACACATTATTAGCGATACTGAAATACTGCCTTTCAAGACCATCAAATTTTCTACATGTTCTACAGAAAAGGCAGAACTGTTGATATTCTCTCTGCGAACCAGCATCATTTAGCTACGTAAAAGGTTGGGCCACTAACTGGAGTTCATAATACTGTCACTGATCTTCATGGAAGAGTTACACTGACATGCATACAGGCATGTCAAAAAGAAATACATGCACACATCACAATCGAATGAATGTTCGCAGTTTTTCAGGCTATATTGCTGCAACTTTAAATGTACTCATTGTAAGTTCTCACGCGGGACCTGCAGTCTATGACAAGATGCTGCTTTATGCACACTGCAGATGCTTCACTGTCATTTAGCAGTCTGCTGACAAAACCAAAACTATTCTAGTGACATGCAACAAAAATGTGTTATCTACATGATTTGTAAAAAGGAAACCATAATATGTGTACACTTGTGGTGATAAACAGTATGAAAATTGCAAATACGAGGACAGATACTGAACTAATTTAATGTTAACTAACATTAACTAATTTGAATGTTTGATATGTTGCATGACACACGCGCATATGTATACATGGGTGTCATAGAGACTAAGAGGAGTGATTTATCCTGTCAAGGTTTCAAATGTTTCCTTCTTTGGGTATTTATAACAAGATGTCACTCTTTATGGTCAGGTTACTGATGACTTATTTAGCTAATATTTTAGGACTGTAGGGAAAACATTTGACTGAATATACTAAGTGCAGGGTCTAAAACATGCTGTATGAAGTGAGTGAATGAACTGGAGACTGACTGAATGAAATACGCAGTTTGTCTCTAGTATAGATTTGTTAACAGAAGGGTTTGGACAGAACTAGAACACGCAGTGTACCCCAAGGAATTTACAATGTTATCTCTTCTTTACCACAAAAGGCTTTCAAAATACTTCCCATTTTCATTTTCTCATGTCCATGTTTCATGTATTTCTTTCATCCACAGTCTCTTTTAAACGAAAGGACAAGAATTCATAATAAAAAACATTAAACAGCCTGATAGAAGTCAACTCATAAGCTTGCTGGTAGAACTTAAGTATGTTTATACAGCATTCACCAATCTTTCATCTGTTTCGCACAAAACACTTAAATAATTCATAATCTCACTTGCTCTTTTGCAACATTCTTATATTTTGCATTATAATCCGTCCTATGTGTTATCGTGAGAATGAGAAAATATTCATTCTCCGACAGATATTTAGTTGATACGAAGGCCTTGTACTTGCTGCAACTCTTAAATAATATATACTGAATCAAATGCTACTATTCCAAGTAGAACAGCACACAAAGAGAATTCCAAATAGAATTAGACACAAGACCAGAATCTCAGACGGGTAAACAAACACAGGCCAGCATTTCCAACCATTCTTCCCATTTGTAAGTCTATATACATGCATCATGAAAGAGGAAACTTCACTTCTTTTCACTTTTTTTCACTTCTTTTCACTTTTTTTTTTTCTACTTTCTTGATAAGTTTTGTTTCAGCTCCAAAGCATGTCCAAATTTCTAAGGTCATCACTCAGGATCTTATCAGCTGTTCACACATCTGGAAGATAATCTCTATCTTTCATGAGACGATTAGTTAGAGGAAGCCTCAAAAAGCATGAATTTTCTGTTCAGAGAACAGTAGAATGAGTATGCTGGGCATGTGATCTGTAATGCTCTTCAGTATGTATTTCATATGGCTTAATATGAACATGACACTTTTTGAAACGGCTCTGTTTTTATGAGCTGATATTTAAGAAACCTATGCAACCAGATCAATAGGAATATAATAATGGTTGTACTTTGCCAGATCAAACATCTGTCTGTCCCAGTATTTCACCTCTGACAGACAACCAAGGAAAGTATTAGAAAAGGGAAACGCTATTGGTGATAGCTCACCATCACAGACTCCCCCAGCTGTCAGCAACTTGAGGCTTAAGTGCCTTCTCAGCCAAAGGTGATACCATTTTGTGTAAAAAACTCCAATATACTTTTGTTCCATGAGTTTCTGAATCAATTTTGCATCTACACAGGCATCTGCAATATTCTGTGGCAATGAGTTCCACAGCATGTGTTGTGTAAAAAAGTACATCCTTTTGTTTTCATCCTACCACTGGATATTATTTGATATTTCCTAAATTTTATAGCATAAGAAACAGTGAAAAAATATTCTTAGTTCATTTTCTCTGTGCCAACCATGATTTTATAGACCTTTTCATAGACTCCAGTCTACCTAACAGCTTCTTATATGGAAGGCGTTCCTTTGATCATCCTTGTTGCCCTTCTTTATGTATGCTTGAGTTCTCCATATTATGTTCTGAAGGGGGAACAGAACCGTGTATATTATTCAAGATGCAGGAGCATTACAGGCATGAACAGTGGCACAGGGATTTCTGTTCCTTGTTCTAAACCCAAGTTTGTTATTCTCTGCTCTCTTCCTAATAATTCCTTACATTCTCTCCTTTGCCCTCTGCTTGCCTTTGCACTGACATTTTTATACAACTACATATGTGAACTCCAAGCTCTGTTCCTTGAGAGGCAATAGCTTGTCATCTGCCACAGTGTTGCCTACTAACTTGGTGTTGTGAAATCCTTCTTTAGGTCTTTGCAGCAAGCTTTCATTTTTGCTACACTGAATAATGCAGCACTACCAAAAACTTTGCCATTCGCTCCTTACCCTCCTTTCGGGTATACTTCTGCAAATACCAAGCAGCACAGACATGAGCACAGAACCCTCTAACACATTACTAATAATCTCCCTTTATTCTTAAAACTGACTATTTATTTCTACCTTTTGTCTCCTGGCTTTTAACAAGCTGTTCACCTCTGAAAACATCTTCACTCTAATCCTAACCAAGATTCTTGAAAGACTTAGAAGAGAGATATGTTGAAAGACAATTCAAGCAAGTTACACCAGCTGGATTTATTAGTCTACATATTCCGTGATGCCTTAGAGACTCTAACAGATTTTTGTAAGGCATGACCTCTCTCTGCAGAAGGAATCTTTTAGAGTCATCTTTAATACAACGTATTTGTTTACAGTTCATGGATCCCACCAGCTTGTCCAGTACGGATGTCAGACTTCTGCAGCTATGGTTTCCCAGTTTCCCCCAAGCACATTACAAAGCAGGAACTGCAAAAGTGCACAAAAGTTTATTTTTATGTTGAAATTTTAAGTTAGTTTGGCTTTCAAACTGCACCACAAAACTTTTTCAACTATAGCAACACACTCCCTCTCCAAAGCATGCTTGGTAAAATGGACAAAAATCCAGGAACTACATGGCCCAGCTCTCCAGAACTCTTTCAGAAATTTTGGAAAGCTCTACTCTGCATTGTAGTATCATTTAGTTTCTTTCAAAGTATACTCCATCTGTGAAGCTGCCAGCCTGTCTAGTGTGATGTTAGAGGTTAAATTTTACATACTTCTTCTGAAGGTGTATCTTTTGTAATGTTTCCACTACCTCATCCAGAAACAAACTATATTAGTTATTATCTATTTGCCAGTACCTCACTAACACCTTTTATTAGTGACATCCAAAAATGCCTAAAACCCACAGCCCTAGCTGCCCCATGCAGCACGGTGGCAATGGTGTTCCATGAGATTTCAGACCAGAAGGTAGGTCTACCCTATATCTTCTTAAGATACTTGGAGAAATGTCACTAAATACTATATGTTAAAACCCATGAACTGTTAATCAGAAGTATGTTTTAGGACAATCAGAAACCTGACAGAAAACTGAATTTTCAGTGAGTTTAGTAATGATCACTTTTATTTAATAATGGAGCAAACAGGAAAACGTACTGTCTACTATAAACAAAGAAAACCAAACCAAACTAAACCAACCAACAGCTGCTATTGAACAAATGCTCTCAGCAGGGAACAAGGTAGTTTCCTGTAACTGTAAACGGCTTCAAAAGGCCTTAGCTAAACACTGTGATGGTCAGAAACTCAAGGGATGAAGGAAGCACAATTATATGTGAAACAAACCATCATAACAGAAATACTTGTAATCCAAAAGTGACCACCACCTCTGCAGTTCCTTACTAGCACGCACAGTGCCAGTATACGGAATTCAAATACCCTCTCTAAGCTTTGTGTTACTGGCTGCACTTTGACTTAGCCCCTCCTACAGAAACCTTATTGCCACCTCCTGTCCGTGCCACACGGTGTTCTTGCAAGACCTGGGCACTGAGGGCAACTGACTTGCAATGCACTAACATCAGTATTTGCTCTATCATATATTAAAGTGAGTCACAAGGAGCTCTGCCTCCATGGCACTCATCTATGCAACCTGCCAGGTTCATTCTTCACCCTGCTCCCGTATCCCATCCCTTTCCTGAAGCTCCAGGGGAAGCCTGTGACATACCATGTATTCATGTGTCTTGAGACAACCCTCATTCTCCTCCAAAACACAGGCACTCTGTTACAGAGGCCAGAAGAGGTTTAAACTGGAAGTCGCTCTGGCCGTAGTAAAAACAGAAGGAATTAAGTTGCACGGTGTGAGGTACATCCTGGTATTCACCAATGCAAACCCAACTGTTGGATGAGCACTGATGGAACCAATCAAATCACTAAGGATTCCAGGTGCACCAAACACCTTTTCTTTCAGTATCTCACATGGCTCCAATACTTCTAGGTGTGACAAGGGTTAATGCTAAGTGTCACAGTTTCCACCCACCTCCTCATATACGTGGTGTCAAGATATCTCACTGTTTCACTCAGGTTGTCAGCACAGGCTGCGGGAAGTTGTTCTGGAGCAATGTAATTGGTTATCAATGTGGCAATTGCCTTAGATGCTGCCAACATAACCTTCACTATAAGCTCTGTGAGGTAGGTTCTCCTGCGCATTTCCAAGAGTAGCACTGTACTCAGAAAATGTCTAAAGGAATAAACAGCAACAGGTACTACACATCATAGGGTCAATTGCCTCTATAGGGGGAGCAGTTTCAGAAATAAACAATGAAACACCACCACTGGTCTTTATACTCAAAAATTCGGTGTAAAGCAGTATTAATCAGGGCTTTTTTCAGTGCTTTTCGAAATATCCACAGGTAGTGAGAGAAACATCAAAGCGTATATTAGACCAGTCTAATATCCTGCTTATACCAGGAGCAATATTAGCTAACTGAGGGGTGGATGTGAATGACAGACTTCACTAGAGGAGGGATGCAAGCCAAAAGATTTAGGGAAATGTGCAGGTAATTTGCATCAATAACAGCAGCACTATGCAGAAGGACATAAATCATTTTACCTTTACACGTAGCACTGGTAAGCATTGATACCAAAATGCTGCATACAGTTCTGGAGTCCACATTTTTAAAGCATGTTGAAAAACTGTGTCAAAAAAAGACTGGAGAAAAGACATACAGTGAGTTCTAAAATGTGCCTGTTTAACTAACTAAAATAGAACTGAGAGGTGACCTGGTCACAGAATGCACACAACTTCACACGGAAAAAAAAGAAAGCACTGGGGACAGAATCTATTATGGAAACACATAAAAACATCAGGAGTCAGAGCTGGAAACTTTTGCACCAGAAAAGCAGCACAACAGTTCTCAGAAGAGCCTACCAAAGGAAGCAGCAGATTCACTGTCCATTGACGTATTTAGTTCTCCGGATCGAGCAGATTTTAGAGCTGCAGATTCTCCCCCATGAGATGGCGGAGTGTGTATGTCCTAGTGCTTGTTACCAAGAGAGGGCAGGAGCCTCGGGGGTAGTATATCTGAGCCCTATCAAACCCATTCAGGTTCAGAGCTAGGTGATGCTTAATGGCCCCCAATATACAGGCAGGCAAGGTGGGATAAAGGGCAAATATCATCTTCACAGACGAAGCTTGGAGGACTGAGAAGTAAGCTCGTCCCTAAGAGCAGGTTAAGGGAGAAGTTTCGTCTGAATCACAGGCTGCCATATAGTGAGAACTCTGTGCATCCACTGGTACCCACATAAACGTCAGGTACATGAGAAGCAGGGAACTGGACATACATCACCCTCTTCTAACATTTCCTTATTAAAAATACAGCCTGACACATAATCAGTCCCTGTCTGTCTTCACTTGTCCAGAACAGGCTTTTATCAGTGTAAATCAGACTTGGATCCATCCTGCTTTTCTAACTGCCTATTTGACTACAGTGCATGGACAAGGAAAACACAGGTGCAAGAGAAGGCATTTCTCTGTGTTTGGTCTTATAATACCTACATGTACAGTACACTGTCAACAATGACAAAGAATTATTCTAGGGACCAAAACTGCTCGCTGGGCTTAAAGGATTGTCAACCAATCCGAATAAAAGCAGTTTTCAGGTTTCATTACATGCACATGAAATCACAGTTTAAGCAGTCACAAAACATTGGTGCAGAGCAATACTTCTCCTGGTTTACATTAATCTTCTTAAATAATAAAGACAAACCAGTTCTCTGTGGACTTCTGAGATTATACAAAATTACACTTATAAAACAGGTGTTATGCAGAATGAACTGCTAGGACTCCAAACACACACTGTACGGAATACCTGAGCTACTCTAGCTTTGATCTTTATACCACAAGACAGAAGGGACCCAAACAAGTCTCCTTTCAGACAGAGGAAGGGAAAACAGATAAAAATGGTCCAGTGTATGTTTGGTTGCCTCAAACATAACTTGGAATTGACAAAGTGTAAATGCAGAGAGTTACTTCTACATTGAGACTCTGAGTCTCAGTGAGAGGAATCACTTATCCTGGGTATTTTCCCTTTAATCTAAGGATTCTAGTAGCTCAATCTGATTTTTTTCATACCTACCCCAATAAACTTTTCTTTCTTTTTGGTGGTTTATTATAGCAGTTTTCTCCTTGAAAGTAAAGACTGAACTGATAAAAATCAGTTGCCTTTAATTAAAAGTACTGAAGGTTAAACTGGTAACAAATCTTACAAATCATGAATTTAATACACTTAGTGCAACTATTTGTTTAAGTCAGCACAGTAGATTCCAATTAATATTTTTAAAAGTCTATTTTGTGCAATATTCACAGAAGTAGAACAGCGACTGGTAGGGCGACAAAAATTCAATATCTATATTTACTGTTTGCGAGCCTACTCAAATTCAGATGTTCTACAGGATATACTTCATGCTTCCACAAAGGTGCAGACAGATATTTTTCAACAACATGGGAAAATAACACGGACAAAAATCAGGAACAATAGGCTCAATCATAAGCAGCCTGAAAAGGGAAAATGCCACTCCCTAAGGGCAGAAATCATTTTATCTTTGCCTTGAGTGTGCACTCAATCCACCAATAAACTCCAGACTGATAACTGGCTCAGCTGTTACTGATCTTGCCACCTTCCTGAACAGCACAGAGACAAAAGGGAGGAGTTGAGTCATGGTGCAGCTGCAACACGCAGCATGAAACTAATCCCAGCTGAACTGCATAATTGTGAATAGCTACCAGCGCACACCAAATTAGGTGGGATTAATAAATTATTCCATCAAATAGATGGTGTAATTAACAGCAGTTAATTGGTATGATTTATGTAGATAAAAGCATTCAGACATGTCTGATGTAAACTTTGCATTAAAGAACCGTATACATAGCCATGTTGCATCCTAATGAAATATTAAGCCAAGAACTCTGGAATGGTGATAAATAACGTAATACTTCATTTGATTATCACTATTTTTATATAGGAAACAAAAGCTAGCACTCTGAATCACTTATTTTAAATTGCACCATAGCCCTAAGTATCTCAGGATATTTTTCTGTATATATCAAAGACAGATTTTGTAAAGGCTATGTATTTTCTCCATTAGCTATGCATGTAGCACATATCCAGCAAATATTACCTTGTGATTTGAAGTGGGTTACCTGGTACCTGACTTATTAATTCATAGGAGTTTACTTACAGACAGACTCGGTGTACTTTGCTCACACAAGTACCAATTCACAATAGGTTGTTTTACTGGTTTAAATGAGGTCACAGGAGGGCTAAGGAATTCCTTGAGGAAATCTATACAACAAAATCTGACCCTCAATCCAACCTTGAGTGTTCAGAAGCTGCCATTCTCAGTAAGTCAAAGTCTGGAATCTTTCTTGGGTAAAATTTCCATGAGACTCATTTCACAGATGCAATATTGCTGGTTATGTGTGAAGGAACTGATCAGGTCACGGAAAACCATTTTTGTTTGACTCAGTTTCCCAAACATTCAGAGTAAAGACCAAACGAAGTCAAAAAGTAACATTTTATGCACTGCACTGAATCCCTGACCAGAGAAGCAACTTTTGACATATATAGGAATATCTCATCTGTCACTTATCTACACACATAAAGATCCTAGTACAACATATGGATAACAACTTCCCTTAACAATTATTTATTAATTAGACAAATGTGAGTAATGGATAGAAGATTTCAACATCTGAAAATGTGAAGATGGTACTGTAAATATGTATATAGTTTATAGTCAATATATTTTTTTGTGGGAATTCAATAATACCCTGTTCTGTATATTTTTGGCTCTTCATTCAAAAGCTTATGAAAGACACAAACAGCATATCTTTCAAATGCTTTTTTATAGTAATTTTGATGTGTTCTAGAAACGACAAAAGACATGAGGGGTAACTTTAAAGCTATAGTTAATTCTGAATTATAACTCATGTCTGGCAAGTAAATCAGGTCTCGTTAAAAGGCAGATTACAAATGTTTAGCCACAGTGCCCTCTAGCTGCCTTAATGCTGATTTTGTAATTTCAATATAGTTCTCCATACACATAAGCAAAAAAATCCCTGGATGAAACATCAGCTTTGTACCAGTACAAAATGAATCCACATCACCGCTAGAGAAACTACAGGCATCACTACCTGTGATCTATCTACCTGGTTTTCCTCATCATGATGTCCCACACCCCCACGCGCCCCCAAAAAACAGCATTTCTCTAACATTGAACGAACAAAATGTATTTTTGTTATTGAATTTCCCAGCCTGAAAAGTAGAGATCAGGAACCAGTCTGAAGAAAGTAAAAACTAATTTAATATTTTTATTAGGACCCAAACAGCCTCCACAGAAAGAACGGGTTTCTACCTTTCACTACTTCTTATTTCTGTGTGCAATCTATTCTGTCTGTATTGAATCAGAAAGCACTAGCAAACAGCGGCAGACCTAGGCTGACCCAAAAAGCTGGGCTGTTAGATAAAATGTGAAGTCCAGGCTCTCTGCTCGGATGACATCAGTCAGCTCCAAACAGACACATGCAGTTTATCACAAATTTTCTTAATCCAAATGGTTTAGGAAAGAGCTGGGTCACTTTTCAAAGTTTGTGTCTTTCAAGAACACTGTCTGACGGGCACTTGCTTTTCTCTTACTCCTTTCCTGAGACCTAGATTTTGCCAGCTTAAGACCTCTTAAACCATAGCCTCCAAAAACCCACTAAAACCTGATGTACTTAGTGTGTTGCTTAAATACTCCTTCATGACTGCATTCTTTGTAGCAAGGCACACTTAGCTTCTCTGATAACCTTTAATGGACAAGATGACTTACACACAAGGAATTTTTTAACCACAGTCACTTTTGTTTCTACAAAACACCAGACAATTGCAGATCTTTACAAGATAAAAGATCTGTTTAAACTATTCTGCAACAAACCATCTTCACCAGTGTGCCCTTACTCCTGTAAACCTGAAGTCCGACCTTTGCTTTGGTCAAGGCAAAGCTCCTTCCCTGCCTTTCTTTTCCCAGCCCAGTCTTCCTCTGACATGTGACAGCGGATAGCCTCTCTTCACTGTGTGCACGGTTCCTTCAGATTCACTCAGTCTCTCCACAAAATACCCACAGCTGAGAAAACTCAAATCTTTCCTCCAAGTAGGGCTCTGTTTAAAATCCCCTATCTCTTGACATAAGTCAATAGATAAGAGGCATTCACAGTTGATACTACGTTGTTCTTCACCGGCTCCACGGATGTATACGTTCAACTAAATGTCAAGTTTCCATTAAGAAAAAAGATGCTCACTGTATAATGATATAAAGGGTAATGAAAATAAAGGTTAAAATTAAGAACTGAACAGAGAAATCAAAATGTTAGTATGGTATAATTTGTGATTTCATCTGCATATAAATTAGTATTAAATATAAATAGTATAATAATATAAAATACAATAAATAATATGAATTAATGTGGAACTATATTGATGTTAATCCAGCAAAGGAGGGTGACAGGCAGTAACCTTCAATCTAGAGAGGAAGCCTGTTTCTATTCAAGTTCATAGTAAAACCCTTAATAACTCTGACAACTACACAGTTTTGCCTGTAAGTGTCACAAGGGAACAAGAAGTGTCATGAACGTGGGACAACTGCCCACAGTCTGAGTATCACTCTCACAGTTTCTTTGTCTCAAAAAACTTTCTTTAGCAAGTGGCATACATGTGGTGTAAGCATCCTGCTGACCACCCTAAACCATGCTCTGTAAAGACGTGCAGGACTGCTGCCAGCATTACTTATTTCCTCAACCTGCTGTTGATAAAAAGTGGTGGGATTTCCTGCCCACTGTGGAGAACCAGGAAAGGGCTCTACTGAAGCACCATTTGCTTCTTCCCGCTCCTATGGTATTCTGAGACTGTTCGCAGCTCCTGCATAGAGCCAGAAGGATGACATACTGGCACGAGTATCCAAGCCCTTAAATAATAATAAAAAAATACTCCTTTTGATTTATTACTTGATTCTAAAATTTGCATATTTTCTAATTTTACTTCTAGGACTTTTCCTTTTCCTCAATTGTTAGGGTCATTTTAAGAGACAAATCCTAATCCCTGCACTTCAGTAGAAACAGTCCTGATTTATCATGGTATTAGAGACGCTCATGCAATTCTCAGATCAGACTGTTACCTCCAGAACAGAATCTAGCTAGAAGACAGTGACTGTAATAGAGGCTGGTTCAAATGCCATGGAGTCTGCTTTAAAATGAACAACTACTCTGGTGATCTCCAGCCTCCCACAGGGACTTTGGGATCTCCAACCAGATCCTCAGACGTTCCCAGGGCACCCTCAAGAGACATGAAGCCTCCCCATTTCCCAACCACTGTTTTTCTTTGAAACAGTAAGAATTTACTGAGAGGAAAGGTGGAACTGGAAAACCTAGGTTAAGAACCACAGAGGTCCTTACATTTTCTACCCCAGCCTACTGTAATTTTTAATGTATAAATCACTCTTTAGCATGAGCTTGTAGTACACAAAAATAAAAACCAAAAATATTTATTTACAGCCATTTTCACTCTGTTCTCAGTTTAAAACGAAAAGCAGCTGGAACCAGTAATGCCAGATTGGCACATGCAATCATATGCAATGTTCGTCACTAGAGAATTCAAGCAATCTCTCTGACACTGTGTGCACTCTGCTTATTTACTGCCTGTGAATCACTTCATTTATGCAGCTGCAACATAAGGCAAAGCAGAACAGGGAGAACCTGGATCTTAATATCCACTGTGGGGAAATATCCTGGGGTATGGCCTGTCTTCTGGACTCAGGATACTTTCAGCAGTAGATTAAAAATAAGGTTTTCTTCATCAACCCTGCCAACAGAAGAACTGAGGATTTACTCTCCATTTCTTGGAAGAGGTAGATGATTCTTGCTTGAAATAAAAAAAAAAACCTGAAATATCTAAAAAGATGGGTGTTTCTGAGTCACAAGAATTGACCATAGGTGGATTGGCTATGGTGGTGTTATGCTCTAGCTTATTGAATTTTGGTTTCAACTTACTGGCAGGAATTTTTTGCTGCATGTAATTTTTTCCATGCTAATTTAGGTTCACCTTTTTGTATGCATATATGAAAACCATTTCAGCATGGAATGCTTCCAGCAGGTAAGTTCTGTGAGAAAGCCATTTTTAATTCTCAACTATATAACTCTCAAAAAGACCAAATACACCTTTGCGGCCTCAAGTCCTATACATTGCTACTTCTGACCAGAGACTAAGAGGAATACTTTCAGCCCTGGAAACTTCCAGGCTTTTGTGACGCTTGTTTCTGAAGTCTATAATGTAAGGCTTCTTTTCTTCTGACCCTGAGCCAGCCTTGCAAGCCTCAGTACTAAGCCCAAGCAGCACAGTACACGCAGGTCACTAACAGCTGGGGTCACAGACCCAAAACCGTAGGTTTCTGCCACTGCCGCCACACTGCTCAGGAGTGGAGCTGCTGTACGGGGAGGCGTCGGGGCGTCCACACAGCACTGGCCTTCGCTCCGCTACGACAAGAACAAAAGCCCTTGGCAAGTTCCCCCTCTGCGCTCTGTGTCATCCTCCTGTCAGTGCAGACGGCTAAGTGCTAAAGGAATATTCCCTTTCTCAGCCTTACAAGCATTTTAATGCTAGAAAAAGGTTCTTTTGATTCTATTATCATTTATTCATCACCGGAGAACTAATTGTAGGTGTCAAATGCTGCTGCTACCTAGTATCAATTTATGTTCTCGGATACCATTACGTGTTGGATAGACTGGAGGGAATACAATGGGTCACCTGAAAGAAGCAGAACTTACTGTGTATCTTCACTCTACTTTTCGGAGTGTGTGTCACTGAAAGCCATTTTATCACAATTCCTTTTACAGGTTGCTTCCATTTAGATAGGTTCTAACTGTGCCATTTTCAATGTTTCATTATAACTTTTACAACCAGCAGTGCTCTCCATCACAGTCATGCTGATTCTTTTTACAGTAAAAACGTCTCTAAAAATAAATTTCCAACCTACACTTTGCTAGGTGAGCTTTGGTAAAAGGCAAAATATTTCTAATCTATCTGCATCACACTCAAGAATTTTCTGCAAGAAATCTTTTAATGGAAAATTTTTGCATTGGAAAATGTTTGTACATTAACACACATTAATCTTTTTGCATGCATATATGAATGCCACTTTGGCTTGTGATTTTGGAATTTTGTGCTCAGATATTTTCAAGGTCATTCATTCCTAAATTAGTGAATTGCATTAAAAGCTCTACTTACAAAAAAAAAAAATAAAGAAGAGAAAAAATATCTTTACATGATAGATTTCCAGTAACGTCTTTAGGCAAAAGTATACAACTTTAGAATAAAAAAGAGCCTTTTCATTTTTTCAGAAATAGCTGTATATCACTAAAAATCCTCTGTCTCTACACATACATAGGTATCAATTCACAAACAAACACAACCAAGGCACTCTAAAATATATTGCCCATTCCTCCTTTCACAGAATACCCCTACAGAATGGACAAGGTAAATATCTCAGTGGATGTAATTGCTTTTCATCTGAATCATACTGAAAATTTCATGTTAATTATAATGCTTTCACACTAAATTTAATTGAACAATGGTAACATGGAGAAAGCTGTGAGAACATTGATTATAAAAAGTTTTTTTCATTAATTTAGCAATTTTTTCTGCCATCTGGTACAGCCATAAGTAGTTATTTGTATGTTACTCAAAACAATCTTTGAATTCTTGGAGAATTTTGGACTGATTATTAACTTTTTACAGCAAGCATTCAATGTTTTATTCAAAATAATAATTGTGTCAATTTGCTGTAACTGGTGTTTTGACTATTTATTCGAATGTGAAGTTCCTCTGGGTGCTGAAATTACATAATACACAGTCTTGGCACAAATACAAAAAAATAAAAAACCACTAGTAAGCTTTGCATACTGTTGCTGCACAGCAAATAAAAACATTCACTTCAAAACCTGTAAATGAGTGTAGTGGAAAAAAGTCTTAAAATGTCTTTCTGTGAAGAAGGCTGAAGAAATTCTAAGACACTATTTGTTGTTTACCAGTAAAAGAAAGCAAAGTGTTCCAGCTATTGCCAAGCAAAAATCCTGGATCATCCAGTGGTTTTTCTGATTAAAGAACTCAAGATTTGACACAAAGACTCACAGAGAGAAGAAACAGCAAATGTACCTGAGTAATCCACCAAGAAAAGACAATAAATAAAGCAAGAAAGCCTTTAACCTCCTCAGTATTTTTTGTAGACTAAATTTCCTTCACCAGATCTTGAAAATTTCTCCTCCCTCCTCAAATTTACTCTCTTTTTTTCCTGTTGGGGAACTAGAGATGAAGATTTTTCCATACGATGATTATTGCTTAGAAAAGACTAAGGATTCAGGTCCAAGTCCATAGTAAAAATACTGCTAGTTTCATTTTAGATTAATTCAGGTAAGTATCAATTAAAATAATGCAAGTAACAGGAATGCTCTACCATCTTAATTTGCAGCCTTTACTGTCTGTTAAAATGAATAGTTCCTCTCTCTCCGTGATATCCAAGGAGATTAAAAGGTTGTATCAAACAAGTAGATATTCAACCATTTTCCTTTTACTGGAATATACGTTTTTTCTAAAAACTCAAAAACTGTTCAGTTTCCATTTTGAAATCAAAATACTAAAACTACTTTGGGTGAAAATCATACATTTTTAAAGACAAATACAAAATTTCTAGATTAGAAAAAAGTAGTCAACTTACTGTTAAATTGAATGAAACTTTGAACAGTTCACATGTACAAGCACATCTCTCTATCTGCTGATTCGTAGAGTTACAAACATAGTAACAAACAGGTGTTGCATGTGAGCCAGATACCCTGTTTTAAAGAGCTGCAGTAATCCTGCAGGTTAATCGTTAAAGCACACTTTTATTTACCTCACGTTTATAGATTCCCTTTAAACTGGCCGAGAACACATGCAATTACTGAAAAATGCAGGTAAATATTATGCAAATGGACAACTTATTTTTGTTACAGTGGTAGTTTTAGGGTGATTGATGGTTATAACACCGGACAAAGCAATGGGGAGACATGTATTATCACTTGCTAAGCTCAGACATTCCCATAAAAATGTCTGTGCAGTGATTTTTCAAGACGACAACAAAGTATGTTTTACAAATGCACGTACTTTTGGAGGTGACTGCAACCATTAATGCTTAAATAAACTCAAGTTGTATTTTCTCTGGAAGTAAACCTAGTTTTTCATTTTCTTCCATATTCTCTTGTACTACTAAATGAAGAAAACAGATAATTTAGATCGCGGTCTCTAGCAAGAGCAGTTTAACCCCCAGCATTAGGGCCATACTCTGGCAAGGACTACCTCCGGTGCTCAATCCAGTCACACAAGTAGTCACAAACATGAGGCATTAAAAACACCCAGGGCCATCAGAAAGGCTCTGTAAGAGACTGTTATCCCAGGTGTTACCCTCTGGGAGCTGAAAGCACAACATGGGCCAAATTTGTCTGAGTCACATCAGCTGCTGCTGCTGCTGCTGCCAGAGGAAAGTGAGCACCTACAAAATTTCTTCCTGCATTTTCCAATGCTTTCTCTTCTCTGCCACGGCTTTCATGCTCAGCAGTCTCAATCACAACTGCACCCTCCACTCCATCAGCCAAACAAGGACAGGGAAGAGGCTGCCTACCCATCTGCTGCTACCACCCACCTCATTACTGGCATAGATGCTAGGGACAGGTGGGCTCTCCACTCCCCAGTTCTCTCAGGATGATAAAAAAACTGGAATACAGCAGCAGTACCTAGAGCAAGCAAATGACTTGCTACGGTGGCAGCTGTGCTACATGTTTTTCCATTCCAGGTACTTGATATCTTCAGGGTTTTCAGCCAAAATGAAGTAGGATGAAAAGTGCCAGGAAGCACCTTCTTTCTTAAAAAAATGATTTTTATGGAAGTGCTTATTATAAAATTCTTATTTATTAAAACTTTGTGTTTATCTGAATGTCCTCCCATGAGCTAAAAGCAAACGGGAGAAAGACAGACAGTAATGGACCATCTCCTCAGCTAGTGGAAACCCTCAGATTGCCCTGCAGAATATATGCCCCTATTCTAGTTTCAACCCTGGCAAAGGAAAAACCTCTTAATAGTCCAGATTACAGCTTTACAGATTTCCTAGTTCATGGTGAGAAGAGCTGACCTGAGGACCTGATTTCCTATACCAGAAGACACTAGACTCTACTCGGATCATCCTGACAGGGCTATATCCTAACAGGCCTCAGGAGGTGTCCTTGGACTTCCAGCCTCCTACACCAGGATTAGCCATAGACATATGGCCTCACATCATGAGCTGCAGACGCAGGGTAACCCACTAACGTTAGCCCAGGTTATTTCTCTCTTTGAAACTCAACAATCTGGGTTAGAGAAGATCACTTATCAGTCCTCAAGAGACTCAACTCGTGTGTGTCATGGGCAAAAAAAACAAGACACGCAGGCAGTAGCAATGCTAGGGTTCCTGAACTGGCAAGAGGCCTGATGGAGTAGGGTATTTTCACATAATCCTAATGGACAACACCACAGTGACAGTGTCATAGCATGATCAAGCAAAGACACTCTCAGTGTCTACGTGTCACTTCAATCCAGAGTGGTATGAAATAAAAAAAGTAATGTTGTAGCCATTACCTGTGCCTTCAAAAAGGAAGAAAAAGATTTCAGTGAGTGCCCACAGCATGGGCAGAGGAAAAATCTGCTTTGTTATTGTATTTGTGATGCGAACAGAAACACTCCAAAAATGGCCAACTTCACTATACCATCAAACAATGAAGAGGTTCCTTCATGAACTCTTTTATATACAATTTCATGTTCACACAAACATACAAACTGACGTTTTGAATATTTCAAATTGTGGAATTTTTTCACTTTAAACAAGCATAAAATTTTTAAAAAACAGTAACAAATACAAAACATGTAACCGCACCACACATTCACTTTTGCATACGGTTTAACTACATTATGCTATGCTCAATCTATCTAGTCAGTTATCCCTAGCACTGGAAAGGATACTTATTTGAAAGGAGGAAAGGGGAATCAGTCTGTACAGCCTTAAGACATTCCGAAAGCCCCATCAGTGTCACCATGGCAACACCACAGGATAGCTATGTTACAGCCACCCGGCTACCTGCTCCTCTGTCCAACCCAGGCCTTGAGCATGACCCCCTTCGGTGCTGCACATGCCTTGGCTTCTCACTTGCTTTTCCCACCACAGACTCCAGCATCCTTTGTATTTGCTGCTCTTAGCTAACACATCTGGCTGTGTTCAGCACTTACAGTTCTTCCCTCTGGCATCTCTGATCAGCGACTACCTTAAAAAGAGTCATTAATTTTATCAGTAGGAAAAAATCTCTTAGAGAAAGGGGGGTTTACAGTAGCGCTACAACTATAGTTCTTACCTAAACACTTACAAGTACCTGAGACTAATTCAGGCAGCACCTGTGACAAGTACCTAACTCCCAAGCTGGATCCTCTGCCTGTGCCTTGACAAAGAACTCCTTCCAGAACTGATTTGTGTCACCTGAATCTCTGTGGTCTGGCCTTTGGTCCTAAGCTACCTAAAAGAGTTTACAAGAAAATGTTTCGACTTGAATAATTTTGTTTTTCCTTTTTCACCACAAACTCCTATTAATTTCAGCCATTCTATCAAAGTGATTAACATTGCTCTCAAACTGATCAATCTGTATTACGGACACTTCATGATAACAGAGCTCCAACTCTGTTGGAGCAAGTGGAAGAAAAGAAGGTTATCAGGAGTAGTCAGCATGGATTCACCAAGGGGAAATCATGCCTGACCAATCTGATAGCTTTCTACGATGACATGACTGGCTGGGTAGACGAAGGGAGAGCCGTGGA